>ENA-OREN01004839-OREN01004839.1-marine-metagenome-genome-assembly--contig:-NODE-4839-length-11484-cov-2.441133_pt1 | contig 11484 bp, 10 predicted proteins | sample MGYA00248624_ERZ508555 | MGnify/ENA primary metagenome ERZ508555 (study PRJEB26222, sample SAMN06267773) | marine metagenome | isolation source: Saanich Inlet, British Columbia, Canada | place...
TGTTGTTAGCACCACATTTATTGGTAAATAGCCCCGTTACAGGTTTAGGATAAGATGTACTCTGAGCTCCGGATTTAGCTCCTCTTGTTGCTACGTATGCTTGTGTAGCCAATGCATCCGGAATTTGTGCTGATAGACTCATATCACGTACCACGGATTGTGTGCCAAATGGTTTAAATGATACTATTTGTTTTTCTAGACTTGAATGTGTAAACTTAGTATGATTTTTATTAACAATTAAGTTTTTGCCGTTATTATTTATTATCATATAATATTCAGATGCATTGTTATCAGTCCCACCTGCATAATTTATAATTTTAGAAATCGGTTCATTATTTTTTATTTCAAAATAAGCAGGATTTAAAATAGCACCAGTAACTGCAACAGAATTATTACGACTTGGAATAATAATAATATCTCCATCAAATAATTGAAAAGAAGTATTAATGCCTTCACCAGTTATTAAAGGGTAAAGATCAATTAATTTTACTATTCTATTATTTCTTTGAATTTTTATATTTCTTAATGAGCCAGTTTTAGATATTCCACCCGCTAAAAATAAAATATTATGTAAACCTAAATTTGGATTAATCACATAATTACCAGGATAGTTAACTTTACCAATTACGCTAATATTAATATTCTTAATTTTACCTAAAGAAAAATCAAAAAATGTTAATGGTGGTTTTGATGAAATAGTAGAATATACTTTATTGAATTTATTTTTTGAATATTTTTGTGCTTCATCAATTGTTAAACCACCCAAATATAATAAGCCTACTTTTTCAATAAAGACAGTGCCGTCTCGATCTAATTGAACTTTATTGTAATGTTCTGCTTGACCCCAAACAGAGAATATAACTTCATCTCCATAACCTAATTTATAATTTTTATTTACGTTAGCATTATCTAACAACTCAATTGAATCTCTTTTCGTGAAGTAATCATAACCAAAATAAGTTATTGGTTTAATTGTATCACTATATGTGAGCATATTTTCCAAGAGAGACAATTCTTCTTCTAGCTCATTCATTCTTTGATAATAATACTCAGTTATTTTCGATGGGTTAACTAAAATTTTTACAGGTGCATTTTCTAATTCTGATTTAGATTTTGATTCGTTTTCCAAAGTAACATTATCATTATTATCAATTTTAGATTTATTGTAATTATCAATTATTCTTTGAAGCTCTTCAGAGTTTTGGGCTGAAAGAAAAGATAGTGAAAAAAATATAAATATAATTCTTAATTTTTCGTTCATTTTATTCGGGGAGCATTCATTTTATTCGGATAAATTTAAATATAATTCGTATTTTATAGTATATAATTAATTATTTTTTTCAGAATATTTATTTAATATCCACTTATATGTAATAGCCAAGCCTTTCTCTAAAGGCCAATTAGGAGACCATCCAAGTTCTTTTAATATTAGTTTGTTATCAGAGTTTCGCCCTCTAACGCCTAATGGCCCATCAATATGGTCTATAGTTAGATTTTTTTTGGCAATTTTCATAGTTAATTTTGCTAAATAATTTATTGAAACCATTTCATCAGATCCAATATTAACCGGATTAATAAACTTTGATTCCATTAGACGCCTAACACCTTCCAAGCATTCATCTATGTATAGAAATGATCTGGTTTGATTACCATCGCCCCAAATTTTAATCGAAGTTCCATCTTTAGCTTCAACCACTTTTCTACATATTGCAGCAGACGCTTTTTCTCTACCATCACACCATGAACCTTCAGGACCAAATATATTATGAAATCTTGCTATTCTAACATCAATCCCATAATTCCTATAAGCGGCCAGATAGAATCTTTCACTAAATAATTTTTCCCAACCATACTCGCTATCTGGTTCAGCAGGATAAGCTGTATCTTCGGCACAAAGCGGATTGTCAGGATTTTCTTGGTTCCTTTCAGGGTACATACATGCTGAGGAAGAGTAAAAAATTTTCTTTACTTTAATCTTCACTGATGCTTCAACGACATTTAAATTTATCATTGCTGAGGATTTTATTGTTCCAGGTTCAATTATCATTCTCCAACTATAACTATCACTTCCGAATTCAGATGGCCAAGATTTATTTTTCCTTACTGGCAAATAATTTTCATCTTCACTCAGTATTGGGTGATTGTATGTTGGATCAGTATTCGCATCGTCTACCCTTTTGTCCAATAATGAAGTTATTTCTTCTAATCTTGAATTATAATCGTCCATTTTAGTATTTATTTGATATTTATTCTTTTTAAAGCTTTCTATTTGTTACCACTAGATAATTGCATATTTTATGAATTTTGATAGTATGGGTGGTATTCTTTGAAGAATTTGCCATAAATATGCTTTTTTTCAATAGAAACATTTATAAGTTGGTTATAATTTAGAAGTAGTAACTTATAATGATTATACTGGAGGAAAATAAATGAAATATACAAAAAATGAACATGAAACGGTTATCAATAAGGGAATAAATCTTATTTCTAAACATGGAAAACCAATTAAGAGAGGAATCTTGGCACTTGGATTGGCTGCATCCCTTGGATATGGCGGAATCGAAACTAAAGATCATTTTGAACAGAAAAATATTGAAATTCAACAAGAGCAGATTATGCAAAATGACCTTAATGCTAAAAAAATGTTGATCGAGAATGAGGAATTACTTAAAGCTGACGCTGAAAAATATCTTAATGATGGTGATTTGGCTATTGCGGCAGATACTATTTCTGAAGCTGAAGCTGTTAGAAGTGGAAAACAGTGTGGAAGCTTAGAAAGAAAATTAAATTCTAAATTGGAAGCAAATGAAGTTAATGCTGAAAAAGAATCATTTAATTCTCAGTTTGGGAATGCAAACCTTGCGGATGATACAATTGGTTATACTGCTAAATTTGGAGATGATGTATGGGATGTAGCTTCAAAAGTGTTCGAGTATAGACATGGTAGAACTCCAAGTCACGATGCAACTACTAAAGATGGGCAAGAAATGGTTGTCCTTTGGAGAGGCATTGCTGCTGAATTAAGAGATGAAGGAAAATCAATAAAAAATCTGGAAATTGGTCAATTTGTTAAAATACCTGCAAATGATAAAGAAATTTCTAAAGTGCAAACTATTGTTGATGGATACACTTCTGAAATTGATGGATTAGTTTCCCAGAAAAATTATCCTGGTGCTTTCAAAAAATTGAATGAGTTTGATAATGATTTTGGAAATACAATTCCTGATCAAATCAATGAAGCAAAAATTGGTATTTTCACTTCAGACATTCAAAATTTGATGGAAGATAGCAAATATGAATCGGTATTGGAAAAGTTAATTGATGAAAATAAAGAAAATTTTAATGCTAATCAATTCGAATTATTCAAAACTGAAGCATTGGACAGTTTAGATGTTATTTATAGAAATGAAGTTGATTATTCAATTGAAACTAAATCTTTTGAAAATGCGGAAGAAGTAGTTAGATCTGCACAAGAAATTACTGGAAGAGATTATCAAGATCTTGCCGATAAAGTTAGTGGTGCAATTTTGACTAATTATACTGAAGATGTTTCTTTATTTATTGAAGAAAAAGATTTTGATGAAGCATTGAAAACTATTGAATCTGCTGAAGAAAAATTTGGCACTACATACCAAAATTTCAGAAATGATTTGAATTTTGCAATCGTAAAAGATTATGAAACTAAACTTGAAAGTTTGATTGAAAATGAAAATCTTAATGAGGCATTAAGCCTTATTGGTGAAGCTAATTCAAAAACTGGATTAGATTATTCGGATGCGATGGGCGCAATTGATGCCAAATATGAAGAAATAGGAGATAGGCATTTCAATGAAGCGAATGCATTCTATAGCATGGGAGAATTTGCTGCTGCTGAAGAAGAATTAGCAGCTGCAAGAGATTTTGCTTCAAATGTTAGATACGATAACTTGAGCAATCTTGTTGATGAAAGCCTTGCAATCGAAAGTAGATTCGAAGATAATGGTGAATCATTTAGAGTTTCAACAAATGTTGGCGAAAGTGTTTTCGATTTAGCAGCTACATATGTTGCACTTAGGGAAGTTAGAGAATTAAATCTTGAAGAGCCTAAATATGAAAAAGCAGAATCTGCAAAAATTATACTTCGAAGTGGAGAGGTTAAGTATATACCTTCAATGATTCCAAATTTCGAAGGGCAAGATTATGGCCTTGAATATTTAAGACCTGAAGATTTGAAGACTGTAGAATCATACACGGCTAAAATTCTAGATCTTAATGGGATAGATAATCCTTACCAAACTCTTGAAGAAGGGACTATTTTGGAAATGCCAAGAGACTACATTATGAAACCTGTAACAGGGTTACCTAAAAGATATTAATGGAGGACAAAATGTCATATCAAAGAGCAATAATAAACTGTCAAAGATGTCACGATACTGTTTCGGGCGGAGTAAAATATGGGTTATCGAAGCCCACGGACAATGTTCACGAATTGAGAAATAATGCAATGGAATCTCTGGAAGGAGTACTTTCTAGAATTTCTTCTTATGATCCTGTTGGTGTCGTTGATACTTGCACGGCTGCATTGACTGAATGCCTTAATTGTGAATATACTAGTCCAAGAATTGTTGAAGTGCTTAACGAGTATATTGGCACATTCAGCGAGGATGAATAAAAATGTCAATTTGTAATAAAATAAAAGAAATGAATGATTCAATTGAACAATTCAAATTTGATGAATCTGCAAGATACGTTGATCTCAAATTGAGCCAGGGCGATGTGCATGCTGCACGTAGGGAAGCCTTAAATTATGGTGTGAAATTGATGGATTATTTCGAAACAGAAACTGAAAAATATAAATTTTTCATTATTAAATAATTTTATTTTTTATTTTTTTTAAAGAAGAAGCTTTTTAAAAGATTTTAATTGACATATATTAATAAAATGATTAGGCAACCAATCTGTGTGCTATTGGCTTATGTGGATCATGGATAGACTTCTATTTGGGATAGAATACGTGGCAGTTCATTGGCCGCTAAAGAGGCTGGGGGAATTACACAGGCTATTTCTGCATATACTATTGAATTAGAAAATATAAAAAAAATTTGTGGAGATTTATTAAATAATATCAAATTATCAATCCCAGGAATCCTGTTTATAGATAGTCCTGGGCATGAAGCATTTACTACTTTAAGAAAAAGAGGGGGGAATATTGCAGACATTGCGATTTTAGTTATTGATGTTAACGAAGGACTAAAACCTCAAACAATTGAAGCAATTGAAATCCTCAAACAATATAAAACTCCGTTTGTCGTCGCAGCAAATAAAATTGATGTTATGGGTGGATGGAGGTCTCAACCAGATAAACTCATTTTGCAGAGTTTTAGTGAACAAAGCGATCAAATAAGACAAGCTATGGAGATGAAACTTTATGAAATTGTTGGTAAGCTTTCTGAGATGGGAATCAATTCTGAAAGATTTGATAGAGTCCGAGATCACACTAAAGAAATTGCAATAATCCCTATCTCTGCAATGACTGGAGAAGGATTCCCAGAATTATTAATGACGATAACCGGATTAGCTCAAAAATTCTTAGAAGATTCATTAAATATTGATGTAAGCGGTCAAGCAAGGGGAACAATCCTTGAAGTTACTGAAGAAAAAGGAATGGGGAAAACTCTTGATACCGTTATTTATTCAGGCTCATTAAAACAAAATGATAAATTATTAATTGGATCCGTTGGTGCACCAATTGAAACTAAGGCTAAATGTTTGTTTACTTTAGAAAATAATAAATGTTGTGCAATAGGGGAGGTTCATGCTTCAGCGGCCGTCAAAATATCTGGCCCTGGATTGGAGGATGTTATTCCTGGTATGCCAATCGCCGTTGCGAATGAAAACTCAGATTCAATAAAAGAAGAAATAATGCATGAAGTGGAAGAAGTGATAATTGAGACAGATAACGAGGGCATTGTGATAAAAGCAGATACCCTTGGTTCACTTGAAGCATTAACTAGGTTACTTCATGGCAAGGGAATCAAAATTAAAAAAGCAGGAATTGGGAATATTACCAAGGGCGATATGTCGGAAGCATCTTCTGAAGAAAATGCATTAAACCGATTAGTTCTAGGATTTAATGTTAAGGAATATATGGGCGAGGAAAATGTCCATGTAATCTCAAATAAAGTAATTTATAAAATAATAGAAGATGCTGAAAAATGGTTGGAAGATGAAGCAAAAAGACTCGAATCTGCTGAACTAGGAGATCTCGTTAAACCATTTAAAATTGAAATTCTGAAAGATCATGTTTTTAGACAAAAAGATCCGGCAATTGTGGGTGTCGAAATATTGATCGGGACCATAAAAGCCAATTCTCCGGTTACTAAAGATGGATCCAAGCTTTGTATACTTAAATCAATTAAAGATGGTAAAGATAACGTTAATGAGGCTGTAGAGGGCAAACAGGTTGCAGTTGCATTGACTGGCGTTACAGTGGGTCGCCAAGTTTATGAGGGAGATATTTTATTTTCAGATATTCCTGAAACAGATTTTGTGGCATTGAAGAATTTAAAAAAATATCTAAGTCCAAAAGAAAAAGATGTTTTGCGAGAAATTGCCGAATTAAAAAGAAGGGAAAATCCCACTTGGGGAATTTAATTTTTACTTCATAGTAGTTACATTAGAAAGATTTATAAATGCCCAATATATTAATTTTTTATGAAAAGTTTAATTAAAGCTGGATTACTAATTGCTGGAACATATCTTTCTACTACAGCAGTATTAAATTATGTTGTTGGCGAACCAGTTGACTATTTTGCACTAGTTCCAGAGCTCACTACTACTCTTGAAATTGATTATTTCAATTTTTCTGAAATGGATTTAATAAATATTCCTAATAAATATGTTGAACCTGTGGCAGGTTTAGAAGATATACTTAGTGACTCCTCGGGAGGATTTTCAAATCTCTCGAATCCTGAAAGATTCTCTAATGAGCTATTTTCCTTGGCCGATGAAATGGGATTCAATAAGGAATCCATATCTCGCCTTGATCCGAATGAATTGATAGGCCTCTCATACAAGATTGTTGCTGATAGGATAACCTATTCTAATGTAGATTCTGATCCTGAATTTAAAAAAGAACATGGCGAAGAATTTCTTCCAATAGATGGATATTTTTACCTGGGAGGGGGAGATTGTGATAAATATGCCTATTTGACTATTGAAACATTTAATCTTTTTAAAAGTATTAATTCCAATCCTAAAACTGGAAATGTTTACCTGTCTAGGGAGTTTGGTAATGTCACTCAGCCCCATGCATGGGTGTCAATCACAATTAATGAATCTCCAAACAAATTATCTATAAGTCAAATCGACCCAACATTCTATGATAGCATGGGTGAAATTGATGCATGTGAATTTCATGTGAATCAGGATCATTTTGAATTTTTGGTTTTGAATAAGTTGAGACATTATACTCAATCTAATAAAATAATTGATGGATTGATTTCAGAAGATAATGAAGATGACGAAAATCGAACGCTATTTTTATCGAAAGCATATAATTGTGCGAGATTGGGTGACCACCTTAGTGCTGGCAAGAATTTTGAAAAACTTGTTGAATTTGAAAAAATTGATCCGTTGAAGAGTATGTGGTTTGAAAGGGCCAGTAGAGAATATTTCGAATCTGGAAATGATCAAAATGTTTTTAGAATTGTGCAAGAATTTAAAAATTCAAATCTCTCTCTGGAAAGAGATTACCCTCAGATCCTTGAAAGGGGCATAAGGAGTGCTAAACGATCTGAGAATAAAAATCTTGAAATGACCTATATTGAGGAGTTATTAACATTTTATCCGGAATCTTATTCTATTGAAGATTTTAAATAATTTTCACCAAATGAAAATCTTGAAGTTATAATATAGAAAGCTTTTTAAAAGAAATATTGTTTCAAGGATAAAGGTATAATTAAAATGTTTGTTATAAATAATCCAAAAACAGGAAAAAGTTACAAGAAAGAAGGCGATGCCCAAATATTCATGGGTAAAAAGATCAGAGATAAAGTCGATGGCAACTCAATTGGATTGAAAGGTTATGAATTAGAAATAACTGGAGGGTCTGATGCTCAAGGTTTCCCAATGAGGGGAGATTTGCAAGTCCATGGTAGAAAAAGACCACTTATTATTTCTGGTGTTGGAGCTAAAAAGAAAGCCCCTGGAATAAAACAAAGAAAAACTATTCATGGTAATGTTATAGATGAAACTATAAATCAACTTAATGTTAAAATTATTAAATTTGGTTCAGAGGATCTTGAGAAAGCACTTGGATTAGTTAAAGAAGAAGAAACTCCTGCTACTGAAGAAAAATCTCAAAAAGAAGAGTAAACTTTATATATTTTTAATTTTTTTATATTTTATGGCCGAGATGATTAGGATATGTCCAAAATGTCAAAGTACCAATGTCAGTCCAGATATTGGAACTGAAGCGTATGGTTCTGGCAAAATATTTAATTCTTATAAATGTAATAACTGTGGTTTTTCTGGAGAATTCTTTCCAGAAGTAGATAAAAAAATAATTGAGAAGATTAAGAAGTAACGAAACAGTTATAAATGCACTATTTTTAAAGAAATTTACATGGTTAAAGCAAAAAAAGATTCAACAAAGGATATGGTTCCAGAGATAAGTATAGGTTTGGTTGGACATGTAGACCATGGAAAAACTACTTTAACACAAGCTTTGTCTGGGAAGTGGACAGATGTTCATTCTGAAGAATTAAAACGCGGAATTACAATTAGATTAGGATATGCTGACGCTGTTTTTTATAAATGTCCTAAATGTAAAGATGCAGATGCTTATTCTGCTTTACCAAAATGTTCAAAATGTGATTCTGAAGCAATTCCATTAAGAAAAGTTTCTTTTATTGATGCTCCAGGACATGAAACATTGATGGCAACTATGTTATCTGGTGCTGCCATTATTGATGCTGCGTTGTTATTAGTTAGCGCAAATGAAGATTGTCCTCAACCACAAACTAGAGAACATTTAATGGCATTAGAAATTATTGGTGTAAAAAATATTATTGTTGTACAAAATAAAATAGATATTGTATCTAAAGAAGATTTAATAAAAAATCATAAACAAATAAAAAAATTCTTGAAAGGAACTATAGCTGAAAATTCTCCTATAATTCCTATATCTGCCCAACACAATATAAATATCGATGTTTTAGTTCAAACTATTCAAGAACAATTTCAATCTCCAAAAAGAGAATCCAATGCAGATCCATTATTCTATATTGCAAGATCTTTTGATGTGAATAAACCAGGAACTTTGATAAAAAATATTAATGGAGGAGTTTTGGGTGGAGCGATGAGTGTTGGAGTTTTGAAAGTTGGTGAAACAATTGAGATTCGCCCAGGTTTGAAAAAGGAGAAACACGGTAAAACAATTTGGGAACCAATTATCACAGAAATTTCTGGGATGATTACTGGTGAAAATAGTGTTAAAGAAATTACTCCCGGGGGATCAGCAGCAATACAAACAAAACTTGATCCTGCCCTTGTTAAAACAGATAGTTTAGTTGGAAATATTATTGGATTGCCAGGCACTATGCCTGAAGTTTTGGAAAAACTCGAATTTAAACCAGAATTATTGAAGAGGGTTGTTGGTGCTAAAGATGATTTGGTTGTTGAACCCGTGAAAAAAGGTGAAACTTTGATGCTTAATGTTAATGCTACAGCGACAGTTGGATTTATCACTGATTTAAAAAAAGATTTAATATCCTTAGATCTTAAAAAACCTGTCTGTGCTTCGAAGGGAGATCGAATTACACTCTCTCGTATGATTGGTGCAAGATGGAGATTGATAGGATACGGAAATTTAGATTAATTTTATAAAGTTTGTTTAGTTATCTATCTCATAGTGATTCATTATGGATGGAGATGTCGGAAATTATTTGGAAAGATATTTGAATGGAATTTTAGAGTATGATGCTGGCATTTCTGGAGAAAAATTTGTTTCTGTTAAAAGGCTTGGCGAATTGGAATACAGATATGGTAGTTCCAAAAGTGGAGACAGATTATCTGAAAGACTTCTTCATGAAGGCATCAAATTACAATCTGTTGAATTTGATCCTGAACATAGGGGATTTCAATTGTTCACAGATATTTTAAAATCCGCCTCTGAATATTTTTGTTCAAAATATAAATTGGATTTGCACATTTCCAATAATGGTGACCACACATCATTAATTTTTAAAGATGGTGGTGTCAAAGATGCGCGGATATTATTTGATGCATATACTAATTTTTTGAAAAGACCAGAAAAATATCCAATGTTTTTTTATTCTCTTTTGAATGAATGTTTTGAACCTTTTTTAGAATTAGAAAAACACGAATTGGGCATTTGTAATCTTAGTGAAGATAGAATAGAAAGTTTAGAGGATGCCTTGGATAAAAAAGGAGAAATTATTTTTCCTTTAATCGAAAAACAAGGATTAAAAATTTATGGCGCATATTCCGAAAATGAGGAAATTTGTTTAGCAACAGATATGTTTGAAGATGTTGTAACACGAATAAGAGATGAATTAAATGTTCCAGTCGATATCTATACTCATGGTGAAGAAGGATATTATATTACTAAATTAGTTACCGATGTAAAACATGCAGATCAGATAGTTAATATTAGTGATGTTTATATTAATCTAATTAATCCTCGCCTATAACTTTTGCAACAGAAATTACTTTATCGCCATCATTTAATTTCATTATTCTCAATCCCTGAGTATTCCTACCAATTGTGGATATATCTTTTGCTGAGGTCCTTATTAAAATTCCATTTTGTGTCACAAAAATCAAATCATCTTTGTCGGTTACGGACCTTACACCAGCTACTTTTCCATTTCGTTCTGAAGTTTTTATATTGATAACTCCTTTCCCTCCACGGTTTATTAATCGGTAATCGTCAACTTTTGTCCGTTTACCATATCCATTTTCAGTTATTGTTAATAAGGTATCATTTGCCCTTGTGACTCCTATTACTTCATCGTCAACAAGCCTTATCGCCCTTACTCCCATTGAATTCCTTCCAACCGGACGTATTTGATCACCTTTGAATTTGACGGCCATTCCGCCCTTTGAAGCTACAATTAACTCTTCACCATCTTGAGTCAAAATTACCTCAATTAATGAATCTCCTTCCTTGAGATTTATCGCAATTATTCCTCCTTTTCTAGGATTAGAATATTCTTTTAGTGAAGTTTTCTTTATTAGTCCATTTTTTGTAACCATATTTAGGTACCAGGACTCTTCGAACTTTGCAATGGGGATGATTGATTTTATTCTTTCATCCTTTTGCAAATTTAATAAGTTTACAAGATGCATCCCTTTTGAATATCTTGATCCTGATGGGATGGTATATGCCTTTGACCAATATACTTTTCCTTTGTTAGAAAAGAACATTAAATAATCGTGTGTGTTTGTTATGAATAAATTTTCAACAAAATCTTCTTCTCT
>ENA-OREN01004840-OREN01004840.1-marine-metagenome-genome-assembly--contig:-NODE-4840-length-11482-cov-9.702937_pt1 | contig 11482 bp, 8 predicted proteins | sample MGYA00248624_ERZ508555 | MGnify/ENA primary metagenome ERZ508555 (study PRJEB26222, sample SAMN06267773) | marine metagenome | isolation source: Saanich Inlet, British Columbia, Canada | place...
AAAACCCTTCTCGAAAATTACGGTTACCGGGTGATTGATCTCGGTGTGCAGGTGCCTTTGGAAAAATTTATCGAAACAGCGCGCGCCGAAAAAGCAGATGCCATTGGCATGAGCGCGCTTTTAGTGCAAACCTCAAATCATATGATAACGGTTGCGCGTATGTTGACCGAGGAAAAATTTTCAATCCCCATTCTCATTGGCGGAGCACCGGTGAACCTTCGTCATGCGGGTTATGTTGCCATGCAGGGAGGCGATGAAACATCCGCTATTCTTGACAATATTTTTTATTGCGACAGTGGCATGGATGGTGTCAACACAATGGGGCTTTTGATGGATAAAGAAAAAAGGCCTGTGTTGTTAAAGGAAAACCAACAGTCTCTGCTTATCCAATATCAGAAAGCCAAAGGCATTAAGGAGGAGAAGGGCAAGCTACTGGAAACTTTGCCGAGAAGAAAAGTGAGCTTTCGTCATCATGAAGTGCCTGCTGAAGGATATGGAACGCAAAAGGTAGAATTTAAATTGCATAAACTGTCTTTGGATAGAAAAAGCCTTTATTCATTGAACTGGAAGTTTGGAAAAAAATCGAGTTGGATCCAAAAGGGAATTACGGTTGAGCAGTTGCAGAGGCTGGAAAAAGAGTGGGTAGAAAAGGCCGAGCAAAATCGTTGGATCATTCCAAAGGCTCGTTTTGGAATTTTCCCGGCACAGGCGGATGGCGATGAAGTGGTTTTTTATGAATCCGAAAAAAAAGAGAAAGAGCTGGGCCGGTTTAATTTTGATTTGTGTATTGGCAAGGGGAGAAAAGATAAGTTTTCTATTGGCCAATATTTTCATTCGGTCGAATCCGGTCAGTTGGATGCTATTGGTTTGCAAATCACTACTGCGGGTATTGGGGTGGAGGCGGGAATCAAATCGCTTAAAGATCAAAACGATAGCGAATCTGCTTTGTATTTGCAGGGTTTGAGTGACAGGGTGGCTGAGGATATGGCGGAATATATTCATCAATTGCTACGAACAAGAGCAGGTTACAAAAAAGAGAATCGTGGGCAACGGTACAGCCCAGGTTACCCTGCCTTGACAAACCTTAAAGGCAATTCCATTATATGGGATGCCCTGGGAGCAGAAGATTTAGGAGTGACTTTGACGGATGCCAATGAGTTTTATCCTCCGAGCACCACCGCTGCTGTCATTTGTTTTCATAAGGATGCGAGTTATAGCTGATAAGCCTACTATTCTGCCCACTGAGGCTAATTTTAGTAAAAAAGAGTTTGTCTTTAGTAAAGATAAAAATTTGCCGATAAATAGGATGTTAAAGGCCAAAAAAAACAGGTTTTGTATGACCGTTTGGGCTGGAATAACTCCTTTATTATTGGTGGTTTATGTGTTGCGTTCAGGTTCTAAATAAAACCTTTATATAATTGATATCATTTGTTAATATGACATCGACTTAAACCAGAATTAATACAGGATGTTGCCTCACATTGAAGTCGAATGTGGGTCTCTTTCAAATTATAAATCCGCTTTTTTTTAAGGAATGTTGAATCATGTTTAAGCGATTCACTGAGAGAGCGCGTAGAGTTATCATCCTCGCTCGCGAGGAAGCAGAACTTTACCGCCATGAATATTTAGGTACAGAGCACATTTTACAAGGCGTTATCAAAGACGGTGGTGGCATAGCTGTAGCCATTGTGCAAAAAAGCGGAGTAGATCTGACCCAGCTTAAAAAAGAATTGGAGAAGAGCTTGCCTCGAAGTTCCAATTCTCTGATCATTGGCGACATTCCATTTACCTCGCGAGCCAAAAAAGTATTGGAGTTTGCTGTAGAGGAAGCACGTTCGCTAAATCATAATTATATTGGCACGGAGCATCTGCTTTTAGGTCTTTTGAAGGAGAAAGAAGGGGTTGCTTGTCGAGTGCTCAACAGTTTTGGAATGTTCTTTGATGATGTTCGTGAAAAAATTGTTGAAATGTTCAAAGAGCCCACCGAGGCTAATCGTGAAGTTGGTAAAACCCCGACTTTGGATGAATTCAGTCGCGACCTTACCAAGATGGCGTTGGATGGTAAGCTTGACCCGATTGTTGGGCGAGCTAAAGAAATCGAACGTGTGATCCAGATATTAAGCCGTCGCACGAAGAACAACCCTGTTCTGATTGGTGAGCCGGGTGTTGGAAAAACTGCGATCGTTGAAGGTTTGGCGCAATTGATTGTCGAGCGTGAAGTGCCTGATACCCTTTTTGATAAACGGGTGGTATCGCTTGATTTGGGTTCGCTGATTGCCGGGACTAAATACCGAGGCCAGTTTGAAGCTCGTCTAAAAGGTATTATGAAAGAAATCATGGCAAATGAAAGTGTCATTCTTTTTGTGGATGAGTTGCATACTCTGGTAGGTGCAGGCGCTGCAGAAGGATCTGTAGATGCATCCAATATGTTGAAGCCGGCTCTTTCTCGCGGTGAAATTCAGTGCATTGGGGCGACCACGTTGGAAGAATATCGAAAGTACATTGAAAAAAATGGCGCGCTTGAAAGACGCTTTCAGCCCATCATTGTGAATCCGCCGACAGTGGATGAGACTATTGAAATTATCAAAGGACTTAAGGTTCCCTATGAGCTTCACCATAGAGCCAAAATTTCTGATGAAGCTATTGTCACAGCTGTTCGTTTTGCAGAGCGTTATATCACGGACCGCTTTTTGCCTGATAAAGCTATTGATGTTATCGATGAAGCAGGTTCCAGGGTGCGTTTGCGAGAGACAACTCAATCTCCAGATATGAAGAAAATTCAAAAGGAGATGGACTTGGTTGTTCGCGATAAGAAAGTTTGCATCGAAAACCAGGAATTTGAAAAAGCGGTCGAGTTGCGCGACAAAGAAGAGGCGCTGATTGAAAAACTGGAAGGCGTTAAAGAAGAGTGGGACAAGCAACGCGACACCAGTGAGCCGCAGATTACAGAAGACGATATTGCCGATGTTGTTTCAAGTATGACAGGAATTCCTCTTTCTCGTATTGAAGAAAAAGAAAGTATTCGCTTGTTGAATATGGAGGAGGAGTTGGCTGGTAAAGTTATAGGTCAGGGCGAGGCTATAAAAGTTCTTACTAAGGCTATTCGTCGATCTCGTTCTGGATTGAAAGATATGAAGCGACCCATTGGTAGCTTCCTTTTTCTTGGCCCGACAGGCGTTGGAAAAACCGAATTGGCCAAAGTATTGTCAGAATTCATGTTTGGAGATAGAGATTCTCTGATTCGCTTGGATATGTCGGAATACATGGAGAAATTCAATGTGTCTCGTTTGACCGGTGCGCCTCCAGGTTATGTTGGTTACGAGGAAGGCGGTCAACTGACAGAAAAAGTTCGTCGCAAGCCTTACTCGGTAGTTCTTTTTGATGAAATTGAAAAAGCAAATCAGGATATCTATCATCTCTTATTGCAAATCATGGACGATGGTCGTTTAACAGACAGTTATGGTCGTGTTGTGGATTTCAAGAATACCGTTATCATTCTGACATCTAACATCAGTTCAAGGATGTTGGAAAAAGGTACGAGCCTCGGGTTCCATAAAGACGATGATGAGTTGAATTACGATAAAATGCAGAAGGAATTGAAGCAGGATCTGAAAAAGACATTTAATCCTGAGTTTTTAAACCGATTGAGTGAAACGGTGGTTTTCCGGCCTTTGGAGTTGGAGAATATTGTCAGCATCTTGGATGTTCAACTGCAAGCCCTGAACGAACAGCTTATTCAGCAGGGTCTTACTTTGGATGTGACAGACGGTGCCAAGCGTTGGATCGCTGAAAAAGGGTTTGATGCTACATTTGGGGCTCGACCTTTGAAACGTGCGATACAAAAACATCTTGAAGATGTCTTGTCTGATGAAATGCTCAAAGGCCGTTTCAAGGATGGCGGTCTGATCGAAGTCAGCCTGCAAGATGATAGTCTGGTGTTTGTAGAAAAAACAGATGCCGTGAATGTTGGATGAAAAATAATTTTTTCGCTTAAAAAAGCGCCAATGAAAAAACAGATAAAGTATCAAGTTTCAGCGGGTTACTCCGATGGGGCTTGATGCTTTTTTTTGGCTTAAACTTGGGATGTGAATTTATCTCTATAACCCTTAAAATTTCAGATAGTTCTGGCAAAATGCCAAAATTTTTCAACATATTTTTTGCCGCCTTGGTAGCGATTATTTTTCTGTGGGCTCCTTTTTTGTCTGCGCAGGAAGGTGAAGTTATCGAGTCTGTAAAAATTGTGGGTAATAAGAGGATTGATGAATCTACTATCCTTTATTACATCCAATCGAAGCCGGGCACAGTCCTCTCTAAATTACAAATCCGCAAAGATATCGAGCAGATCTTCAGTCTCGGTCAGTTTAAGGATATCCAGGTGGATACTCAGAATCGCCTTGAAGGTCTTGAGCTGCAGTTTCTTGTTGAAGAAATTCCTTCGATTGGAGATGTCGAAATTTTGGGGAACTCAAAACTGGAAACCAATGATATCCGCGAAAAAATTGGTTTGCGGCGAGGTGCAACTTTTAATGAGCATCTTGTAAAAGAGAGCAAGAAAGAAATTCTGAAAGTTTATGAAGAGAAAGGCTACTTCTTTGCCGAAACGCGCATTGATACAAAAAAGAATTCTGATAACCTTGTTGATGTGGTGATAAAAATTCGTGAAGGAGAAAAAGTAAAAATAGAAAAGATCCGATTTTCTGGAAACAAGGCTTTTAAAGATAAGAAGCTTGCTGAGGTAATGGAAACGCAAGCAAGAACCTGGTTTTCCTTTATTGATGATTCGGGGGTTTATCAAAAAGATATTCTGAAACTGGATATGTTTAGAGTTGAAGGGTTCTATCAGGATAACGGTTATTTAAGGATCAAGGTTCTGGAGCCCAGAATTGATATCAACAAAAAAGCTCGTCAAATTCATATCATTATCCCCGTAGAAGAAGGCCCGCAATTCCGTATTAAATCATTGGAGGTAAAAGGGGATGACACTATTCCCAGTGATACAATTTTAAAAAGCCTTTTAACAAAAAAAGGCGATATCTATAACGTATCGCAACTCCGTCAGGACATTATTACGGTTGGAGATTTGTTTTCAGCGAAGGGGTTTGCATATGCAGACGTCAATCCAATAACGAAAATTGATGATAATGCTCGGGTAGTTGATCTGTCTATAGATGTTGACAAGGGTAAAAAGGTTTATGTCGGCAATATCAACATGCTGGGGAATATAAAAACCAGAGATAATGTAATCCGACGTGAATTCAGATTAAAAGAAGGGGAAGTGTTTGATGGTTCCAAGCTAAAACGGAGTAAACAAAGAATCAACAATCTGAATTACTTTGAAGATGTGAAGATCGATACCCAAAGAGGAGAAAATCCAGAACTGATAGATATCCTAACCACTGTGACAGAAAAACCAACAGGATCATTTACCATCGGTGCCGGTTTCAGTTCGGTTGAAAATCTTATTTTCACAACCTCAATTGCTCAGGATAATCTGTTTGGAAATGGGCATCGAGTAAACCTTACCGCGTCATTATCTTCGATCAGGACAAATTTCAATATCAGCCTTACTGAACCCCGCTTGTTTGATTCCGAAATATCAGCAGGGATTGATGCTTTCAATCAACGCCAGAATTATTTGAGTTTCGATACGAAAACATCGGGGACTGGATTTCGCCTTGGAAAAAATATCACGGAATATGAGTCTTTAAGCTTAGGGTATAGATTCGAGAACGTTGAAGTCACGGGCGTTTCCGCTGCAGATACAACCGATATCTTTAAGAATGAAACCCGAACAACCAGTCGACTTTCACCCACTTATGTCTATGATAGCAGGGACAACTTTTTAAACCCTTCCAAGGGGTGGAGGCATGTGGTAGGATTTGAATTTGCTGGGTTAGGGGGTGCAAAATTTACTCGCTCCAGCTATGAAACCACCTATTATCACCCTCTGATAGGAAAACTGGTAGGAGCCGCACATGCGAGAGTAAATTTTGCAGAAGGTTATGGAGGAGAGACCCTACCTTCTTTTGAAAGATATTTCATGGGGGGGCCTACTTCGCTGAGAGGCTTTACCATTCAAAACATCGGGCCTAAAGATACTAATGGCAACCCGGTTGGAGGAAATAAATCATTGATCCTCAATTTGGAGACGCAATATCCCTTCACCAAGTCGTTGCGAGGTTTTTTGTTCTATGACCGAGGTAATGTTTATGGATCAGGGCCAGACGTAAGTTCAACTACGAAAAATTTTGATTTGGGTGAAATGAGAAATAGTGTAGGTGCTGGTATTCGTTTTATCAGCCCCTTTGGCCCTCTTGGTTTTGCTTATGGCATCAAACTTGACCGAAAGACGGGGGAAAGTTCTGGCGAGTTCCATTTTTCCGCAGGCAGTGCATTCTAATTTAAACCACAAGTAAGGATTTGTATTATGCAGGTATTCTTTTCAAAAGTAGTTTGTTGTTCAGTATTTTTAATCGGTTTGTTCTTTTTCGGGCCCATAACAACAACCCCATTTGCAGCAGAGAATAGGGTTGGATTCGTGGATATTCAAAAAGCAGTCATCAGTACTAAGGAGTGGAAAAGAAGCTTCGAAGATTTTAAGAAAAATTTTGCGAATGAGAAAAAAAAGATAAAATCCAGAGAATCTAGGATTAAAAAAATGTTGGCAGATTTAAACAAGCAAAGCTTTGTGCTTGATCCTGAATTGAAGAAAAAAAAGGAAGATAAATTTCGCAAAGAAAAAGTAGCTTTCGAAAGATATGTTCAGGATCAAAATGCTGAATTTGGTAAAAGCGAAAAAGAAATGACACAAAAAATTCTTCTCAAAATGATGAAGGTCATTCAAAAAATTGGTAAAGATAAAAAATATACAATGATTCTTGAACAGAAAGTCGTTCTCTATCATGACAAGGGTAATGACCTGACCAGTTTGGCAACAAAGACCTACGACAGAAGTAATAGATAAACTCCATCCAATTTTTACTGCGATTTTGATCGAACGCATTTAATTTTAAATAAAAATTACTTTATCGACTAAGCAGTTTGAGAGCAGGGTTTCTTATGATGGACATAAATGAAATTAAAAAAATCATTCCCCATCGGTATCCGTTTCTTCTTGTAGATCGAATCATCGAATGTGATTTTGATTCCCGCATTGTGGGTATAAAAAATGTGACGGCAGATGAACCTTTTTTTCAAGGGCACTTTCCGGAGTTTCCGGTGATGCCAGGGGTTCTTATCATTGAGGCTTTGGCGCAGACAGCTTGCATTTTGGGATTGAAAATTCTCAAGCTCGAAGGGCAAGGTTCCGTATTTTTTACAGGGATCGATGGGGCGAAGTTTCGAAAACCAGTGGTCCCGGGAGATCAGTTGCGTCTGGAGTTGACGAAAATAAAACAACGTAAATCTCTTTTTCGATTCGAAGGAAAAGCTTTTGTTGATGATAAGTTGGCAACCGAATGCACTATACAAGCCATGATGGGTAGCGAATAATCTGAATGATTAGATTTTTATTAGATATCTCAGATGCTTAACCCAATTTGAAACCAGATCACTCGTTTTAAACCTTGAACATTCACTCCAGTTCGATCATTGACCCAGGCGCAGAACTGGGGGCAGGTGTTTCGGTTGGGCCATTTTCGATTATTGGTCCGCATGTGCAAATAGGCCAGAAAACGGTCATCGGATCTCATGCATTAATTGAAGCCAACACGGTTATCGGAGAGGGTTGTAAAATTTTCCACGGTGCGTCGATAGGTGGCGAACCGCAAATCATGGGTTTTGAAGATATTTCTTCCTCAGTCGAAATTGGCGATGGAACGGTTATACGTGAGTATGCGACCATCCACCGCTCTGGTTATAAGGATGGCGTGACGCGGATTGGAAAAAATTGCCTGCTCATGGCATATTCTCATTTGGGCCATGACTGTGAAATTGGCGATCAGGTAGTTATAGTAAATGGTACAGGTTTGTCGGGGCATGTCATCGTGGAAAATCAGGCTTTCATTTCTGGTCTGGTAGGGATACATCAATTTGTTCGAATTGGTAGAAACTCGATGATAGGCGGAATGGCCGGAGTGAACCAGGATGTTTTGCCTTTTTCAATGGTGGAAGGAACGCCTGCTCGTTTATTGAGTATCAATGCGGTAGGATTAAAGCGGGCAAACTTTAAACCCAATGTAAGAGCCGCGATAAAAAAGGCTTTTAAAATAATTTCTCAGCCCGGTCTGAATACCAGTCAGTCCGTGGAAAAAATAAGGTCGGAAATTGAAATGCACGAAGAGATTAATCATCTGTTGGATTTTATTAAAAACTCCACTAGAGGGGTGACAAAGTAGTGAGTAAGGTTAAAGTTGGTGTTGTTGGAGTCGGAAGGATGGGTACATACCATGTGGGTATTCTCGCTGAATTGGTTGGCGTGGAACTTGCCGCGGTAGTGGATACCGATCCCAAAAATCTAAATACGATCGATAAAAATTATGGAACCCCAGGTTTCAGCAACCATCAGGATCTTTACGGCAAGGTTGAAGTTGCTGTGGTAGCTGTTCCAACAGGGTTGCATTACCCGATCACAAAAGATTTGTTGAATGCGGGTATTCATGTATTGCTTGAAAAGCCTTGCGCAAATGACCTAGATCAGGCTCGTGAGCTTTTTAAAATTGCCGAAGATAAAGGTCTGACTTTGCATATTGGTCATGTGGAACGTTTCAATGGGGCAGTTCAGGAGTTGCATAAAATCGTTGATTCGCCCATTTTTGTAGAGTGTAAGCGCATGGGGCCTTTTACAGATCGTATTAAAGATGATGGAGTGGTACTCGATATAATGATCCATGATATTGATATTATTCTAAATCTTATTCAGTCCAAAGTAGTCAACATCAATGTGTTGGGCGTATCGGTGTTTTCTAAAAAGGACGATTTGGTAAACGCTCAACTTGAATTCGAAAATGGATGTATCGCCAACATTCTTGCCAGCCGGGCTTCGCAAAATCAAATTAGAACCCTCTCAGTCACCCAAAAAGATTCTTATGTTGTTTTGGATTACACCGATCAGGAAATTTATGTACATAAAAAATCTTCCTCTGAGCATAAGCTGAGCAAAGATTCAGTAAGGTATAAACAGGAATCGTTGGTTGAGCGAATCTTTGTGCACAAAGACAACCCTCTTAAACTGGAACTCAAACATTTTCTGGACTGTGCAACGAATGGCCATCAAAGAAAAGTGGCTATCAATAATGAGCTCTATTCTTTGGAAATTGCTTTAAATATTCTTGGTCAGTTTAATAAAAATCATTGAAAATAGTTTCCGCTCGGCGTGTAGGTCAGCGAAGAAGCGCAGCAGTTAATAGGTCGGTATCCCTAAAAATAAATTGGTTAATATTTCCTCCCTTGCAAGGCAGGGCTAACAGTCCGGCCTGAATTTTTGTAATGCCATCCCACCCTACAAAAAAAATCGGATTGATTGCGGGTACCGGAGAAATTCCGATCTACTTCGCCAGAAAAGCCCAACAAAATGGAACGCGGTTGATAAGCATTGGTTTTTCGGATGAGATACAATCCAACCTTTCTCCCTATTCAGAGCAATGCTATTCATTTGGAGTCGGGCAACCGGGTAAAATTCTTGATGCGTTAAAAAAAAATAACGTAGAAGAATTGCTAATATTGGGGAAAGTGGATAAGAGTGTTATCTATAAACTTCAATTGCCTGATTTGAAATTCATCAAGTTTTTAAAAAATATTATTACCCATGAAGATAAAGTTTTACTTCTAGGGGTGATTGATGAACTAGAAAAAGAAGGCGTGTGTGTTCTAAGTCAGAAAGATTTTTTAGCAGAAATCTATCCCAAAACCGGTGTTCTGACTCGTCGAAAACCTTCTCAAAAAGAATTAGAGGATATCAAATTTGGATTGCCCATTGCGCGAAAACTGGCAGATATGGAAATCGGTCAGACTCTGGTAGTCAAAAATAAAACGGTCATTGCCGTTGAAGCGTTTGAAGGAACAGACAAGGCTATTCAACGTGGATGTGAATTGGCCAAGGGAGGCTGTGTGATAATAAAAGTCAGCAGAACAAATCAGGATTATCGTTATGATAGTCCTGGTATTGGTCCACAAACCATAAGAACTCTCATAGAAGGCGGGGCCTCGGTTTTAGCTTTAGAAGCAGAACGCGTGATGGTGGTGGAACAGGAAAAAGTTGTCAAAATATCTGATGAAGCCAAGCTTGCAGTGACATGTGTTTAGCAGGATGGACTCTGATTCAAGGGGAGTGAGGAAAATGAATATTCTAGAGCCTCATTTCTTGATAGTAGCAGGTGAAGCCTCAGGCGATTTACATGGGTCAAAACTTGTTCAATCTTTATTAGATATTTATCCCAAGGCTCGGTTTACCGGAATGGGGGGGACCCGTATGCGCGATGCTGGTGTTAATACTCTGTTTGGTATTGAGCGCATGGGAGCAGTCGGCCTGGTAGAAATTTTTGCCGATTTCGGTCATTATTTTAGTGTCTATCGCGCCTTGATGAAAGAAATTGCATCGCGTAAATACACCGCAGTGATACTTATCGATTACCCTACCTTGAACCTCAGGCTCGCAAAGCAGGGTCGAAAGCACGATTGTCCTATTTATTATTTTATCAGCCCGCAAGTATGGGCATGGAGAAAGGGTAGAATAAAAGACATTCGTAAGTCGGTGCATAAGATGTTTGTTATTCTACCTTTTGAGGAAGAAATGTACCGCGAAGCAGGTGTTGATGCAGAGTTTTTAGGTCACCCCTTTATCGAAATGGTACACCCGACTCGTACCCGTGAAGAAAGCCTGGAAAAATTTTCTCTGAATTCAGATATAAAAACGGTTGGACTTCTTCCCGGAAGCCGGATGAATGAAGTCACTTCTTTGTTGGATGAAATGTTGCAGGCCGCAGAGAAAATAAAAAAAGAGTTAGGCTCTTGCCAGTTCCTACTTCCTGTTGCTGAATCGATCAATACTGATTTGATTCAACAGAAGTTGGGTTCTAATCCGCTCGATATAAAAATAATTCAAGGTGAAACCTATGACGTAATGAACACTTGCGATACTCTTATAATCGCATCGGGCTCGGCGACTCTTGAAGCGGGAATCATAGGTTGTCCCATGGTGATTGTTTATAAACTGAGTCCATTGACTTATTGGTTGGCTCTCAGGCTTGTAAATACTCCTTATTATGGGTTGGTCAATATTGTAGCGGGAGAAGGCGTTGCTCCAGAATTGATTCAGAGTGAGGCAAACGCAGAAAACATTGCAGCAGAAACTTTGAAATTTTTAAAGAACCCTGAACATTGCCAGGAAGTACGAGATCGATTATTGCGAGTTCGTAAAAACCTGGGTAGCCCGGGAGTAATGAAGGCCGTTGCGTCGAGCATGGCTAATTCATTATCAAAAATAACTCCACATGAAAAAATTTCTCTTTAATTATGTAATTCCCTATCTTCTATATGGAGTGGT
>ENA-OREN01004849-OREN01004849.1-marine-metagenome-genome-assembly--contig:-NODE-4849-length-11468-cov-3.857080_pt1 | contig 11468 bp, 3 predicted proteins | sample MGYA00248624_ERZ508555 | MGnify/ENA primary metagenome ERZ508555 (study PRJEB26222, sample SAMN06267773) | marine metagenome | isolation source: Saanich Inlet, British Columbia, Canada | place...
TCAGCATCTTCTGGTTCTGGTTCTGCAATAGGAACACTAATAGATGAAGAACCAGTAGTATTCACATCCAACGAACTGAAAACATTTACCCATACAGATGACACAGCAGAAATGCGGTCAGTGTATATAGAGAAACAGATTGCCGGTGTATCGGTTGCTACTAATATTAATGGCGAAGTCACTACAACAGCATCGAGTGGTAGAACTTTATCAGCGACAGGCAACGCAGCGCACAAAAACACTCAGATCAAGTTTGGGGGTAGTTCCATACTGATTGGGGCATCTGATAATGTTAGTATTTCTGGTGGGTTAGATTTGTCAGGTGATTTCACTATCGAGTTTTGGGTGTACCCTACCACTTCTACAGATGGTTCGGTTTTGGTACTTTACAATGGAAGTTATTTCACACTGAATGTTGCTGGAACGAGTCTGAATCTATACCTCGGAGGGGGCGCGACTAACATTTCAAATACTGGAATAAGTCTTAATGCGTGGGCACATTTAGCATTAGTTCGGTCTAGTGGGGTAGTTCATGTTTATGTCAATGGCGTATCTAAATATAACACTAACAACTCGACCGCGTTTAATTACGCTAGTCCGAGTTTATTTCGATTAGGCGGCGGTGGTAGTGGGTTCGACATATACGTTGATGGGGTTAGAGTTTCTGATGTAGCCAGATACACGACTGCCTTTACTCCTCCAACCGAAGAATTTTATTACGATGCTAATACTCAACTACTCATTCTTTCAGACGATACACATAATTCAACTACATTCGTTGATACTGTAACGACTACATCAGCATTAACAACCTCCGGTGAAACAATACTAACAGATGTCATCGACTTAACTGCCGTGTATTCATTGACACAAACGGCACTAGTTGCAGATAATGCTACCACATCGTTCTCATACGACAACGGTACATCATGGACACCATTCTCTGCGGATCACGGAGTGCTGACAGTACCATCTGGTTCCACACAGGGTAAGATTAAAGTTAATGTGGTTCCTTCATCTATTCCGACAAAGACTGTCACTTTCACAAACTCAGGTGGTGCAGGTTCGTGGTCTTGTTTTATTGCTCGTTTTTATGATGAGAATGATACTTTAATTCCATCTGGAACTTTACAATCGGTAGTAGGGGGATCCAATTCGGGTTCAACTATATTAACTATTATTTCAACAACAGAAGCTGTATTTGATAATTTTTCTGTAGTATGTGATGTTGCTGGACAGTCTGAATCTAAACCAAGATATCAAATATATTCTGCGTTTATTACACACGATTATCTGGATGGGACAACTCCTATTGACTTTAATGCTATTGATTACACTTCCGCTCAGATAGGAACTGGTGGTGCAGATGGACTTGGTGCAGATAGACAGAAAACCTATGCCTATTCTGCCGTATATGGTCCTAATACAATTACAGTTACATTTCCAACGTCAAGAGAGATTTCGAAAGTAGAGTTTATTAATAACTCTTCATATTCTGGTCACAATTCATCTACCACCTTCACAATGAGTGATGATAATGGGGTAGTATTTCACGATAATGGTGCGGAAGTATATACCGCAGATCATACGACTCCGGAGTCTGTAACCATACCACCGTCAGCTTCATTCAGTTCCATCGACTTCACCAAGAACTCTGCTCCTTATTGGGAACTAGACACATTTGAAGATTGGGGCATTGAGTTTGAATCAGGAACAACAACCAAAGTAACTAATCGTACTGGTGCAGATGCAACAGCAAGAATACGCATAACTGCTCCTACTGCGACGGCTAGTTCAATCGCATCTTCTGGTTCTGGTTCTGCAATAGGAACACTAATAGATGAAGAACCAGTAGTATTCACATCCAACGAACTCAAGACATTTACCCATACAGATGACACCGCAGAAATGCGTTCTGTGTATATAGAGAAACAGATTGCCGGTGCATCGGTTGCTACGACTATCAGTAAAGAAGTTATTACTGAGGGTTCTGGTAAGACGATTACTCCGGATGGTAATACATCGCATTCTACCACAAAAAATAAGGTGGGTTTAAGTAGTATATATTTTGACGGTAATGGTAGTGGACTTACAGTTGTAGACAACGATATCTCTATAAACAATATGAATGGAAATTCATATACTACTGAATTTTGGTTTTCCAGTACGTCAACATCACAGTATAGAAGTTTTTATTCAAATGAAGTACCATCTGGCACTACATTAATGATGAATCCCATTATTGGTGACGGTAAGATTGGTTATTGGGGAGATATGGGTCAGTTTAATACAACTGATGGGTACAATGACGGCGAATGGCATCATGTTGCTCTTGTGCGTGATGGAAATAATATTTCAATATTTGTTGATGGTGTGTTAGGTGGGACACATACTACCACCGGTAATCCTTTAGAAAATTCTACTCAAGTAAATTATTATATTGGACAGACAACTGCTTCATGGGGTAATGGTCGTGATTTTACTGGATACATGGATGAATTTCGTATATCGAACACCGCAAGATATACTGATACTTTTACACCGTCTACAGTTCCATTCGATTATGACTCTAATACGTTATTACTGATTCATTCAGACGATGCAGATGGTTCAACTACATTTACAGATACTGTAACAATTACATCAGCATTTACTACATCCGGTGAAACAATATTAGATGATGCCATCGACTTAACTGACGTATATTCACTGACACAGACGGCAATAGATGCAGATAATGCTACTACATCATTTTCATATGACAACGGTACATCATGGACATCATTCTCTGCGGATCATGGAGTGTTAACGGTACCATCTGGTTCCACACAGGGTAAGATTAAAGTTGATGTGGGTAATACAGTAGTGGTATTACCGAATGTGTATGATAATATTTTAAATGTGTTACTGAATAATCCATTACAGAATGTTAGTTGGGGTAATCTTGGTAGTAACAGTTATTCTACTTTTGCTGTTTTTACTACATCATCTGGTTGGAGCAATCCTGCATATACTGCTACTTTAGATGGTACTAAAATTCATCTTTTAGAGGTTGAGTATCCGGGAGGGTATCAACAATCTTGGACGTATGGTGATGCAGGCACACATATGGTTATGTCTTCAGGTACTCATATATATGGTGCTGATTGGACGGCAGATAATGCCTATGGTCTTCATTACTCAGGGGCATCCTCACCGGCTGATGTTAATATCATAACAACACCATCTTGGTTAGGTGGGACGAAGTATCTACTTGTGTATGATGGTCCTAATTCTAAGTTTTACATATTTCATACTACCCCATCTGGGGTAACAACACTTATCCATGATGTATCAGTCACCGATACTACAAACAATTTAAAATGGATGGTTAATGGGTATGAAGTAAATCAACGTTATTTGAGATCTGTGATAATTGATTCGACAGAATTTACTATGACTTCTTCATTCAGTTCCATCGACTTCACCAAAGACTCTGCTCCTTATTGGGAACTAGACACATTTGAAGATTGGGGCATTGAGTTTGAATCAGGAACAACAACCAAGGTAACTAACCGTACTGGTGGAGATGCGACAGCAAGGATACGCATAACTGCTCCGACTGCATCAGCATCTTCAAGTGCGTCTACTATTAATCTCACAGCAGGCGTTATATGGGATAACCACGATTCTTCTAGAACAGAGCATGATGTAGCATTATCAGTTGCGGCAGATGCTACCTTAGCATTAACACACTCTGCTGATACGGAAGAACTGCGTTCGGTTTATATAGAGAAGTTTGTACCCTCATATATCGGTTTATTCACAACAGCAATCGATGTAGTTGTAGCAGCGACTTTTTCTGGGTCGACGGGGCACACGGGATCAACCCCCACATCGAATCTACAGAACTCAATACAAGGCATCGAATCAGATTGGGGTGCGGTACTACACAGTTCAGCGGCAGGCACCGAAACTTTCGTTATGGATGCAGGAGCAGGGCAACTGTTTCATTTAACGAAAATAAATCATGATGGAAATACGTCACAATATACAGAACGCACTGTCTCGTTCCGAGTTCAAAGTTCTAACGACAATATCACTTGGACTACCGTATACCAACACATTGACGCTTCAAATGTCTCGGTCGAATATAATGTAATACTCAATGAACGCGCCAGATACATCAGAATCGTGCAAGACAGCGTGTGGTCTGGGAATGCTCATTCTGGAATTTTCTACCCAGTAGACAAACAATTCTTGGAAGTAATTATTACTGACGATGGTAAAGGGTCGACCTCATATTGGCAACTAGAATCATTCGACGATTGGGGTGTACAGTTCACTTCTCCAACCACAACAACACTAGTCAACAATACCGGTGCAGATGCGACTATAAGAGCAAGATTAACTAAACCTACAGCAATTGCGACCGCATCTAGTTCGGGTGGTGGAGCAACAACGCTCGCAGAATTAACCGACTCAACCACAGCAACAATTGACCCACTCATCACATCAAACCTATCGGTAGGTCACTTCTGGATTAACTCTACATCTGGTGAAGCGTACGTTTGCACAGATGCGACTGCCAATGAAAATGTGTGGACGAATATTGGTGATGGGAGTGGTACAGTGGATCCACCGCCTGCCGGAACTGGTGGAACTGTCACGAATGATGCCACTTACAAATATCACACTTTCACCTCGTCAGCGAATTTCGTTGTTAGCGCAGGGGGTCTTGTTGATTATTTAATTGTTGGCGGTGGCGGTGGCGGTGGCTCCGGTCTTGGTGGTGGTGGTGGGGCAGGTGGATTGATATCCGGCACTATTGCGAATATAAGTACTGGTACATATTCTATTGTTATTGGTGCAGGAGGTGCAGGAGGTGCAGGAGGCGGAATTAATTGGGGTGTAGATGGAAGCGATTCTTCGTTTAACGCATTTAACGCACTAGGTGGTGGTGGAGGTGCTTCGGCAGGGTCTGCTGCTGTTGGTAATGATGGTGGTTCTGGCGGCGGTTCGTCGGGTGGTGGGAGTGGTCAGGGAACAGCCGGAGGTTCAGGTACAACCTCCCAAGGAAATGCAGGTGGTGGTATTAGCTCATATGATACTTTCGCCGGAGGTGGCGGTGGGGCAGGTGGTGTCGGTTATGATACACACACAGGAGGTGGTGGAGATGGGGGTGTAGGAATTGAGTCCGCAATTAGCGGAACTGCGACTTATTATGCCGGTGGTGGTGGGGCAGGATATTACTCATCAGGTTCTTATGGCGATGGTGGACTAGGTGGTGGCGGTACAGGCTCAATGGGGAATGGCGCACATGGAGCAGATAATACTGGTGGCGGAGGTGGCGGAGGTTCTTATAACACCACACCACGACATACTGGCGGTAGTGGCGGTTCCGGCATAGTAATAGTGAGGTACGCATTATGAGTCATTTTGCAAAGTTAGAAAACAACGTAGTCACTCAGGTCATAGTCGCTGAACAAGATTTTATAAATTCAGGTCAGGTCGGAGATTCATTTCTCTGGGTGCAAACATCTTACAACGGTAACTTCCGCAAGAATTATGCTGGAGTGGGTTACACATATGATAGAATTAGAGATGCATTTATACCACCTAAACCCTATCCAAGTTGGCTACTAAACGAAGATACTTGTCTCTGGGATGCACCGGTAGCAATGCCGGACGATGACCAGAGATACACATGGAACGAAGAAACCAGTAATTGGGACTTAATAGAGGTTGAATAATATATAGTATATACTATATTAAATAATAATTCTAAAACTAAATTCTATAATTTAGTCAGGAGATAACATGGCAAGTAAGAACATATCCATCATAAATAAAAAAAGTAGTGTGCCTGGTAAAATACCGGCAGCTGCTGATTTAGAACTTGGTGAGTTAGCAATAAACATACACGATGGTGATGTTTATATAAAAAAATCAGACGATTCTGTAATTAAAGTTGGTGATGGTGGTGATGCAGTAATAACATCCAACCTTGCAACTGAAGTAAGTGATAGAACTGCCGCAGATTTATTAAAGGCTGATAAATCTGATACATATACCAAGACAGAAGTAGATACTGAAATAAGTAATGTATCGGTTGATTTAAGTGCATATGACACTTCTGCACAAGTAGATACTAAATTATTAACTAAGTCAGATACTACACATAGTCATGATGGTAATTATTATTTAAAGGGTCAAGTTGATACTAATATAACGACAGCAATAAGTAATATACCAGAATCATCCTCAGTTAAGATTTCAGAAACCCCACCGGCGACTCCTAGTGATGGTGATTTGTGGGTAGATTCCACAACAATGAGGATGTATATCCATTATGTTGATAGTGACTCTGCCCAATGGGTAGAAGTTGTTTCCGGTTCTGGTGTTCAACCCGTATCGGGTTCAGCGTCAGGTGGTGGAACATATACCGCAGGAGTCATATGGGACAACCATGATTCTACTAGAACAGAGTATGATGAGTCGTTATCGGTTGTATCTGGTGCGACATTAGCATTAACGCATGATGCAGATACAGAAGAATTGCGTTCGGTTTATATTGAGAAGTCAGTTGACGTAACTGAAGTTGGTCCGACACCAGTATCAACAATGACTATCCCAGAGATGAGCGTCGTAGGAATGTCGACTGTTAATTATACTACTTATAACCTAGCAGGGACTTACTCAGATTTAAACACAGGTTTTAACACCAATACATTTCATTCTGGTGATTTAATATATTTTTATCCTAATTGGTCGGGTGGTAGTAATCCAAATCAGTATATAAACTTCACGGTGGTTGACCACTGTCATCTTTATCGTATTGGCGACGCCGATTGGGGAGGCAATGGGTGGAATGGACAACTAGAAATATATAATAATGCTGGGGTTTTAGTTGATCCTGGATTGATTATGACTACAGATATAAATACTTGGCAACTAGCGTCTGGTGTACTTCAACCGGGTGATTATATTATAAAGTATGTTGTGGGTACTTCTACGTATGGTGCCGTAGACAATGGGTGGGCATTTGTGCCATATACCCCCCCTCAGCCTTCATATACATACTGGCAACTAGAGTCATTCGATGATTGGGGTGTGCAGTTCACAGACTCTACGACTACAACTCTAATTAATAATACCGGTGCAGATGCGACTATAAGAGCAAGACTGACTAAACCAACAGCATTAGCATCTACATCTGGAACAACATCAGGTGGATTATCTGTATATCTAACACCACTCGATTTACCAACAACAGGTTCTACTGGTGACCAAGCATATGTTGAATCTAATACATCAATATATGTTTATGATGAAAATATAACAGGATGGTATCGTGTGGCGTTGATTAATGCGACTCCTACATTCACATCAACACCAGATGCATCATATTCATTTACCACAGACGGAACACCCATAGTTGTTACACCGGTAGCAGTAGACCCAGAAGGGTCGTTAGTAACATATTCTGTTATAGGTGACATGGGAAATGTAGCAACGATGGTGCAAGATGATAATACATTCACATTTACACCATCGACAGATGCGTCGAACGCCGGTTCATTCAATGTAACATTCAGAGCAACAGATGGGACGAATGTAACAGATGCGATAAGTAGTTTTGATTTACTGTTTACCCCAGCTATTGCAAACGTCACTGGAGTGTTATTCACACAAACATCATATGATTACAATCATACTGTATTTGAGTATTTAATTATTGACGATGGCTATAATAACCTAATGGATGACCCGTCATTTAGGGATGAGACTACTCTACCTACGGCAGACTGGTACTCTGACTTCGCTGAAACGCAAACATCATATGGGTATTACAGTACCTATTTTTATAATAATCTCCAAAGCCAATTTTCTTTGACTTTAAATCCTCAGTATTATAGGGGGAGTTACGGCACAAGTCCTACTAATCAATCAATGTCAGTAACATGGACAACTCCTAGAAACATATCAGGGGTACTAGTATCGGGTGACTACGGGAATGGCTATGAGTACTGGACCGGAGGGTATATGCAGTTTTATATAAATGGGGTTCTTGATAGTACGCAATATCAACTACAGGGGCTTAACGCTCTCTGGAAAGCATCATAACATAGGATACACAAATGGCAATTAATTTCCCAAATACACCATCTAATGGTGATACACATGCAGTAGGTGAAATGATATTCACCTATGATGCCGCTAAAAATTCGTGGACACCTTTGTCAGCGGCTTCAGGAGCATCGGTGATTGTATCAGATACACCACCTTCTAGTCCAAATGACGGAGATATGTGGACTGATTCCGAAACGATGAAACTAAATGTGTATTATGTTGACAGTGACTCTTCCCAATGGGTCGAAGTTTCCGGTTCTGCGACTTCTACCGGTTCGTCATCAGGTAGTTCGATAGGGACACTAATAGATGAAGAACCAGTAGTATTCACATCAAACGAACTCAAGACATTTACACATACAGATGACACAGCAGAAATGCGGTCAGTGTATATAGAGAAACAAGTTCCTGGTGCATCTACACCGGTTATTATATCTAAAGATATAATAACATTAGACCCGTCAGTTATTCTTAATTTAAATGGTAATACTACCAATGATTCATCATATCATAATGTTACTACATCTTTAACTTCTACTAATCCAGTGGTAGTTGATACTGATGTGAAAAAATATGGTGCTGGTTCTTTACATTTCAATGGGTCTACTAGATTAATAGTAGAAGATCCATTGTATTTGGGTGCTGGAGATTTTACTATAGAATTTTGGGTTAAAACCTCACAGACAAGTTTCTCAATTACTAATTATGAATATAGTGGTATGGGTGGAATTTGGAAAATAGGGTTTGGTAATTACGGTAATTGGTTTGCAAGTGGTGGATTTTATTTTGGATATGGACAATACGGGTCATATACTATGGTAAGACAAACTACTCTGTTACCAAATGCAGATGTTTGGACACATTTTGCTATAACTAGAACAAGTAATATATGGAGATTTTTTAAAGACGGTGTAGAGTCTCCAAGTGTAATAGGTAACAGTAATGCAACATGGAATGATGCGGCAGATTTTCAATCACCAGAGTCATCTAGATCAATAGGTGCTCATCATGATAACGGTTCTGCGCTTGATGGTTGGTTAGATGATTTTACTATAATGGCGGGGATTTCAAAGTATTCTGAAGATTTCACACCACCAACAGAAGAAATATCACCTACTATATCAATACCATTTACTACATCCGGTGAAACAATATTAGATGATGCCATTGACTTAACTGCCGTATATTCACTGACACAGACGGCAATAGATGCAGATAATGCTACTACAGCGTTTTCATACGACAACGGTACATCATGGACAGCGTTCTCTGCGGATCACGGAGTGCTGACAGTACCATCTGATTCAACACAGGGTAAGATAAAGGTTAATGTTACACCTGAAAATGAAACACCAATAACAGACTTAACATTAAATCCAATCCCAACAGTATCAGGTGTTTTGAGTAGTTGGGTTCCGGTTAGAGGACCATTAAGTATTGGGGGTGTTCTATCTAAACCAGATGTTCCTGTATGGGTGTGGAACGGTGCATCCTCGTTATTTACTCATTGGGCAGTATTTGAGTTTGTTGATATTATGAAATTCTATAATATTAATATACGTTCAGTTAGGTCGGGGCTTGCTGGTGAAAATATTAATCATTTCAAATTATATGGTTCTAATGATGGCGTGAATTGGACTATATTTTACAATTCGAATGTGATTGATATGTCACCACCTGAAACCGATTATACATATACCTTTGATCAACCAGTATATTATAAGAATATAAAAATCACAGCGAATGGATCATCTGGTAATACACAACATAATGGTATGTGGTTCGATCACTCTACATTAGATGTATATTCATTCAGTTCTATAGATTTCACCAAGAACTCTGCTCCATACTGGGAACTAGACACTTTCGAAGATTGGGGCATTGAGTTTGAATCAGGAACAACAACAAAAGTAACTAATAGAACAGGTAGTGATGCTACAGCAAGGATACGCATTACCGCTCCAACTGCGAGTGCCGGTGGTTCTGCTGCCGGTTCTGGTGTTACTATGGAAACAACAGATCCACTTATTACCAACAATGGCACACTAGGTGAGTTATGGTTGAATACCACCACAGGTGAACTTTATGCATGTACTGATATAACTACAGATGATAATATATGGACTAACGTGGGGGACGGCACAGGAAATATAACATCTAACGTTCCACCAGAAAATCCTACTAATACAACTATTGGTGATCAATCCCAGGATTCATCATTCAACCATACCTTTACTGGTGGTACCGATACAGATGGTAATGTAACACATTATATAGTAGATGAAATAACAGGAACTGCATCTGGTAATGTAGTTTCTAATCCAATGACAATATCAGTACCAGAAGTTCCTGTTGGCATACCACATCAATTCACAATACCCACATTGACAGATGATACTACTATAAGTTTTCGTGTTCGGAGTAAAGACAATTCGGGTTCATATTCTTCTGGTGTAACAATTACTTTTGTGTCATTGGTTGGTTTCTTTGCTTCTGGTGGTATTGAAAATACATACTCTATCGGTGGTGTAAATTATAAGTCACACACCTTCTTAACTTCTGGTACTTTTGTTACATCTGGGGGGGTTGGTGATATGTTAATTGTAGCGGGTGGAGGTGCTGGTGGTCCTGGAACAAATGGAGGATCCGGTGGTGGTGCTGGTGGTATGTTGGTGTTATCAAATGTTTCAATGTCAGGTGGAGATCTTGGTGTCGTTGTAGGTTCTGGTGGTTTAGGTGGTAATTGGCAAGGCAATATTCCTGGTGGTAATGGTGTAGACTCATCAATTGATGGAAATATTGCAACTGGTGGTGGCGGTGGTGGACAATGGGGTTCTATTGTTTCCAAGAGAAACGGACAAGATGGTGGTTCTGGTGGCGGTGGTGCCGAGACATACTATGGTTCGGGTGCCACATCTGGTGGTACTGGTATTGTTGGACAGGGTAATAATGGTGGTGGTAGTTCTGCCACTTTTGGCGGTGCAGGAGGCGGTGGTGCCGGTGGATCTGGTGGATCTGTGTCTGGAAACTATGGTGGGGTTGGTGGAATAGGATTATCCAATATATTCAGAAATGGAACTCTCCTAACTTACTCAACTGGTGGACATGGTTATGGTGATAACGGTGGACCTGGCAGTGGAATTAATGGTGCCGATGGAGATGTTAATACCGGAGATGGTGGTGACGGTGGTGGACACGTAATAACCAGTGGTTCGTCTGGGAATGGTGGTTCGGGTATAGTAATAGTGAGGTACGCAATATGAGCCATTTTGCAAAGTTAGATAACAATAATATAGTTACTCAAGTCATAGTAGCTGAACAAGATTTTATAAACTCAGGTATGGTAGGTGATTCAT
>ENA-OREN01004852-OREN01004852.1-marine-metagenome-genome-assembly--contig:-NODE-4852-length-11464-cov-7.072539_pt1 | contig 11464 bp, 11 predicted proteins | sample MGYA00248624_ERZ508555 | MGnify/ENA primary metagenome ERZ508555 (study PRJEB26222, sample SAMN06267773) | marine metagenome | isolation source: Saanich Inlet, British Columbia, Canada | place...
CAGTACATTACCCATTACCACTTCATCTGCAAGAATGTTTTCAATATTTAAATTACAAACAAGGTGATTTTCCAATGTCAGAAAAAGCCTCCAATGAGGTAATAAGCCTCCCAATGAGTTCATTTTTAACTAATAATCAAGTTGGTTATGTTGTTTCTAAGATTCAAGAAAATATCTAATGAAGATTTTATTAAATGATGTGTTAAATCTAACAATATATATAAGGAGATTTTATTAAAAATGAAACAGTTTGAAGGTAAAGTTATTTTTGTTACAGGGTCAAGTGGCACAATTGGCAGTGAGTTAATCAAGCAGCTTACGAACAACTTGAGTTACAAACCAAAAGAAGTAATTGGAATTGATAATAATGAAAGTGCATTATTCTTTCAGGATCAGCAGTATATTAATAACCCTAAAGTAAATTTTTTTGTTACTGATATTAGAGATAGATCTGAGGTCACTAGAAGAATGAAGGGGGTCGATATAGTAATTCATACTGCGGCATTAAAGCATGTCGTTCTTTGTGAAAGGTCGCCAGATCAGGCTGTAAGTACCAATATAAATGGTCTGCAAAATATTATTGAGGCAGCAAATTTTAATAATGTAGAAGTGGTAATTTTCACAAGTTCTGACAAGGCGGTAAATCCAACCAATGTAATGGGCACCACCAAGCTTATGGGTGAAAGATTAATGACTGCCGCAAACAGTTGTAAGCGCAAAGATGGTCCGATATTTGTATCAACTAGATTTGGCAATGTACTTGGGTCCAGTGGCTCAGTTGTTCCAATTTTTCGTAATCAAATTTTTAGTGGAGGACCAGTAACTCTTACAGATAAAAATATGACACGTTTTATTATGAGTGTTGAGGAGGCTGCTGAACTGGTTTTAAATTCCATTTTAGAAGCGAAAGGTGGAGAAGTTTTTGTTACTAAAATGCCAGTAATAAGAATCGAAGATTTGGCAAAGGCCATGATTGAAGAAGTGACAGATAAAGATATTAAAATTGTTGAAATAGGTTCTAAACCTGGTGAAAAACTCTATGAAGAGTTAATGAGTAATGAGGAGGTTAGAAGAACAGTGGAGCTCGACCAGTTTTTTAGTGTGCTTCCAGCATTCAGAGGTATTTATAGTGATATAGATTATAGCTATTCAAAAATGATAACAGAAGAAGTGAAGGATCCATACATATCAGAACAGCAGATTCCATTGACAGTAGATGGTATTAAAGAGTTTCTACATAAAAATAAACTTCTTGATAAATTTAACGATGAAACTGATAGTAGATATTGGCCAGGGGACAAAGAGGAGCAATCGTGAGTCACGTTCTAATCTTGGGTGGTGACGGATATCTGGGATGGCCTACCGCAATGCATTTCTCAGCAAGAGGGTATGAAGTTACTGTTGTAGATAATTATTTTAGAAGACATGTATGTGACGAACTTAGTGTAGGCATGCTCTATCCAGTTCCAACTTTAGTGGAAAGGGCCAGAATTTGGCATGAAAAAACTGGATTTGAAATTAAAGTAATTATTGGTGATTTAAGCGACCCAGAATTAGTTAGATTGCTGTTTACAGGTAAAGACTTAATTTATCAATGGTCTATAAATGATAAATTTACAGGCGCACCTGAAACAGTCTTTCACTATGCAGAGCAACCCTCTGCCCCTTATTCAATAATGAATTATAAAACTGCAAACTTCACATTAAGTAACAATTTATTGGTTTCTAATAATCTCATGTTTGCTGTGAAAGATCTTTCTCCAGAAACCCATATTGTTAAATTAGGGACAATGGGTGAGTATGGTACTCCAAATATTGATATTGAGGAGGGATGGATAGAAATTGAACACAAAGGAAGAAGGGATAAATTTTTATTTCCAAGGGAAGCGGGGTCTATCTACCATACAAGCAAAATTATGGACACTGACCTTATGTGGTTTGGATGCAGAATATGGGGGTTAAAAGTTACAGATTTGATGCAAGGGCCAGTGTATGGGATTGATACAGATGAATCTATTATTGATGAGAGGTTAAAGACTATATTTAATTATGACGAAATTTTTGGAACAATTATTAATAGATTTGTAACTCAGGCAATTATTGGGCATCCGCTTACTGTATACGGAAAAGGTGGGCAAACAAGGGGATACTTAAACATAAAAGACACATTACAATGTGTGCATAAAGCCGAGCAAAATCCACCAAACTCTGGAGAGTTGAAAATATATAACCAAATTGTAGAAACCTTTACTGTTAATCAACTAGCGGAATTGACACAACTTGCAGGCCAAGAGTTGGGCTATAAGGTAGAAATAAAAAATGTCAAAAATCCAAGAGTCGAAATGGAAGAGCATTATTACAATCCAAGTTACCAAGGTCTAGTAGAGTTAGGGGTGCAACCTAACTATCTTACCAAAGAAAGTCTAATGAGTTTTTTTAAGATTGCGTCTAAATATAAAAATAATATAAAAGAAAGCGTGATGTTTAATAAAGTAGAGTGGTGAACTAACCATATCTATGATTGCATATGGAATTATTTATTTATTAGGGTTGTTGCTGATATTGCGCCCACATATTATCCATAAAGAAAAGCACTTCTTTTTATTATGGATTGTTTTTAGTATGACACTAAGCGTGTCTATAAGATCGATTATTGGAAGTGTCGAGCAATCTGATATAGATCAATATGTTTTTCTTATGCAAAGCGATAATGAAATTCCTTATTTCCTTAGAGAGTTTATTTTTTGGTTTTTAATACGATTTTTATATAATATTACTGGCAATGAAATAATAACTTTTTTGATACTAGACTTTATTCTTTTTATTGCTTTATATAAAGGTTTTTTTCTAATAAAAAGTGCATTTTATCCAAAAATAAAAAATACAAATGTAAGGTATTTATTATTTGGCTCCCTTTTATTTTTTCCATATGTTCTGGGTATGAATAACTATTATCGTCAAATTATTGCTACTGCAACCTTATTGTACGCTATTGGCTCTATTGGTAATAAGAAAACATTACAAGGTGTTTTCTTATTTATTGTTTCGGTATTTATTCACAATCCATCGATTATATTTGCACCATTATTATTGTCATTTAGCAAATATACATACAAAATAACTGTAATAAGCTCACTATTACTCATTCCGATCGTATTTCAATTTGTATTGAGTAGTGACAATGGTTTTTTTGCTAGAGGTCTCGGCAATCATATAGGAGAAAATATTGCAAATATTTATTTGTTGGTTTTTTTTGCAATATTTCTAATAAACTTGACACTTGATACTTTCAAGTCGTCCCATGGTGAGCAAGCAATACACTATTTTTTGTTTGTATCGATCATCATATATGTTTTTATTTTATTAAGTGGTATGAGTAGCGGCTCATCTGAAAGATTTGCATTTTATATATTTGCATTGATTTTTCCGGTGATGGGATGCTATTTTGAACAAAAGATGAGAGGTAAAGTTATGATTCGTTTAATTTATTATCATTTATCAATAATTCCAATTTTAACCTTTTATTTAGACTCCTTAATGGTTATAGCATGATTATAAAATCTTACTTAAAGCAAATATTCCATCTTCTTGGCGAAGATAAAAAAAAGATACCATTCCTTATTTTTGTTTTTTTTGTGCTGTCTATTTTAGATTTAGTAGGAATAGGGTTAATAGGCCCATATATTGCGTTAGTAGCGGATGTAGATATAACCCCTGGGTTTTTAGGGAAAACTGCAGAAATCTTTGACCTTCCTAGGGATGGAGATTTTTTGTTGCAAGCACTTAGCTATGTTTTATTGAGCGTTTTCATTATTAAAACTATTTTTGTAATATGGATTAATAAAAGTATTATTCAGTTCAGTGAAAATCAACAGGCGAGGCTTAAATCATTTTTAATGCAAGCATATCAATTTCTTCCATATACTGAATATATACGTCGTAATAGTTCTGAATATATTTATAGCATTCAACAGTTAACTTCTCAATATTCTGGACAGGTTGTATTGCCGTTATTGCGTACAGTGAGTGATGGAATGGTGGCACTTTTTATTCTTACTCTGCTTGCTTTGCAAAATATATTTGCATTAATCCTTCTTGTTTTTTTACTTGGATTGATGATTTTCTTAAATGATGTTTTTTTTCGCGATAGTTTAAAGACATATGGAGAAAAGATTAATAAGGCTTCTGCGACCACAATTCAAGGTGTGCGTGAAGGAATGGATGGATTAAAAGAAATTAGGATACTTGGAAAGGAGCAATATTTTTATCAAATAGTGCATAAAAATGCAAAAAAACAGGCGTTTTTTGGCACAAAGGCATTAACTCTATCCATGGCCCCCAAGTATATGCTTGAACTAACAATGATCAGCTTTGTTGTGCTTTTTGTGTTGACCACCTTATTGTTGGGAAATAATATTGACACGCTTCTCCCTACTCTGGGTATGTTTGGCGTTGCATCCTTAAGGCTCCTTCCTGCAGCAAATACATTGATTCAGAGTTTAATACAGATACGATATAGTCGTGATTCTGTGTCAAGACTATACAATGATCAGTATAAATTGAAGCAATTCTCAGGTAAAGAAGATCATCCTGTTTCGGCTCAAATGCCAAAACAGTTCCAAGTATTAAAATTAGACCGTGTAAGTTTTACTTACCCTCAGTCAGAATTCAAAGCTTTAAATGAAATTTCATTGGAAATAAAGGCCGGTGAATCTATAGGGTTAATTGGCCCATCCGGTTCAGGAAAAACGACATTAGTTGATATGCTTCTTGGTTTACTTGAGCCACAACAAGGTAGCATTCAATATAATGAAGAAGAAGTTAAGACTGTGTTACAACAATGGCGGTCACAAGCTGCTTACATTCCTCAACAAGTTTTTTTAATAGATGATACATTGCGTCATAATGTGGCATTTGGTATAGATAATGATAAAATAGATAACGATATACTTCAAGAGTCGTTACGTCAATCAAAATTGATAGAGGTAGTTGAGCAGCTTCCACAAGGTGTAGAGACTGTTTTAGGTGAAAATGGGGTTCGTCTATCTGGAGGGCAACGCCAAAGAGTAGCATTGGCACGTGCTTTTTATCATGGGAGAGATGTCCTGGTTATGGATGAAGCAACTAGTGCACTAGATGATCAGACGGAGCAAGAAATTGTAAAAGAGATTGATCAATTAAAAGGCAAAAAAACCATGATTGTAATTGCACACAGATTAACTACACTCAAGCATTGTGATCGTATTTATAAACTAGAGGATGGAAGAATTACAGCGGTGGGAAGCTATAAGGAGCTAATAGAAGATGCAAAATAAATTAGAAAATATTGAACAGTTGTTTCAGGAGTCTATAAAAGTTAAAACTCAAGTAATAGACTCTGGGATTATTAAGAATCTTGTATCTATGGGCTTGTTATCGGCAAAAGCAATTCAAGAAGGGAATAAATTAATGCTTTGTGGTAATGGTGGATCTGCCGCTGATGCGCAGCATTTGGCAGCAGAAATGCTAGTCCGACTAAGGCCGAAAAATAATAGAGAAGGCATTCCAGCTATCGCACTTGCCCAAGATACATCAACTATTACCGCTTGCGGGAATGATTTTGGTTATGATAAACTTTTTGAAAGATTGGTTAAAACGCTAGGCCGTGAGGGAGATGTATTGATTGCCATTACCACTTCAGGAAACTCTAAAAATATTATTGCAGCAATGAGAGCTGCTAAAAAAATGGGAATCCTTGTATTTGGGTTTCTAGGCTCTAAGGGTGGAGAGGCGCTTAAATATTGTGATGAGGCTTTTGTTGTTCCAAGCAATAATACAGGCAGGATTCAAGAATCACACATTACAGCAGGGCATGCGTTAATGGAGCTTATCGAGGATGGGTTGCTTGACTCTGGTTACATTAACTTACAATAGTAAAAAAATGATAAATATTGATAATATAGCTGTTTTTGTTTTTGATTTTGATGGTGTGCTGACGAATAATATGGTCTATTTAGATCAAAATGGCAAGGAGTCTGTTAGTTGTAGTCGTGGAGACGGACTAGCATTCGACGCACTTCGAAAATTAAAAAAGCCAGCCTACATTCTTTCAACTGAAAAAAATACTGTAGTGAGTGCTCGGGCAGAAAAATTGCAAATATCAGTATTACAAGGCACTGAAAACAAGGTTTCAGGAATTCAAGAGATTATTAAAAAAGAAAACTGTAAGCTAGAAAACATCCTGTACGTAGGTAACGATTTGAATGATTATCGGGTGATGGGCATATGTGGATTTACTGCATGTCCAGCGGATAGTCACAAGAAAATTAAACAGATATCAAACATTGTGCTAAAGACAAATGGAGGGCATGGTATTGTGAGAGAGTTATTGGAAGATGTCTTAGGTTTAGATTTTATTGAAATTTTATATTAGGAGTGATAATGAGTATTTTTATAGTGGCAGAAATTGGAATTAATCATAATGGAAGTATGTCAATTTGCAAAGAGTTAATTGATGTTGCTGTGGATTCTGGCTGTGATGCTGTTAAGTTCCAGAAAAGAGATGTTAATGAAGTATATACACAAGAATTTTTAGACTCCCATAGAGAGAGTCCTTGGGGAGTAACCCAAAGAGAGCAAAAAATGGGCTTAGAGTTTGATGCAGATGAATATCAAGAAATTGAAAGCTACTGCAAGAAAAAAAACATTGAATGGTTTGCATCTGCTTGGGATGTCAACTCTCAAAAATTTTTACGCCAATTTAATTCTAAATATAATAAGGTTGCCTCAGCGATGATAGTCCATACGGAATTATTAAAGGAAATTGCCAGTGAAGGTAAGCATACTTTTATTTCAACAGGTATGACAACTTATGATGATATTGATAAAGCGGTAGATGTATTTAAGAAAGCTAATTGTTCATTTGAATTGATGCATACTGTATCTACTTATCCCATGAAAGATGAGGATGCAAACCTTAATATGATCAACACATTGAGAGATAGATACCAATGTGATATAGGGTATAGCGGACATGAGGTTGGTCTTGCTGTTTCATATGCTGCTGCAGCGCTAAATATCACTTCTTTAGAGCGACATATAACACTTGATAGGGCGATGTATGGCTCTGATCAGTCCGCATCTGTAGAGCAGGGAGGTTTTCAGAACCTTGTGGGAGCGGTACGCAAAATTGAAAAGGCAATGGGTGATGGTGTGAAGCGAACTTATGAAGCTGAAGCGCCAATTGCAGAAAATCTTCGTCAACATCTATATTGGAAACAAAATTAGTTTGTATGAATAACAAAGTAAAGGTGACGGGTTTTATCACAGTACGTACCAGTTCAACTAGACTGCCTAAGAAATGTTTATTACCCTTTGGTGAATCGACAGTTCTAAATCATATTATCCGTAGGGCAGTTTCGTATGATATTGACCCTATTGTGTGTACAAGCACATCCAAAGAAGATGATATTATTGAAGAAATTGCCAATAAAGAGGGTGTGAAGTGTTATCGAGGCTCTTTAGATAATAAATTACAGAGGTGGCTTGATTGCGCAATACATTACGATGTGGATATGTTTCATACAATTGATGCGGATGACCCTTTTTTTGATGGCAATGAAATGAAAAATAGTATAAAAATACTACAAGAAGAAAGCCTCGATATGGTTTGTCCTACAGAGTCTTCGTCTGCTGGTGGAGCTAGTGTTGGTTATTCTTTAACAACTAATATTGTTAAAGAAGCGTGTAAGGATTTAGATAAAGATACTGATACAGAAATGATGTGGTATTACATGGAAAAAATACTAGATTTAAAAACTAAAATATTACCTGAAACAAAAAAGAATATTTCAAAGATGCGTTTAACTTTGGATTATGAGGAAGATTACTGGATGCTAGAGTCAGTTCGCAGGATGCTTGGAAATTTGACAAGCAGAGATAAAGTAGATCAATTGTTTTTATCTAATCCAGATATGTATAAAATAAATTGGTTCAGAAATGATGAGTGGCAAGCTAAACAACTTTTAAAGAAAATATAGGATAAATTAATGGTAATTAATACTGAAAACCCGTTTGGAAAGTACAACGGAAAAGAGAGTGAATATGTTTTACGAGCACTGGATTCTGAAAACCCAAAAAATGGTGGATTTCCTTGGGTGACGGAGTTTGAAGATAAGTTTTGCGATCTTTCAGGTGCAAAATATTCTATTGCAGTTAACTCGGCAACATCAGGACTTCATGCAGCTTTGGTAGCTGCAGGCGTAGGCCCGGGAGATGAGGTTATACAACCGTCATTAACAGTAATTATGAACGCGTTAGTTACAGTTGAATGCGGAGCTACCCCTGTATTTGCAGAAATAAATCCTGATACTTGGAATATTGATGTTAATACCATTAGAGACAAAATAACAGATAAAACAAAAGCTATTATGGCTGTCTCTCTGTTTGGCGTCCCTTTGGATATTGACCCTATTATGGATTTAGTAAAAGAAAAAGGCATAATCGTTATCGATGATTCTGCTGAGACTCTTTGTGGGGTGTATAAAGGTGGGTTTGCTGGCAGTCGTGCCGACATAGCAGTCTATAGTTTCGAAAATAAAAAGCATATGAGCTCAGGGTCTGAAGGGGGTATGATAACAACTTCAGATGAAAATTTAGCGGAAAAAGTTAGAAAATTTTCAGGTATCGGGTATAAGAATCTAACAGCCACAGCGGGACGAACAAGTCTAGCTTCTGCTGAATTTCAAAATCCAAAGTACGAAAGACATGATGTATTAGGATTGAATTACAGAATGAATTCAGTTACAGCAGCCGTTGGGCTGGCACAGCTAGAGAGGGTTGAGCACCTAGTTCAAAGAAGAGTTTCAATTGGAGAAATGTTTAACAAGGCAATCGAAGGCTGTTCTTGGCTTATTCCACAGTCAAAAATTGAAGAGTCTAATCACACATATTACACGTATGCTGTAAGATATGAAGGTGAGAAAAATAATAAAGTAACTTGGGAAGATTTTTATAGTCGCTATACGGCAAGTGGCGCTAATGGGTTTTATGCAGCATGGGTTAATCCTTATCTAGAGCCAGTTATGAAGGGAAGGGTTTACAGCGGAATTAAGCTTAAAGAAGGAATGAATCCTATTGCTGAGGAGTATCAGAAGAAAATTATGCTGTTTAAGACGAATTATAGAGACCTTGCTGAAGCTCGTAAAGATATTGATTTACTGTCTGTTTTGATAGATGAAATCGGCAGATAATGAGTAATTATTCATTGGGAATAATGCAGGGTCGCCTGACCAACGCTCCAGAGGGGGAAGATTTGGATTGGTTTCCATTTAAATCCTGGAAAGATGAGTTTTTTTTAGCAAAAAATTTAAGTTTTTCAAATATAGAATTTGTTATTGACAGAAGGAAATCTGAAAAAAATCCAATTTGGACTCAGTCAGGGAGGGAGTCCATAATTAATGCATATGGCACTGCCAATCTTACCCCTTTAGTGTGCTGTCTTAATTTTGTAATTGACTATTCGATAGCCGACAAGGAGAATATTTATGATAGTGTAAGAGTGATAGAACACTCGGCCTATATAGGGTTTCGTTATGTAGTAGTACCTTTGTTTGAGGCTAGCGATATAGAAAATTGCAATATCATTGATTTTACAAAAAATCTTAATACGCTAATATCTGCTGCGAAAGACAACAATATTCAATTGTTACTAGAAAGTAATCTTTCCGGACAAGAAATCGTTGATCTTATTTCTCAATTGGAGGGAGAGGTTGGAGTTGTTTATGATATTGGTAATGCAACTCAATGCGGTAATGATATAAATAAAGATCTGAGTGTTTTGTCAAGTTTGATTCGACACGTGCATATTAAAGATAAAAATAACAATGGGGAGAATGTAGAACTTGGAGCTGGCAATGTATCATTCAAAGATTTTTTTGAGAAATTAAAAAAAATTGAGTATATGGGTGGTTATACGTTGGAGACAAGTAGAGGTTCTGATGCCATTAGTAGGGCTAAAAATAACCTACAGTTTGTAAATAACTATTTAAAATAAAAGTAAAAAGATAATTATTTTAAGTATATCAAAGGATAAAAATGGAAAAAACAACGTTTAATTTTAAAGATATTATTGATGCTAGTATGCTTAACTTAAGTGGAGGTTCTGCTTTAACTCTTACCGATGTTTTTATTGCACTTTCTGTAACTTTTGTTTGTGCTTTAATTGTATTATGGACATATAAAAAAACTTATCAAGGCGTTCTGTATCAATCGAGTTTTGGGGTGACGTTGGTATTAGCGTCTTTAGTTACAACATCGGTTATTATGGTTATCAGTGGTAATTTAATTCTTTCTTTGGGCATGGTTGGTGCTTTATCAATCGTTAGATTTAGAGCAGCTATTAAAGATCCTTTAGATATTGTATTTATGTTTTGGGCTATTTCTATAGGCATTGCAAATGGTGTTGCTTATTGGAAAGTGTCTTTTGCTTCTACAATATTGTTGACAGTCGTTATGTTGATAATGAAAAACAAACACGTATTTACCCCCCCTGCATTTTTATTGGTTATAAAATCCAAAGATAGTAATGACGATGCCATTATTAAAATAATTGAAAAAAATGTAAGAAAAGTAAAACTTAAAAACAAAACACTTAAGAACGGGTATGCTGAAATTATTTATGAAGTAATTGGCATTGATGAAAATAAACTACTATCTGATTTAGATGCTCAAAACTCTGTTAATGATATTACATTAGTTTCTTATGGTAACAATGGATAGAGTTATATTATGCTAAAAAAAATTGTTAGTATTTTTAGTGTATTTATTATGTTGTTAGTGTTTTTATATCATAATGATTCCTTTTATAGTAAGATTAAAGATTCAAGGTTTGTAAGATTATCTGATGATATTGTTAATGAGTTTAATGTTGCTAGAATGATTCATCAGAAGGATGTTTTCCCTGATGATTATGTTGATCTCATCTTATCAGGTGATGACCTAAAGCATATATCGAATAGTATGAAATTATTTACCGGTGAAAGCTATATTAGGGATCAAATAAATCCATGGCGTAAAGCAAAAGTTATTGTGGATGGACAAAAGGAAAAGGTTAAGTATAAATTTCATGGCACTGATGCTAGGTATATGAGTACTAGAAGGCCATTTTTGGATAAACTTAAGTTGAAACTTGGACTTGGCGATGTTCACAGCGTATCACCAGTTAGCGCGGGTACTTTTTCTTTAAAGATAAAGCATAAAAAAAATAGCCATTATTATCAGTTAATGCGCCGATATAAGTTGATAAACCCTTATGATAACCATGAGATATCTACAACTATTATTAATACAATAGCATCTAAAATAGGACTAATGGCTCCGCATGGACGGACGGTTATTCTTAGGATAAATGGCTCAGAAATTGGCGCCTATATGTTAGTAGAGGCGCATAACAAAGAATGGTTTGAAAGAGTGCATCAATTAACAA
>ENA-OREN01004853-OREN01004853.1-marine-metagenome-genome-assembly--contig:-NODE-4853-length-11462-cov-20.850769_pt1 | contig 11462 bp, 7 predicted proteins | sample MGYA00248624_ERZ508555 | MGnify/ENA primary metagenome ERZ508555 (study PRJEB26222, sample SAMN06267773) | marine metagenome | isolation source: Saanich Inlet, British Columbia, Canada | place...
GAAGGCATATTCGTCTCAAAGGCAATAATCTTTTCTACAAATGCTGTGACTTCTTCTGCCGTTCGCGCTGGGAATCGTCCCGTAGCCATCTCTGGAATAATGCCATTGAAAGCAACCAAACGGTCGTCGGTGGCGTGTGAATAATTCGTGCCCACTTCTATTGTGGGTACTTTCATGTTTGACTGCCCTGTAATATTGCGGTAATCATAATCTGCATCGCCCATAAAAAGAACAGTGATTGGTTTTTGGCTCCAGTTTATTTGTGTCCATTGGAGAAAATGGCGAATGGCTACTGGATCTATGTTTCCACCGGAAAATTCATTATATATATCTTCAGTTGAACAATAAATGGAACTACCGCGATGGTCGATCAATGGTTGAGCGGCGCTACGAAATTCTTCCGGCCCAATTATAATATGGTCTGCACCGGCAAGGTTATTCCTCAACGCTGTGAATGATTTAGTCCCTAATAAGGACATACTCGCTACAGTTTGAACATCATTCGGGTTGAATACAAAATATCGCTGCAACGTATCCGCCGGGAGAGATACACGAATTTCAGTTTTATCATTGTTAGTTTTCAACGGAATATTTTTAGGGTTGACTGTATCAGTAATATTCCAAACCTTTAGATTAAGTCCGGAAATTGTGAAAGTCATGTCATTATTTACTACGGACGAGAAAAACTCAAATGGGTTGGTATAAGTCAATTCCCGAATATAGGATAAAGTTAAAAAGTCAAAGTATGGTTCTGAGTTGGGATTATCCGAACTATTGGTGATCTGAAAAGATTGTGACCCATCTGTCAATACGCTGGCGGGAATGGAAAAACTGTCCGATTTTAGTCCTAGGTTGGACCAAGATAGAGATTGCAACTCATTTGAATTCAAGGAAAGTTTTGCTTCATGTTTTGAATTGCCATAGCGAGTTGATACGGATTCTTTACCAATCATACCGAAAGACCCGCTGGCGGTTGTAGAAGATACGGGATTGCTTAATTCAACAGGTTGATAGAATGATCCTCCCTGGCGAATGGATGTATTTCCCCATGCCAATCCAGATTCATGGGGATTGGCTATATCTGTTTCAAAATGAAGGTAAGATAAACCATAATCCATGCTGAGTGGACCATTAGCCACTGTATTCCCTGTTTCAACTCTTTTTCCCCGAAGCGATGCATCGTCTGGAATCAAAAGCCAATAGACCGATTCAGTGAAATACAGATTTTGGTGCCATGTGATTTTCGCCATATTCTGGTCGAAACCACTGGGACCAAGGCCGTAGAAAATAATGTCATCATTGGTATCCAGACTGCCGTCCGATTCACCATTAATATTCAGGGAAATCTCAATCATATTTTCAGGGATTGTAACATTAGCGCTGATTTTTTGGGTTAATTCATAAGTTCTATCCCGCCCTAGAGCGGAACCGGTAAAAAGCATAAAACTGCGTGGGTCCAGAGACTCTCCTGAGTTTAGGGTCGAATGAATAATAGTGGCTGTTATTTTATAAATATTGTCATCTTTCAAGGTGAGTCTAAGCCACCGACCTGCAGGAAATGTCTGTATTTTACTCAATGCACGTTTTTGCGTTTCAATCCAGTTTTTGGCCGACTCCCAGTTAACTATTTTTGGTGCCAATAGTTTGCGTTGATTTGATAATATTTGGCGATTGATTCTTTTTGTCCCGCCGAATTGAATGGTGATGGTTTGATTCTGAAAGTAATCACCATTAAGAGACATAGGACTTATTTGAAGTGTCCCTGTTTGGAGTCCGTTAACAATCTGTTGGTTAATCCATTTAGTCTCATGGATATTTATTTTTTTAAAGGGATGTTTTGCAGATTGCCCTGCTTGTGTGATGAACCGAGGTAAAGTTGAATTTGGCAATCCGATTAGTATTTGAATTGGCGCAAGATCATAGGGACTTTCGGGATTACATTTTAATTGAATCACTAACTTATCCGCACTGGAAGAAATAACCGAAATGGTAGTTTCCGCTGTCAGCCATCCAAAAAGAAAAATGAATGATATGAAAAATTTATGACGTCTCATGAGTTTAAAATTTACTGAGTCCACCACTAAAAACTTTGCGGAAGTTTTTGAATATTTATCAAATATTTGGATCGAAAAATAATCATGGGTTGATCGCCAAACATTACCTTCCGCAAAGATGGGTTTTACAATTACGACCAAAACGTCAATCAGGGATAGTTGACGGACATTTACGATTCAATTGTATTGGATAGGAATATTGGGAAAAATGGATTTACTTAATTTCCCTCGCATTCAGCTCAATTAGTCAATAATTTCTTATGACGCTGAAAATTTATTAAAATGAAAATGAAAAAAATCATTCATTATTTTTGCTTATTAGGATGCATGGGGATTATTTATGCATCCCAAACTGAACCAGTTGAATATGGTGGCATTCGCTTTTTTAGTTATTATGATGATGATCAACCCACAGTATTAGACCTTACGCCAAATTCTTCAATTCCTTTGAAGGATCCATTTACACTTTCATTTGATCTTGCCATTTGGAAAACAACACCTTTTGGATTTATCACTTCAGGAAGGGAGGGAGGAGAAACATTATTTCTCCTCACCTATATTGATTATCAACATCCTGACACCAGTTATTTTGAATTATCATTTGGTTCTGGGAGCGAATCATTATCGATTGGATTACCGAAAAGTGAATTAAACAAGCAGCATTGGTTCCATACAGAATTAACATTTGATTTGGATCAAGATTTTGTTTCAATGAAAATTGGGAATATTAAAAAATCGCGCATGATTCCTTTAACTTCATCCGTAAATCTTAATCTAAGTTTTGGTGCAAACCCATTCTCACAAGATACGCCTAATATGGATATTCGCAGGATTCATCTTCAAAATAGGTATTGGCCTCTCAATGAGGGCATCGGTACAGTTGTGACTGAACAAAATGGGAATGAAAATGGAATTTTAAAGGGCGGTAGTTGGCTGGTTAAATCTCACATGGTGTGGAAAAAAACGTATAGTAAAATGTTAAATGTTCAAAACAATCATTTTATATACAATCAAAACAGTAATTCAATTTTAGTTTGGTCCGGTGATAGTTTAACGACCATTGATTGTGATACATGGTCTAGTTCTACCCAATTGATTTCTGAACCCATGAATGAAAAATTATATTTGGTGGAAGATGGTTTCAATCAAGCAATCATTGGATTTAATGGCGGCGGCAATAGTGTTGTGGCGACTTGGAATGAAACAAAACGGGCATGGGATAATTACGATCCATTATCCACAAGTAACGAATATTACGAAAGTAGAAGTGTTGTTGATCCGAGAAACGGTGATGTGTATATGATAGGTGGGTATGGGCATTATAAAGTCAAAAATCATATCCAAAAATATGATAAAGAAACGGAAACTTGGACAGTGGTTCCGGTTACAAATCTAAATGGTGAATTATTTAATCCTCGCGGATCATCGGCTGCAACCATAACGAAATCCGGAGAATCAATCTTCATCTTTGGCGGGTTGGGGAATGAAAGTGGAGATCAAAAAAAAGGATTTCGATATTTCTATGATCTTTGGCAATTTAATGTAGATAACTTAACATTAGAGAAATTATGGGAATGGGATAGGCCGCCAGCTGAAATGGAACCGAAATCCGTCCTCATTATTCCGGAAAGAAATGAAATCTATATGTTGGGGGAAATAGAATCTGAAATGGGTGATTCGCTATTATTTTATAGAAGTCCATTGAATCATCCGAATTTTGAAATCATCCAATTTTCAGAATCGATGCGTCACCCCATAGGGATGTTCTTTTTAGATAAAACAAATGAATTGGGGCTGATCAAATTTGAGAATCGCCCGAACGCTAATACTCATGTTCTATCTATCTTAACCATTGGATTGCCCATCTTCCCCACGAATAGTCTGGAAGATCAAGCTTCTTTAAAGATGTTTGATGAAATGTCTTCAGCTATGTGGATCCTTTTACTGGGGATCATTATTGTGGGGAGCAGTTTATATGGTTGGCGACAAAAACAGAAATGGGTTGAAATTCCGTCTAAGGATTCAACAAATGTTGATAATCCATCTGAAGTCAAACCCATAGACACGATTGACGAGGGAATTTCTATAAAAGTAAATGATGAATTCCAATTATGGGTGGATGGGAAATCAATTGCTATTAACGGCAATGGACGCCACAAGCAGATTGTTCAATTAATGACTTTGGTGGCCAATTCCCCAGAAAATAAGTTATCCCATGAAGATATCCAACAATCCCTTTGGCCTTTGGTGCAGGATGAAAGTTTTGTCAACAGCCTCAACGTAACTTTGAGTGCCTTGCGAAAAGTAATCTCCCCTTATGAAAAGGAAATAATTCACCAGAATAAGACGGTGGCTTTTGGGAAGGGGATAAGAGTTATTCATACGGATTAATTCAACTCACCCCATCAACGAATCGTTGCGCCACACAAAATAAATTAAATCTTTGCGGAAGTTTTACTTGCCCGCCGAAGCTCTGGCATAGGCGGGAACTTCCCCAAAGGTGATCTGAACATTTGAGAATAAAATCCATGAGTATCGTCTACCAAAGGTTATATCACTCATGAGTGTTGTGGAATGCAAGTCATATTACTCATGTTAAAATTATACCTTTTGTTTTAGGAATTCAATAATGACGATACGAATTATTGCAAAACGTAAGAATAAAATCAATTCCGTTTCTTTTTCTCATTAATTCTTTACCTTGAATATTACCATGTAGAATGGTAATATTCAATGATGATAGACAGAAAGAACATTCAACTTAATATCGAGGAATGCCTAAAGTCGTATCCGGTTACTCTAATACTGGGACCCCGGCAATGTGGAAAAACGACCCTTGCGCGAGTCATGAATGACCGGTATGAAGGGTCCTACTTTGATTTGGAAGATCCCGGGACGCCACTGCAGCCGGAAAGAGCCGGCACAATATTGCGCGAATTGAATGGATTGGTTGTTATTGATGAATGCCAGCGTCAACCGAAAATTTTTGATTTATTGCGTGTACTGTCAGATCGGGAAAAAAGACCGGCAACATTTCTTCTAACCGGTAGCGCATCGCCATCATTGGTGCGCGGTGTTTCAGAATCCATGGCCGGCCGGGTTGTTTATGTGAATTTAGGCGGTTTCAATATATCCGAATTAAAAATGGACCAAACAACGACCCTTTGGTTGCGGGGAGGATTGCCGCCATCCTTTTTAGGAAAAAACAATATTACCAGTTATGAATGGCGAAAAAATTATATCCGCTCTTTGCTGGAAAGAGATATTCCTCAGCTCGGCATTAGAATTCCATCTCAAACCTTATATCGTTTCTGGATGATGGTGGCTCATTATCATGGTAAAATATGGAATGCATCGGATTTTTCACGGGCTATGGGGGTGAAGGAGGATACGGCGAGGAAATACCTGGATATTTTAACCGGTGCCTTTATAATCCGCCAACTGCAGCCCTGGTATGTTAATATCGGTAAACGGGTGGTGAAGTCGCCAAAAATCTATGTGAGAGATACGGGTCTCCTCCATGCCTTTCTTGGTTTGGAATCTATCCAGGATGTGACCCATCATCCCCAATTGGGATTCTCGTGGGAAGGATTTGTAATTGAACAAATTTTGGCTTTAACTCATAAAGAGAATGAAGCCTACTTTTACAAGACCCATGCCGGCGCAGAGTTAGATTTATTGATTAAACATAAAGGCCGGAACTTCGGTTTTGAGATCAAATATCAGGATGCGCCCTCATTATCAAAATCCATGATTCAGGTATTCCATGACTTGAATCTTGAGAAATTGTGGGTTATTTACCCCGGTAAAGAAAGATACACCTTAAAAGAGAATATAGAGGTACTACCATTTAAAATGATTCAACATGCTCTATCTAAAATGATAAGATAAATTCAAATCTAAATTATCATTTCTATCCTATTTTTTCTTTAATCCATTTTATTCATTATACAATAAGTCCATGCGTATTATTTACCAAAGGATATATCACTCATGAGTATTATGGAATACAAGTCATATTACTCAAATTGATTTCCATGGCCATTCTCGTTACACGGACACTTTTTAACTTGAACACGTTAATATTCACTTGCCTCAGATGGGTTTATCCGCCGAAGGCGTACTTTAACACATTAGCACATGAACATTCATCCATCGTATCCGCCAGCGGGCGGAGTAGATGGACTTTTTAAAAACAAAATGTAAGAAATGTAATGGAAGTGTAAGTAAAGCCTACGCACAAAGAGGACTTAACTTTATTCCGTTATGAAGAGCAATTTCCCAAAACTGGTTTTATGAAAAGAGAGGAGCGAATTGGATGGGGTCTGACGGTGTTAACTAGAGAAAAACTATAAAAAGTCGCTGCGAGTTGATATAGCGTTGATTGCTAGGCTCATGTAAATCATTTGAATAAAATGAAGATGTCAAAAACTGAATATTATGAAGAGACGATTTCGGATGTAATCAAGCAAATAGATTCCAATCAATTATTCTTACCCGCACTTCAAAGAAAATTTGTATGGAAAACAGAACAAATTGAAAGTCTGTTTGATTCTATTATGCAGGGATTTCCCATCGGCACTTTTCTTTTTTGGGAATTAGATGATCCAAAAGCAATAAATGATTATGTTTTTTATGAATTTGTAGATCATTACCACGTGCGAAAAACAAGAAATGAAGAAGCAATTTTATCAGGACGAAAAAACATTGTCACTGTCCTTGACGGTCAGCAGAGATTAACATCAATGAATATCGCTTTGCGAGGTAGTTATCGATATAAAATTCATCGAAAACATTCATCAAATCCCGATGCTTATCCAAGAAGACTTTTATATTTAAACCTTCTACCCCGCCGTGATGAAGATTTTGAATATGAATTCAAATTTTTAACAGATGTTGAAGCTGAAAAAATTGATGCACACCATATTTGGTATCTTGTTAACAGAGTTCTTACTTGGAATAAAAGCAGCAACCTGAAAAATGAATATCGAGCTTTAAAGGATTGTGAATTTCCAAAAATTATCACGCAAAATAGAGATGTAATAAAAGATACCTTACGAATACTCTACAAACGATTAAGAAAAGATACTTACATCACTCATTTTGACTTAAAAGATATGGGAATTGACGATGTTTTGGATATTTTTATTAGAGTGAACAGTGGTGGAACAAAATTATCAAGAACTGACCTATTAATGTCAACGATCACAGCCAGTTGGAAAAGAGCACGGGATGAAGTTGAAGACATTCTTGAAAACATCAATGACAGGGGTCGTAAATTTGATTTTGACATTGATTTTATAATGAGAACCTGTCTTGTATTGCTTGACTTCCCTGTGCTCTTTAAGGTGAGAAGCTTTGGGTCTAAAACAATTAACACAATCAGAAATAACTGGGATGATATTTGCAGTGCTATTGATGAATCTGTTGATCTGTTAGTTGACTTTGGTTTTGACGGGAAAACACTCACATCACGCAATTCAGTGATTCCAATGATATATTATGTTTTTAAGGGAGGAAAAACAAAAGATGAGGAGCGAAAAAATTGGAAGAAATATCTACAACACACAATGCTGACTGGTTTTTTCGGAAGCCACGGTGATCAGGCTTTAGCAAATTTGAGAAATTATTTACGAAAGGAAAATGGACAAGGGAAATTCATTTTAACTGGAAAAAGTTTCAGTTTTGAAATCCTCAAACAAAATTTACATATGACAGGAAAAACATTTGAAATAACAGAAGATGATATTGATGATTTTCTAGAATATAAGAAGGGTCGCCAAGCATTTGTTGTATTAAGCTTATTATATCCAAATCTACAGTACAATGAAATAAAATTTGACCAAGATCATATTCATCCTGCGGTGATGTTTAAACCACGAAATTTGCGAAAATTAGGATTGGATGATGAAACGATTGAAAAATGGATAGAAATGAAAGACCAATTGCCAAACCTTCAAATGATGGAAGAACGAAAAAACAAGGTGAAAAACAGAACACCTTTCAAGGAATGGATAGATACAAAAACTGATTCTGAAAGAAAATCCTATTTAAAGCAAAATTTTATCCCCGATAATGGATCTTTTAAGCTACAAGAATTTGACCATTTTTTTGAGGGAAGAAAAAGGGTTTTGAAGAAAATATTGATAGATACATTTATTAACTAAACGAGGGCAAATCAATATGTTTAATTCTAAATCGAAAAATATTTTTAATGATACACCAATATCCTACTCTGATGTAAGTAATAAAGGGTTGGAGGGAAAAATTTATAGTAAGGATGAACTAGGTGTCCAAGATTACGCTCGAGCACTTTCAGAGTTTGTAAAAGAATGTGAAACGCCCATGACAATTGGAATACAAGGAGATTGGGGTATTGGTAAAACAAGTTTATTAAATATGATTAAAGCTTATTTAGAAGGTGCAAAAAAATCACCTTATGGTATGATTTGGTTTAACACATGGCATTATTCTCTCTTTGGTCAAGATGAATTTATGGGTATCGCTGTCATCAAAGGCTTACTGAATCAGATTAATAATACATTTAATATTAAAGACCCTGAAAATAAATATAAGGAAGTTGCCCAAAAAATAGGTAGTGTTTTAAAGAATGCACGATTTAGTGCATTTGGCTTTGGCGTAAGTGCTGCAGATGCTAAAACTGAAGATGATTCGCCTGATTCTTTGTTGGACTATCAAGATATTTCCTCTGTAATGTTAACATTTAGAGATTCCTTTCAGGAATTAGTTAATACAATAATTAAAGAAAATAATTACGATAGGTTGGTTTTTTTCATAGATGACCTAGACAGGGTTAAACCTATAAAAGCCCTTGAATTATTGGAATCTATCAAAAACTTCCTTGATGTTGAAAATTGTGTGTTTTTATTGGCAGTTGATTATGAAGTCGTCCAAATTGGCATGGCTCAAAAATTAGGTCAAGATCTTCAAAAAATAAGTGGTAAATCCTTTTTTGATAAAATCATTCAACTTCCTTTTACGATGCCTTCTACCAGTTATGATTTAGGTAATTATATATGCATGTTATTAAAAAAATCTGGATTCAAAGTTGATAAAGATGAATTTGACTTCTACGAAGAAGTTACATCCTGTACTGTCGGTCGAAATCCACGAAGTATCAAAAGAATCATTAACTACGCTAAATTAATTCGATTAATTAGGAAGAAACACGCCACAAAAGATACAAAAGATACAGAACAACAAAGAAAAATATTATATTCATTACTTTGTATGCAAGTTGCTTGGCCGGAGATATTCAGCTTTTTTGTAAAATCACCAACACCTACAACAATTAAAAATATTGAGGATTGGGACTTTCTTGATAAGATTCCTTTTATAAACAAACTATACGACAGATCACCCAATATAGATCAATTAAAAAGTAATATTTCTGCTTTCTTTGATCTTCTTTACGATCTATTAGATGAAAACGATGATGGTCATATTAGTCAAAAAGAATTAAAACCGGTTCTCGATATCTTAAAAGTTGCCAGACTTACAACCACAACAGATTTTAGACAGCCAACGGATATATTCTTTGAAAATTTAGAAAGTAATGATGTTAAAAAGAAGTTTTCAAGAATAAAAGATTGCTTTAAAAAATCAAAGTGGATTACTAGTGGAAAATTTGAATATCGGATGTCTGGAAAACGATATGCAACAATTATTCAGAATCGTAAGCAAATAGGCAGTTTAGTAACACTGAAAACAAATCCCTTCATTTTAAGATTGGATAAAGATGAGTTATTATTAGAAGAATATTTAAAAAACGATTTTGAAGAACTACTTGATATAAAGCACCTTATAAAACCTATCGATGACGAAAGTTTAACTGGCTTTGGAGATACGATGATAGATTTGGAAGTTTTATCAAAAGTCGAAGATAAGTTAATACAAAAATTCTTTAACAGGCTTTTTGTGTGCATGAAGAACGAAACTAAATAAGGAGAAACGAACATGAGCGATTTACAAAGAACAAAAACAGAAATACCATGCCCCGGTGGTGGTCGGGAAATAAGAACTACTTATGGAGACGTAGCCAAAAGAAGTTCATTAAGATCCAGTAAAGGACACGAATACAAGTTTAAGTCCAGTGATCAAAGCAAATTACGCAGAACTATGGATAATTTGGAAAGGCTTCAAAAGGATTTTGAGCGCAAAATGGAACGAGCTCAAAAAGATTTTGCAAAAGCATATCAGGATGTTATTTCAAATGCAGATATATTTCTAAAAAGGTAGGAGCGAAATATATAATGGGATTTTTAGATAATTATTGGAAAAATATGGGCAAACGAAAAGGGGGAAAGTTTGTTAAAAACTTATTTAAGAAAGATAAAGAACTTCAAAGATTATCAAGGGAAGCAGAAAAACTTCAAGATAAAGTAGTTGCAAAATTACAAGGGTTGGATGAACCTGATTATGATAAACTTGCAAAAGACCTTGAAGATTACGTTTAATTAAAAATAGGAATCCTAAAATGCGATATAGAGTATCATCCTAAAAAGTGGAACGATATCGTTCAATTCAATAAAACATTTATCATGCGTTTGGGAATGCAAAGTTTTATGTATAACTGGTGCTTCGAGATTGAGAATAATTTGTCAATTGGGCTTTCTTTATATTTTGGCAATAAATAATGAAAAAGAAATCTCTCCTTCTAATCGTCCTCTTTTTCATTTCATGCAAAGAAACCTTTGAAAATAATGTTGAAAAAGATGAAGATATAATATCATTAGAAATTGAACCGCGATTGGATCAGGATGATAACGGATATTACCATTTAGAAATAAACCCGAGAAGTTGGCAAACAATTCATAGAATTTCCGGGCATGTCTATATGAATGATAAGACTCTGGAAGTCTTAAAGGTATTTTGGGAAGCATCACACTTTTGGTATCTTGGGGATACATTGGGTTATATCGTAAGAAGAGGGTTAACAGATGATTTAGAATATGTCAGTTATGATACCAGTTACATCACCGGGTTTACCGGTTTTGAAGTTCCCATCGTTAATTCTGCAAGTTATAGCAATGCTGCCGGTGAAGTGAATACCATGTTTGCTCCAGTTAGGACTATGTTGGGGGATACTGTAACAGTCTGGGTATATTATTGGAATAATGATTATAAACTCGTAGAACAATCCATTGGGATTGTATTGGATTAAATATAATAATCTCCTAACCATTAGGTCTCTTTTTTTTTTGGATGGGGGCTTTTTTTATTTTTGGCATATATTAATAACTCCAAAAACTCTAGCAGAGTTAGGCGACGGTGAATTTTATGGTTCCAAAATGAATTTGTTAACTGTGTGCATATTTGATGTTGTTTAATAGCTTATATTTAACTTATATTTCATTGCATGTATAAGATAGAGTGGCAACCCAAAGC
>ENA-OREN01004857-OREN01004857.1-marine-metagenome-genome-assembly--contig:-NODE-4857-length-11459-cov-3.148568_pt1 | contig 11459 bp, 8 predicted proteins | sample MGYA00248624_ERZ508555 | MGnify/ENA primary metagenome ERZ508555 (study PRJEB26222, sample SAMN06267773) | marine metagenome | isolation source: Saanich Inlet, British Columbia, Canada | place...
ACGCGAACACCAGTGACGTGGTGATCGCGGATGCGGTGGTGTTTGTCCCGGTTGCGGAGTTAAAAAAAGATTCTGTCCCCGGGCAACGCTTGGCCAAGCTGCGGGGCGAGGTCGATCGCCTGGTCAAGCGCGTGGATGCGCTGAAGAAAACCAAGTCGACGGATTTGCCAAAGGCGATGTCGGTGCAGGACGAGAAGGAAACCGGCGACTGGCATGTGCATATTCGTGGCGAAATCCGCAACAAAGCCGCAGTCGTGCCCCGTGGGTTTCTTCAGGTCGCCAGCAAAACCAAAACCATCGCGCAGCCTGCGATCGCCACAGGGAGGAGTGGTCGACTGGAGTTGGCCGAGTGGGTGGCCAGCAGTGAGAACCCCCTGACAAGCCGCGTGATGGTGAACCGCATTTGGCATTATCTAATTGGAAATGGGCTGGTTCGAACGACCGATAATTTTGGGATGATGGGAGAGATGCCAAGTCACGCGGATCTACTGGACTGGTTGGCGCATCAGTTCGTTGTTGATCAGTGGTCCGTGAAGAAAATGATTCGCCGCATAGTAATGTCGCGCACCTATCGACTGGCCTCAACTGGCGAGAGCCTTGGGTGGTCGACCGATCCGGAGAACCGCCTGATTTGGCGCGCCAACCGCAAGCGGCTTACAGCGGAGGCGATCCGGGACTCGATTCTATCGGTTAGCGGACAATTAAGCATGCAACAAGGTGGCCCCACGATCCGCAAATTTTCGCAGTATGACTTGGGGTATGAATTTAATACCATCCGACGCAGTGTGTACGTGCCGTTGTTCCGCAACACGCTGCTCGAGTTGTTCGAGGTGTTTGACCTCGCCAACCCCAATGTGTCGACCGGTCGCCGCTCGGAAACTACGCTGCCGACACAGGCGTTGTACATGATGAACAGCCCGTTCGTTATTGCCGAGGCCAAGCGGGCGGGGGAGCACATCGCCGGGCTGGACGCGCCGAACGCCGACCGGGTGCGCTTGGCTTACCGGCTTGCGCTTGGCCGCGAGCCGACAGCGGATGAGGCGGGCTTGGCGCTGGAGTTCGTGGGGCAAACGGAGGCCGGGGCTTGGGGGGCGCTGGCGCACTCGTTGTTTGCGAGCGTGGATTTCCGAACCTTGGATTGACGAACGCGTCAGATGAATTACCTTTCCCCGATGCAGTCGATCAGCCGCAGGGAAATGCTGAAAACCACCGCGTGCGGTTTTGGCTCGCTGGCATTGGCGGGGCTGTGCGGCCAATCCGATGCGGGGTCTTACGGTGTGGCGAACCTGCTTTCGCGGCGGTCGATGTTCGCGCCACGGGCCAAGCGGGTGATTTTCATTTTCATGGCCGGCGGGCCGAGCCATGTCGACACGTACGACTTCAAGCCGGAGTTGATACAGAATCACGAAAAGGAAATCGACTTCACCGGCGTTCGGTTTGGCACGTTTGGGAAGAAGAGCAAGCGCAAGCTGATGAGGCCACTCTGGGACTTCAGGCAGTACGGCCAATGTGGCCAGCACGTCTCCGAGTTGTTCCCTCACACCGCGCAATTCGTCGATGACTTGTGCTTCATCAAGTCGATGCAGACCGAGGGCGTCGCGCATGGGCCCTCGACTCTATTCATGCACACCGGTGCGACGAATTTGGTGCGGCCTTCGATGGGCAGTTGGGTGACCTACGGGCTGGGTACCGAGAACCAAAACCTCCCGGGCTTCGTGACGTTGCAACCGTCGGCGTCGAAGGGCGGGCCGCGCAACTACTCAAGCGCCTTCCTGCCGGCGATCCACCAGGGCACCGCCATTGGCAAGGCCGGTCAACCGGCGAGCGAAGCCACCCTACGAAACGTCGTGAACACATCGCTGTCGAGCGTAGACAGGGAACGTAACTTTCGGTTTCTGCAAAAACTCAACCGTGCTCAGTTGGCCAACCGCGTGCGGGACGACCAACTGGATGCAATCGTCGAGTCGTACGAGTTGGCGTGGCGCATGCAGATGAACGCGCCGGAACTGTTCGACATCTCAGGTGAGTCGGAGTCCGTCCGCGAGCGTTACGGCATCGGCTCGAAGGTGACGGATGACTTCGGCAGACAATGCCTGATGGGCCGCCGTCTCGCCGAGGCCGGTGTTCGGTTTATCCAGTTAAACTACGCCGACGAGAGCGCCAACCCGCGCTGGGATCAGCACAGCAACATGCCGTTGCATATGAACCACGCCCGCGCCACCGACAAGCCGGTCGCCGGTCTGCTGGCCGACCTCAAGGAGCGCGGACTGCTCGAGGAGACGCTGGTTTGGTGGGGCGGCGAGTTTGGCCGTACACCATTCTCACAGAGCGGCGATGGGCGCGATCACAATCCGCGCGGCTTCACGACGTGGCTCGCCGGTGCTGGGGTGAAGCCCGGTTTCTCGTATGGTTCGACCGACGAAATCGGCGACACAGCGCTGGAAAACCCGGTCCACATGCACGATTTGCACGCGACCATTTTGCACATCCTCGGCATGGATCATGAAAAGTTAACCCACCGCCACGCCGGTCGCGACTTCCGCCTGACCGACGTCCACGGCAGCATCGTCCACGATATATTATCCTGAAGATGAACCCAAGAGGGGCTCGTTTTTTTATTTTTGGAGATGTCTTGTGGCTCTTTCCTGCATCCAAGCGATATCTTTGTTGTTGGGAGAGGGCCGGTCGTATGGGGTATTCACACCTTTTCTAAACGCAGCCACGGTTCGCGAATCTAGCCACTTCCTAGTTTCGGAGTGACCATCGGCGAACGACAACCCACCCGCTCCACCGTGGTAACTCGCCGGGATGTCCACCATCCGGTACATCGTTGGTTTATCCGGATAGCCTCCCATGTCGACCACAAACATGCCGTCATTGATGCTATCTTCCCTCTCATCAAGAAAGACGAACGTGCTTGATGGCCCCGGATTATTCATGTCCTCCAGTTGGCGGTAAATCTTCCACGGTCCCGTGGAAGCGGACCATCCCATGGGTCTGTTTTCGCCTCGGCCGCCGACCCAGTTGAGCATGGACATGCTACGGACACGGGGCAGTGTTTTCCCCTTGAGATTTACAGTGCTGGAGTCGCCGGGGCATTTGAAAATATCTTTGTTGTTTCCGCAATACTCCCAAAGAATACTTTTGGATAAATTGAACGTTGGATCCCAATTCATTCTGTTGTTCCCGTTAAAATCAAGCCAGCCACCGCACCATTCATAAGGCCCGTGTTTGACGTATGGCAGATTACTGTTGTTATCCTCGACGTACATTCGCCACGCAATCATAAGTTGCCTGTGGTTGTTAAGGCAACCGATGCCATGTGCCTTTGACTTGGCCATGGCGAGGGCCGGTAAAAGCATGGCCGCAAGGATCGCAATAATTGCGATTACAACGAGTAACTCAATGAGAGTGAATCCGTTGCTAATACGGTAACTTTTTATCTCCTTTTTTCCGGTTCGGCGCGGCGCAATATTAAATAAAGTTATCATGTGCTCAACTTTTGCTTATTTCAAAGTGGTTCCACAGGGGACTAAAAACTGCCGGTCGTCACCTGAATATTCAAGAACAGAATTGGGGCGGGAACCGGCTCCGTTTCAGTTTTAAGAAGTAAGTTAAGGAGTGATCTGCGGCCTGGGGCGCTAAGTTGTTTTCCCCCAACCGCCGCCGCCGGGGGTCTTGAGGGTCAGTCGGTCGCCTGCGTTTAGTTGTTGCTGGGCGACGGAGGCAAGTTCTGTTTCTTCGCCGGAGCGCTTGGCCAAGCGTTGTTGGCCGGGGTGGCCCGCTTGGCCTCCGTTCAGGCCGTAGGGGCCTTGGGTGCGGTTTTGGGTGAGCAGCGAAAGTGAAACCGCCTCGGTGAAAACAAGTTCACGGACGATGCCGTTACCGCCGGTGAACTTGCCTTGGCCGCCGGAGTTATTATGGATGGCGAATCGCTCCAGCCGGACGGGAAAGCGCCATTCCAAAATCTCCGGGTCGGTGATAGCCGTGTTGGTCATGTGCGAGTGCACGGCGTCCGTGCCGTCGAAGCCCGGCCCGGCTCCGGTGCCGCCGCAGATGGTTTCGTAGTAGCTGCAGCGCTCGTTGCCGAAGATCAGGTTGTTCATCGTCCCCTGGCTGGCGGCGACGATGCCCAACGGCTTAAGCAGCAGATTTACCAATCGCTGACTCGTCTCGACGTTGCCGCCGACCACGGATGGCGCCTGAGTGGGGTCGCCGGGAAACTCGGGATTGAGTAGACAACGGGGAAGGGTAATCTCGACGTGCTCCATCAACCCCTCGTTGAGTGGCACCGGTTCGTTGACGAGCAGCCGGACGACGTAGATCACCGCGCTTTGGACAATCGCCGGCGTAGCGTTGAAGTTGCCGCTGTGCAGGGCGTCGGTGCCCGTAAAATCGATGCGGATTTTTCCGTCACCAACCTCGATCGTGGCTTTGAGTTGTGTGCCGTCGTCCAGTCGTTCGGTAGCGGTGTGCAGTCCCGGCTCGAGAGTGGTGATGCGCTGAGCGATAGCGTCGGCTGCCCGAAGCCGTATTTGCCCCATGTGGTCGGCGACTGTTCCAGCGCCGTGCGTCGTGGCCAACCGCTGTAGAGCCTGGGTGCCGAGAAGATTGGCGGCAGCTTGGGCCTTGAGGTCGGCCAAGTTGTCCTCGGGCGAGCGCGACGGATACGGCTTGGCAGTCAGCAGTTTTTCAATCTGTCCAAACCGAGCCTCAGTGCCGCGATACAAAAACGTCGGCGGAATGACGACACCCTCTTCGGCGAGCGACTTGGCCAGGGGCGGCATCGAGCCGGGGCTGATTCCGCCAAGTTCAGCGTGGTGTGCGCGGTTGGCCACGTAGCCGAGGAGTTGTTCGGCGTCATCGAACACCGGACTGATCACGGTGATGTCCGGCAAATGCGAGCCGCCGTGGCCGGGGTGATTAGTGACGATCATGTCGCCGGAGCCAAGCGCTTGGCCAAGCGCAATCGAGCGCACACAGAGGCCAAGGGCCCCGAGATGCACCGGAATGTGCGGCGCGTTGACAACAAGTTGGCCGTCGCGATCGAGCAACGCGCAGGAGAAGTCGTGACGTTCCTTGACGTTGGTCGAGACCGCGGTGCGCTGCAGCAGTTGCCCCATCTCCTCAACGATCGAGCCGAACCGGTTCGTGAACAGCTCCAACTCGATCAGCGGCGAGTGGGCGCCGTCGCTGGCTTCGGGCGCCTCGGAAGAGCGAGTCAATTTGAGAGTGCCCTCGGAGCCAAGCGTGCCGATCCAGCCGGCGTCAATTCCGAGGGTGCAAAAACGATCCTGCACGACTGCCGGCCCCTCAATGCACTGGCCGATGTTCAGCGACTCGCGGTCGAGAATCGGATTGTTGACCGTTTGTCCCGTTGGATCGGTAAACGATTCCGTCGCAACCGACGGCGGATGTGTCGAGGCGACGACCCGCGCCGAGACGAGCTCGATCGATTTGTTGTCTGGCCAGTAGCCGAAAAGGTTTTCGTACCGCTCGCGGAACGCCGTAGCCAAGTCGATCGTTGTATCGAAGGCGATTTCCTCGGTGGATTCCTGCCCTTCGTGGCGCAGCGAAACGAGGCGGCGTCGGACAATGATTTGTTTGTCGGAAAAGCCTTCAGCCTTCAGTGAACCAAGTGCGGAGGCTTCGAGTTCGGCAAAAATGTCGCCAAGCGCTTGGCCAAGCGTGCCGAGTGGTTGGAGAATCTGCCGCTCGGCGAAGCGTTCCATAACGGCTTCGCGGAGACCCCGGGCGCTGAGAAGTCCGGCGTCGCTTGGGCAAAGGACGGTGCTGACACCGAGTTCTTCGGCGATGGCACAGGCGTGCTGGCCACCGGCACCGCCGAAGGCGACGAGCGCGTAGTCGCTGGGATCGTAGCCTTCGCGGATGGAGATTTTGCGAACCGCGTCGGCCATCCGTTCGTTGGCGATGTCGAGAAAACCGGAGAGCAAATCCTGCTCCGGCGGCCGCTCGGGAATCGATTGGCGGACCTGATCGAGTGCGGCTTGGGCGGCGTCTATGTAGACCGGGATGCCGAACTGGGCGGGATCGAGCCGACCGAGCAGCAGGTTGACGTCGGTGATCGTCAGCGGGCCGCCCGCGCCGTAGCAGGCCGGGCCGGGATTTGCGCCCGCGCTCTCCGGGCCGACAAACAACTCGTCGCCGTTGAAGCCGCAGATCGAGCCGCCACCGGCGGCGACCGTCTCGATGGCGAGCACCGGCGCGATCACCCGGGCGCGGCCGACGCGATGTTCGTAATTGTAATCGAAGTCGCCGTCGAACCGGCAGACGTCGGTGCTCGTGCCGCCCATGTCGAAACCGATGATGCGCTCGAAGCCGGTTTGGCGTCCGGCCATCGCGGCACCGACGACACCACCGGCCGGGCCGCTGAGCAAGCTGTCCTTGGCCCGGTAATCAGCGCGGGAGACGAGTCCACCCGCACTGGTCATCACGTGCAGTTTGCCGTTGGGCAACTCGCGCTCCACGCCGTCGAGATAGCGCGACATGATCGGCGAGAGGTAGGCATCGACGACGGTCGTCTCGGCGCGGGGCAGGACTTTGATGACTGGGGCCAAGTCGCTCGACACGGAGACGTGTTGCCAGCCGGCGTCGCGGAGATGCTTGGCCAGGCGCTGTTCGTGTTCGGGGTTACGGTGGCTGTGCAGACAGACGACGGCGGCGGATTGGTTTTCGTTTTTAGGCGGATCAGCGGCGGGAAGGTTGAGCGGGCGGAGTACTTGGCCAAGGGCGTCAAGTCGTTCGTCGATGCCAACGACGTTGGCGGTGAGCGGGGCTTGTTTTTGGACGTTCAGAGCGAAAAGATCAGGGCGTTTTTGGTCGCCGATGATGAGTAAATCCTCGAAGCCGCGCGTAATGAACAGCGTGACGTCAGCGCCTTTTTCCTCGAGCAACGCGTTCGTGGCGTGAGTGGTGGCCAAGTGCATGGCCATCGGCGGGAGCGCCTGGCCGGCGGGAGTCCCGGTGGCGATTCGAGCCGCGAGAATTGGGGCCTCAACGTCAAAGGCGATCTCGATTGCTTGATCAAGCGGGGTGCCTCCGGGCAGCGGTTTGGCCAAGCGGAGTTGGCTCGGCGAGTCGTGACCGGTGATTTTCATCGGCTCCCCGCCTTGGCCAAGGAGCCGGAATTGTTGGCCAAGCGCGAAGCCGGCGATGAGCGGCTGGGGCAACTTGATTGCGATCTCGGTCGGCGAGTCGATGGCCGTGAGCGTGCCTCGGAGGCAACTGCTGGAGAGAACCTTGAAGCGATGGGTGCGCCCGTGCGGGTCGGCGGCGAGGCAGTCGGTGAAGGTGCCGCCGGTGTCCACCCAGACGAGCCAGCCGCCTTTTTGTCCGTCGGTTGCGTCGCTAATCACGGTTGGCGGATTGCGGCTCGATGAGTACTTTTATGCGGAAGCCGCCGGTTTGCAGTTCAGCGGCTTGGCCGACGAGAGCCGTGATTTTTCCCGAAGCACGGCGGTCGCCTTTTATGATGCTGAATTCTGTGGTGCCAATGGTTGGCTCGCCTTCGTTGATCACGACTTCGATCTCAATAAATTGCTTGTTTGCTTCGCCGATACTCATGCTCGCCTCCTGTTCGGCGATGACGGTGATTTTGGGAGTGGCGATTACCACGGGATTGTCCGGGTCGGAAGCATCTGTGAGTTGAAGCGCGACGATGTAGTTGCCAGAAGTCGCCGTGTTGTCGTTCCCTAAACCGGAACTCAGGGTGAGTTGGCAGCCAGCCGTGAGTGCCAGAAATCCAGTGAGTAGAACGGTGTTTAATTTCGCCCAATCCATGGGGCGAAGCTAGGAAGGCGCACGTGTGCTCGCAAGCTATTTTTGGCCGCGAAGTTTTTCAGCAACAGCTTGAGCGTCGGTGCCTGTGATGAGCAGGGTTTTGTTTCGGCTTTTTTCGCCGCTGATGAGGGACACGGCGCTTGGTGAGACGCCGAGTGTCTTGGAGATGAACTTGGGCAGCGCATTGTTGGCGGCGGAGTCCACGGGCGGCGCTGTGATCCGGACTTTGAGGTGCTCGGCATTGGGGGCGGTGATGAATTCATCGCGCGAGGAGCGTGGCTGGACGCGGATGGCCAAAGTCACGCCTTGCGGGGTTTCACGGATGTATTTTGCCAGTTCCACTCGGGGCGGCCATTTGAGGTCACGAAGCGCTCGCTGCCAAGCCGCGAATGGCGTACATTGCCTGTGTGAAAATGGATTTAGCTCAATGGAGCAGCTTGTTTTTGGCATTGGGTGTTGCCGGTTGCACAAGTACGAAGTCGGGCGGGGTTCAGTCGAGTGACGCGGCGAAACCGGCGGTGATCAATGACCGGGCGATCATTGGCCAGATGACTCGTGAGGCGACGAGAATGATGGATTTCGACGAGACGGTCTCGATGGAATCATTGATCAAGCAGTTGAAAAAAGAGCCGAGGGCCAAACTTGGTTTGCCAGCGGGAAAGGGAGGGCGAGCGGAGGAGGTGCAAAAGGCAATCGCAGTGGTGGGTGGTGTTTACAAGTGTAAACGCTGCACGCGCTGGCATGTGGCGCCGGCGAGCGGATTCTTGATCGCGGAGGATTTGCTAGTGACCAACTATCACGTGGTGAACCAGCCTGAGCGTTCTGCCTTGGCAGTGCGGTTGTTCGACGGTCGAGTGTTTATGGTCGAGTCGGTGGTTGTGGCGAGTGAGCGTTACGACTTAGCAGTGGTGCGTATTCCCAATACCGGGATTACACCGGTTGCGCTTGGCCAAGCAGCACCCGTTGGGGCAAAAGTGGATTTGATCAGCCATCCCAACCAAAAATTTTACACCTTGAGCGAGGGGCGTGTTGCACGCTACTTTATGACGCAACGCGATAAAAAAACTGTTTCGGCGATGTCGATCACAGCCGATTTTGGTCGTGGATCCAGTGGTGCGCCTGTTCTGAATGAAGCCGGGGAAGTAGTCGGGATAGCCGCCAGCACCGAGTCACTCTACTACACGGAAGATGAAGGTGATCAGAAAAACCTGCAGATGGTCTTCAAAAACTGCGTGCCGGTGAGTCAGTTGCGCGAGTTGATTGGCGGTTAGCCAGTGCTTCAGCCCTTGCTCGGCACGCGGATGCTCTCAACCAAGTCCTGCACTTCTTGCGGTGCCTCTGGTGCAGTCTTCGAGGTAGCAAACGCAACTGCAAAATTCACCAATGCCCCGATAGCACCAAATGCATTTGGTGTGATACCTAGGAACCAGTTGGGCTCCATACTTCCCAGAAAACTGGTACTGGAGATAAACAGAATGCCTTTGTGCTGGAATACATAAAGCAGCGTGACGCTCATACCGGCAATCATCCCGGCCACGGCTCCCTGACGATTCATTTTTTTCGAGAAGATGCCCATCATTAACACCGGAAAAATCGATGAGGCGGCCAAGCCGAAGGCTATGGCCACAGTCCCGGCGGCGAAGTCGGGAGGATTTATTCCAAAGTAACCAGCGACCGCTATCGCGCCAATCATGGCCAAGCGGCTGGCATTGAGTTCCTGTTTTTCAGAAATGTCAGGCCGGAGAATGCCCTTAAGGAGGTCGTGCGAAATAGACGAGGAAATCGCAAGAAGGAGCCCGGCAGCCGTGGAGAGTGCAGCCGCTAATCCGCCGGCCACCACTAGTGCAATCACCCATCCGGGCAGGTTGGCAATTTCAGGGTTGGCCAGCACGATGATGTCCTTATCCACGGTGGTCATTTCATTGCCGGCCCAGCCGTATTTGGCGGCCTTGGTGGTGAATGTTTTGTTTTTATCGTTGTAGTACTGGATACGGCCGTCACCGTTTTTGTCCTCAAATTTGAGCAGGCCTGTTTTTTCCCAATTCTTGAACCACTCGGGGCGTTTTTCGTATTCTAGATTTCCTGTGGCTTCACCGACGGGCCCGGGTTGTATGGTTTCTGTGAGATTAAGACGGGCCATAGCAGCGACTGCGGGAGCGGTGGTGTATAGGATAGCGATGAAGAGCAGTGCCCAACCGGCGGACAGCCGCGCGTCGCTCACTTTTGGCACTGTGAAGAAGCGAATGATTACATGTGGCAATCCGGCGGTGCCGATCATGAGCGTCATCGTGTAAACGAACATGTTCAATTTGCTGCCATTGACAGATGTGGTGTATTGGTTGAAACCCAAGTCTTGAATAACCTTATCTAGCTTTTCCAGCAAGGGTGTGCCGTCGGCAACCGATCCGCCGAGGCCAAACTGGGGGATCGGATTACCGGTGAGTTTGAGCGAAATGAAAATAGCTGGGACTGTGTAGGCGAAAATCAAAACAACATACTGTGCAATCTGCGTGAAGGTGATGCCCTTCATGCCTCCAAGGACAGCGTAGAAAAAGACGATGGCCATCCCGATATAGAGGCCGGTGTTGTAGTCCGTCTCGAGAAATCGTGAGAAAGCGACTCCAACTCCTTTCATTTGTCCGATTACGTATGTAACCGAAACAATAATAAGACAGATCACGGCAACGATTCGCGCGGTTCTGGAGTAAAACCGTTCCCCTATGAATTCCGGTACGGTGAATTTACCGTACTTGCGCATGTACGGCGCTAGCATCAGAGCCAGCAGCACGTAACCGCCAGTCCAGCCCATTAGAAAGACAGACCCGCCGTAACCGCCGAAGGCGATCATCCCAGCCATCGAAATGAATGACGCGGCACTCATCCAGTCTGCGGCGGTGGCCATGCCGTTCGAAATTGGGCTGACATTACCCCCAGCAATATAAAACTCCTTCGTCGAAGACGCTCTGCTCCAGATTGCGATTCCGATGTAGAGGGCGAACGAAAGTCCGACAATAAGGTAGGTCCAGGTTTTTACGTCCATCGATTAACTTTCTTTTAGTCGTTCTCCTCTTCGAATCGAAACTTCCGGTCGAGTTTGTTCATAAACCGGACATAAACGAAAATCAGCACCAAAAAGACGTAAATGGATCCTTGCTGTGCCATCCAAAATCCGAGCCGAAAGCCGCCGAGTTTGATTTCGTTCAGTGGTTCGACAAACAGGATGCCGCAGCCGAACGACACGGTGAACCAGATCGACATAAGGATCGCTAGTATTCGGAGGTTCGCTCGCCAATAGGATTTGCGGCGTTCTTTAAGGCTGATTTCATTTTCCATTTTCATGGTTAAATTTGCTCTTTGATCTTGGTCCAAATTTCATTGCTTACGCAATCCAGGGATTGGTTAGCGTTGATAGTCTGGAATCGCTCCGGCTCAGCCTTGGCTAAGATGTGGAATCCGTCGAGCACTCGTTCGAAAAATTTTGTTCCGGACTCATCGAATTGATCCTGTATTTCGCCGGTTGAATGATGTCGGTCAGAGACGCGGGCTTGACTGACGCTCAATGGAATGTCGAGGAGCAGTGTCAGATCTGGTTTGGTGCCGCCAATGGCCAAGTCGATGGCCTTCTGCACCTTGGCTAAGTCGAGACCTCGGCCGTGGCC
>ENA-OREN01004859-OREN01004859.1-marine-metagenome-genome-assembly--contig:-NODE-4859-length-11455-cov-2.643259_pt1 | contig 11455 bp, 6 predicted proteins | sample MGYA00248624_ERZ508555 | MGnify/ENA primary metagenome ERZ508555 (study PRJEB26222, sample SAMN06267773) | marine metagenome | isolation source: Saanich Inlet, British Columbia, Canada | place...
CAGTTGTTACAGTTAACCAAGCACCTTTGACTGAAATGATCGATGAAACTGTTGGCGGATTATTTGAATGTGGAAATCCAAGTGATTTGGCGAGAGCGGTCAATGCTGCATTAGAGGACCCGAAAGGCCGTGATGAGCAGGCAAAACTTGGCCGCGAGCGCGTATTATCAAAATATACATATGAACATAATGCGATTGATTATGAGAAAATATATGAGTCTCTAATTTGATTCAATCTCAGACATTGTCCCAATCAAGATCAAGTTCTTGCTTTGGTTTTTGTTCAAGCATTGATTCCTCAATATCAGGCATTAATTCCTCTTCGTCCTCAACTTCTTGCGTACTATCTGTCAAACCACTTTCCAATTTTGGCAATATTTTTCCATCATTGGATGGGGTTGGCTTGTTTTTATTGGTTTGGCCAAAAGCATCCCATGATTCTATCATATCCAATTCTGCTATCTTCTTCCGGCGGTTATTGGCGACGAATGCAATAACTCCGAGTAAAATGATCGACGAAGTTGCGGCGATTACAAAGTTCAAAACTCTCCCATCTTCAACTCCTTCATTTACAACTAAAGTTATTGATACAACATCTATTGCTGCATTTTCACCATCACCATCGGTAGCAATTACTTTCAAATTCGGTCTGCCAACATCGTTTGCAGTCAGTTCAATTGTGCCGCTCCAAACATTATCTGCACCTGTATCTGACAAATTAAATTCCCAAAATTGTATTCCATGAGTAAGTGTTGCTCTAACATTATCTGTCGTTCCATCTTCATCAATCATTATGATTGAAACCTTGAATTCTGTCTTTTCTCCTGCTGTTAAGGCAGACGGGGTTATTGTCAAAGAATTTGAATCTAATTTAGGTAAACTAGATTGCATTGTGACATTTACATGTACTTCATCCCATCCACCTCTTGAATCTTCAACATAAAGTGAGAGATGATGTTCACCCGGTGGCAAGGAGTAAGTGTCTAATGAGTTGGTTGAAATTACCTCTGGCCAAGTTGCACCAAGAGCCCAATATCTCCATTCACGAACCACCATATCATCATCAGCATCGGTGGATTCTTCCTCTAATACTACATATTCTCCTGCGGAAATAGATAATCTATTTTCGGGACTGATAAGTATTGCTCTTGGGTCAGATTCGTCAACTGTTAACGTAATATATTCTGTTCTCGTTCTATCTGTAGAATCGGTTAATGTAATCTCTATTGTATGAACTCCAGCGGATAGCATAGTCATATGATTTACCAAAGGATCCACATCTTCTAAGATTGGGTCATTTAGCAAATTGCTACGGATGGTCATCACAAAATCATCACCATCAAAATCAACAGATTGTGTAGCATCCCAATTGATTCCTTGTGATGATTGTAGTAAATCTCCATCAAGCGGAGAAACCAATCCCAATACTGGAGCTGATTGTGTTACTTCAACGACTATTGTCATCTGTTGCGGGTTGTGTATTCCATCATCCACGCTCAGGGTGATATTGTGTATTCCTTCGCTTAATCGACCATCAAAAATCAACCAATCTTCACCCTCAGGTGTTAGTCTTCCATCAATATCACTTTCCCATGTAACAACTAGGAATTCTGAACCTGCTGCAGGCTGGTTATCCGCACAGTGCCATTCTCCATCGGGGAAGGTACCACACCATGCATCAAAATCACCAGAACCGTTTGCAGAAAACCAAATCAATTCTGATGAATCATATGTCAATGAATCAAGTGGCGTATCGATAACTGAACGTGGAAGTGAGTTTTCAACGTCAACAAGCATAGTAGTTACTCTCGTTGAATTAATATGTTCAGGACGGTCATCGACAACTCTCATTTCTATAGAGTGGACTCCTCGTGAAAGATAACCAGTCCAAACTTTACCTGCCTCGGTATTATTCCATGACAGTTGTCCGTCAAGGTTTGACCAGTATTCGATTTCGAGGGTGTCACCTTCTGGGTCGATGGTAGCAGTACCATCGAGTGTAACTTCATCTTCACTGGCATTTCCAAGACGAGTTAATGTGAACTCAGGTTCTGGAACTTCATTGTACAATTCTACTGGAATAATATACTCAGATGGAGGGATATTAATACCATCATAGGCGTAGATTTCCAAGTTAAAAGTTGAAGGAACTGTTTCAGCCATTGAAAAGTTTATCCAAACCTCTGTAGGACAACCGCTTTGTTGGCCTACGCCATCATTTTGATACGAACGCTCAATCCAACAAATCAGCGAATCGCCTTCTGGATCAAAAGTTCCAGTGAGGTTGAAGAGAACATTTTGGGTCCGAGGAATTACAAGTTCCGACCAAGGTGTCAATCCGGGAGTGACATCAAAGATGATGACCGGTGCTTGATTAGATAATTCAATTACTCTTTGTTCACTTACACAATGCCCAGCGTCATCGCATATTTCCAAGGTAATTAGGTGGATACCGTCTGAGAGACTACAAGCCCATGCATCATTTGAATTTACAGTGAATGCAACTCCTCCTATTAGGTCACCAACACCCTGCCCTGTACATGACGCCAAAATATCACCATCTAGGTCACTTGTCCATGAGAAAGTAAGTTCATCATCATCAAGGTCCCAAGAATCTGAGGCATTGAATACTACTTCAGAATTTGAAGGATAAACAGAACTGTCCTCTGGTGAGGACCAAATTAAGAATGGCGCTTGGTTATCTAAAGGAAGTATACAGGATGTTACTTTGTCACTATCTAAGGTCAGACTTGTACTATTGCTTATACTATCATAAGCGCAGTCAACTGAAACTACTGTTGAGGCACTAACGCCGCTATTTGACCAACGGCGGCCAATGAAATCCGGTAAGAAAATGGTTCCTAAATCATTTGTATATTCATCAATAGATGGCTCAAATTGATCAAATGTAAGATTAACATATGCATTTGGAATACCATTAGAATTATTGTTCAATACCCAAATAGTCATGTCCCACGCTTCGTCAATTGTAGCGCCTGTAGCCATTACTGCTTGTGCGATTGCAACATTATTTGGCTGATGTAAGTGCATATCTGAAGAGGCATCAAGTGTTAGAATCGTTGAACCTGAGGAATCTGTTAATCCAGACCAATTTACTTGTGAATTACTCATTGTGATTGAACCTGTACAATCGGTTGTGATGACATTGCCAGTTCCAGCTAGACTTGGATGGTCGCTCAAATCCAAACAACCTGAACCTGAAAAATAACTGCGACTAATACTTGAAGGACGATTGCCATTATGGTCAGCGTTCCAATAAATACCGGTATGATTTCCACCCATGGATAACATGTCTATCTCCCCAGCTGCTTGTTCAATATACAATGCTGGGCCACTTTGCAAGCCGATTCTTTCACTATCAATATGGATGTTGATAAGATGGAATTGGCCTCCTTGCTGTCCGATTGTTAATCCTCCATTATCAACATAGACTGGAGCGTATGAGTCATTGTTGTCAAAGACATTGATGTTTTCAAGCCAAAGGTCTACTGAATCCTCTACATATATTCCTGAACCTTGGTTGTTAGAAGTGTCACAATTCCTACAGCGAACATCGCCTGATACTGATTCAATATCATTGGCTTTGGTGAAAACTAAACCGGCAGTTTGTTGAGGATTACTGGAACTTCCAGCAATTCCATTATATTGACTGGTTACATTCTGTAGAGTCACATAACGTGAATCATGAACATGTGCACCTGCAAATGAATTGTTTTCAAGCATCATACCTTCAACTACTACTGTTGCAGAATCTATGTACAAACCTTGCTTGGAATTATTGTGTAAATACCAATCATTACCTTGCATAGCACCGCCTGAACTGGAATAGATTGCGGAGCCAGATGAACCGGATATTTCCAATCCATCAAATGTGGGAGCGAAATATGACGAACGTATTGCTATGCCCGAATCGTGTGGACCTTGCCCCGTATCACCCGAATCTCTAATTGTTAAATCCCTAAATGTAGTTGAAGAATCAACGAAGTATAAGCGAACTCCTACGGTTGTTGATTGGTCAACCAATGTATTCTCAAACCAAGCACCTGTAGCGTTTACCTCTATTGCAGCATAAGCAATATTAGCGGTTTTCGCACCTGGCCCACCGGTACCTGTAACTGTTAAATCAGTAAAATCTGCAGTCTCATAATTCGTGTAATTTGTATGGTTTTGCTTATCGACATAAACTCCTCTATACATTGAATTGGAAATGTCGGCTCTCTTTACTACCGCTCTTGTATTACCTGAGTCATCTACATGTCTAATGACTATTCCATTATCGGATTTATCAATTGAAATATCTGTCAGCAAAGGCACACTGTCTTCAACCCATACACCAGCAACCATTACCCAACTAGAACCTGTAACATTATCCATCGTGATATTTCTAAAGATACCACCTGAAGCACCCCAAACATTGATCCCGCGTGTCAAAATATCACTGAAATGTGCTCCAATTATTATCGGCGTTGAACCAGCACCTACTGAAACACCCAATCCAAATCTCCAATCACTTTGCCATGGAACATTTCTTCCCGATTGGTCAATAAATAAATCATAGATTTGTGGAGCTGCATTGTTGAACATATCGATGGCAACTCTATCTGGATTAACGATTGTTAAATTATGAATCATTGGATTACCACCGAACATAGTGATTCCATATATCGCATCTTCCATAGTCATATTGTCAATAACAGAACCCCTACCGGTTGAACTGCTATTGAATTGAATACCCTCATGGTCTCCTGCGCCATTTGCAGAAAAGGTGACTGGGCAAGCGCTTGTACCTTCTATCGTTAGACGTCCGTCTACATAAATACGCACATTTTCATCCATTTTTACAATTGTACATGCACTAATAATCAATTCGTCTTGTACCGAAATTGTATATGATGAAGTTAATGTTTGAGTGCCTGACCAAGTGGTTTGCGCTCTTGCTGATACTAGTGTTGAAGACCCTTCTTCAAGTGCTGGCTCGATGTAATCATCGGTGCTGAACATAGATGAAAAAGGTGCGATTAGCAACATCAATAGAACTGAAACTACAATCACTTGAGGTCGCACACGGTAGTACATACTAAGCCTCAATTGAGGTTGCTACATCAAAGGTTCGCATGAATGCTTATCAACAATCTAGCAAAAAATCACATCCTAGCCTAGAGCAAGCAATAAGACCGAGTTGCTGGTGGAACGGTTTGTGCCCGAAGCATTTGTACTGTTCAAGACTGAGCCTTCGTGCGAGAGAGAAGTATATCTTGCACTAACAAACCATGCCAATGTTGCAGAGGTTCATGCCCTATATGGCGAATACGATTTACTGGTTCGTGTAAGCGCAGATTCGGCAAAAATACTTACTTCAATGTTGATGGGAGAGTTCCGTCAAATCGAAGGTGTTAGGGAGACTCAAACACTGATTGCAGTGGAGGAATGAGGTGATATTATGGCTATTGGATTTGTATTGATTACGACATTACCTGGAAAAGAACAAGAAGTCCGAGACAAACTTGATGGAATTGAATTGGTTACTTCCAGATGGATGCTATTCGGTGAATATGATCTAATCGCTCGTGTTCATTCCGATGATGAGTTTTCACTGACAAAATGCATTGTTGAAGAAATTCGCCCAATTGAGGGAATTGCAGATACAAAAACTCTGCTCGGTGCAGAATTATAATCAAAGTAATTTGTGCAATCTAGCTGTCAATTGTTTTGCCGCGTGATGACAACCTGTTGCTTTATTCAGTGAAATTGCTTCTCGCAGAGCCACTATTGCCATCGATGGGTTGAGAATAGATTTCATAGTCCACCAACGCGCATTCAAACGTTTTTGGGCGGCAATAGCATGACCCTTTTGCGGTGAATTGATCTCGTTGAACACTTTTTCAGCACTCCCACTATCAAACTCAATTATTGATTCTACAAGACTCATTCTCAACGCGTCTGAATGTAATTTTGATGGTTGCTTCTCAATTGCGGCACTGGCCTTATCGATAACATCCTTTATGTCGTTCAAATTGTTCTTTGCCGCAATTAATTGTGATTTTATTTCTAAAGCCAATAACATCCCATTGTCAATACCACCGATTTGGGCAAGTGTTTTTCTTATCTCTGCAGCCCCTTCCAAATCTTCATCCAACAATGCAACTGAATGCTTGATCAACGACATTGATATCAAGACCGCAGTGCGTTTATCAGGTTGTTTTGGTAAGGTGATTTTTTTCAAATATTGATTGATTTGCTTGCTAATGTTTGGATTAAGGTCCGTGCCAATTCTATCATCCAAACAACGACTTGCAGCAGCAAGAGCAAGTCGTGTTTTTTCTTCTGGTTCTGCTAATTCTAAACCATCTCTAATCAATTCCTCTGCTTCTGAGATTCTACCTTGTTGCAAAGATATCGCAAGAGCAATTTCCGCACCTCTTGAATCATCCAATAATTTTTCCAAATGTGTTTCTGCGTGCCTTACTTCACCTCGTTGAATCGCCACATGGGCAGCCATATAATGCAAGTCAGCATCTTCTTGATGTATTTCCAATGCTTCTTGTAATACTACAGAAATCGCTGCACTTTGAGTTGTTAGCAATGCTTCAACTTCTCTTTCAAAGTGGAATTTTAAATTTTCATCTTCTGCAGCAACCCGATGGTAAAGTAATCCCACTTTTTCTTCATCACTACTAGCACTTTGTTGCCAATGTAATATTGCTTTGTGATGTAATTCTCTAAGAGCCTCTAGTGAGAGTATTGAACGCCTAACATTTCTTACCAAATGTTGAACTTCCATTTTCTCATTATTTTTTGTCCAACGCAACAGTGCATACTCATCGAACAATCCGATACTCTCGCTATTTGGTGCGCTTTCTGCCATTATGGGCATTGGTAATATTACCAATTGGTCTAATTCATCACGCAAATTTTCACTCAAATGAGCCAACACAACTTCTTCTACATATTGTTGGACATCTGCTCCTTGCTCGGGTAATCCGGCTTCTTCATCATACAATAACAAAGCAAGTGGATGGCCTCCTAATCTCTTGGCGATTTGTTCTTTTTGCTGCTGTTCTATTTCATCGCCAAGCAACTTTGTTGCTTCACTAATAATGAGAGATGGAATTTTTATTTTTGACATTTCATGACCGTAGGGCATTGGTTCCCTACCTGAAAGGAGAATCTTTGCATCTGAATCAACAAGGGCAGTAGATACCTTTTCAATCGCCTCTATATGTCTAGGGTGAATCATATGGATGTCATCTATGAATAATACTCTCTTTTTCATATTCAATAATGAGATCACTGCGTCAATATCACTTACTTCAACCCCATCTACTGAGATTTCCCATTGCGATAATAAATTTCCAATATCAGTGAATTCACCCGAACTGGCCCAATGAATATCGTATCCTTTAATCGCCATTTCATCAAGTGCCTTTCTAGCCAATGATGTTTTTCCAATACCTGGTAATCCGCTGATCACAACAGAACTATTATTGGACAATTGTTCAATGATTTCTGACAATAATTCACCCCTGCCATATAATGGGTTTAGTGGGGGTGCTGGGCCCAAGATTTTCCCTGCTTTAGAACGCTTTTCTGCCTTCTTCAATGGCGATTCTGTTAATCCTTCTTCAATTAATTGTTGAAGCAATTCTCGACCAGACATAGTGATGTGAAATACGGAACGACGACGAGAACCTCCTCCAATTACATGGGCTGTTCTCATCATTACCAATTCATCTTGCTGAAGACTTTTCAATGGAATATTTAGAGATGAACGAACAACCCCCAAAGCCTCTGCCATCCCTGGCAGAGAAAGTTCTCTAGTAATGTCCCATGCTGATTCAAGGGCTTGAGGAAATTGTCCTAGCCATCTTAGAATTTTTATCTCTGCAGTTGACCTCATATACTCCCTCCAACTAAGGATAGATGCTGTTCGTTGAATAATCATCCCCCTCCCTGTCAAGACAGAATATCAGAATATTTTGACGATTTGCTTTTGAGTAGGCGCCTTGTATCCAATTGATATGGGAGTTGACTTAGCAACCGTGAACCTCCCAAAAAAACCTGGTGTTTACCTCTTCAAAAGTTCGGAAGGAAGAGTTCTATACGTTGGAAAGGCAACCAAATTAAATGAAAGAATTCGCAGTTATTTTGCAACAAATCCTGACCGCGCCATGATTCCAAAATTGGTTCGTGCTGCAGATGATATTGAATGCATTGTGACAAATACTCCGCAGGAAGCTTTAGTCCTCGAAAGACAACTGATAAGGCAACATAAACCTCGATATAATTCAATGTTAAAAGATGATAAATCTTATCCATTTTTGGTACTAACAGACCATGAGATACCACGAATAATGTATACGAGAAACCCTCCCGAAAAAGGGCAACGTTGGGGTCCATTACCAAATGCTGGAGCGGCAAAACAAGTAATGCAATTATTACGAAAGCAATTTGGAATTAGAGATTGTAAAGAATTACTTCCTCAAGGTTGTCTATCAATGCATATTGGCCTATGTTCTGGTCCTTGTATTGATTCATCGGGTTATGCCGATTCGGTGAGTGCAGCCCGCCGAGTTCTTGACGGTGATGCAAATTCCTTACTAGATGAATTAGCCAACGAGATGGAAAACAGAAGTGAAAATATGAATTTTGAAGGTGCTGCTGCAAAGCGAGATTTAATTCGTGCTGTTCATGCTACTACTAAGCAACATGTTGTTTCTAGTAAAGTCTACCGAGATTGTGATGCGATTGGAATTTCTAGTGAAGGTGATTTGGCCGCAGTAGTAGTATTACATGCAGATGAAGGCGTTGTCAAAGGACAAGAGGTTTGGCCACTCGTTTTCCGCGGTGACATTGGCGAATCTGTTGATTCGTTCATTACAGAACACTACCAAAACCGAAGACCTCCGCGCTTGTTAATCATTCCAACACCTCTTCTTGATGGAACTCAACAATGGCTAGATGAACGAAGAGGTTCCAAGGTCGACCTACGCATTCCAAGTAGAGGAGATTTGGTGACTTTGGCAAATCTTGCTCGCCAAAATTCTGAAATTCAATTGACTCGCCTTTCAGCAAAAACAAGTGGTTCACTTGAACAACGTGCTGCAGATGATGGTGCCAAAACACTTGGCTTGGAGAGATTGGATTATGTCGTTTGCTTTGATATGGCCCAATTATTAGGTGATGAAAGAGTTGGAGTAAGCGTAGTTCTAAGGAATGGCAGACCTGCAAAAAAAGAATATCGAAAATATATTGTCAAAGGTGATGCGATTGATGATTTGAGAATGATGCAAGAAGTAGTAAAAAGATGGATAAAGCGACAAGATGAATGGCCGGATTTATTGTTGCTTGATGGTGGTCAAACACACCTTTCAACAATAACAAAAATGCTTGAAGAAAACAAAGTGTTAGGATTATTCCCTGTTGCTGCATTGGCAAAAAAAGAGGAAACGATTCACCGATTGGAACATCAGCCTCTAGTCCTTGATCGGATGGGCAGAGTGATGGTTCATGCTCGTGATGAGGCTCACCGATTCGTCAACACATATCACCGTAAGCGAAGAGGAAGAGCGCGTTTGAGTGACCCGTTAACACAAGTTGATGGTTTGGGTGCCAAAAAAATGCAAGCCTTACTACGTCATTTTGGTGGTAGACAAGAAATTGTTCATGCTACAGTTGAACAATTGCAAACAGTACCGGGCATTGGCAATTCATTAGCAAAAAGAATTCATCAAGTATTACAACTCAACTAAACCTTCCACCCTCATCCACATAGGATAATGGCCCATCATCTAACTCACTCGTAGATTCATAAGTTTGGAATATTTCCTGTTCTCCATGTATTGTCGGACTATGATATCCGGCTAGGTCAGCGAATTCATCATCACCGATTTGGCCTTTCATTTCTGCTGAATCACGTGCTTTCTTTGCCTTCTTTGCACCCTTCTTTCGCTTGCGACGTTTTCTTATCTTACGACCAGCTAAATATAACACCAATAACAAAACCATTGGGTAAATCCAAAATTGCATGAAAATGTACAACCATGAGATGTTGAATCTAAATGAGATTGTATCCTCAAATTCACCTGGAGGGATAGTATAGACGATTTTTTGTCGGCCATCTGTTTCGGAAATATCCAAATTACCAGCGGTTGATTTTGCATCTACAAAACTCAATCCTTTAGGAAGAATGAAAGTAATTGGGCCTGTCACAGCAAGTTGAAACTCTTCATTAATTGTGGAATTGATTAGTCCTGTATTTACTTCCTGTGAATCTGTTGATGTATCAGGTAAAGTAATCCCATTGCCAGTAAAAATTCCGTTGACCAAACCCTTTGTCAATGAACTTGCAGCTGTTGCTAGTGGCGCCATGATCAAATGATTCATCCTAGATGTGACTAAATCTAATTTCACATTCTCAGTGTTTCCATCCATGAGTTCACCAAATGGCGTTTGTAAATCTAACATAAATTTCACTCTTGGTATTTCAACATTGAATGTAAGACCTGTGGCATCGCTCATTTCTCCATCATATCCACCAAGGCCAGAAATTGAAGTTTTTATTGAGAAGCCCGACATATCTACTTTTCCAAATGCTGAATTTGCCCCTTCATCGGTCAAACTCTTTTCAAGATTCTGACGGATAAATTGCGTAATCAAATCCCCATAAGAAGAGACGAATGTTTCTATTCCTGCTGGAGTGAATACTAAATCAAGTGATTCGTCACAAACTTCCAATTCCATAGATTCTGGTTCGCACAACCTAATATCTCTAATTGTATATGGTTCATCCATTAATTCTGTAATACTCAATCCAAGCCTTATCAAATCGCTTGGTAATGCTTCTAGAGTCACTTTGGTTGAACCTGAATAATCATCCATTCGTGGTTGAGGAATTCCAATTCGGTGAACAGACATTTCTGCTTCAAGCGCAAATTCAAATGATACTGCTTGCTTCCATTCATGGAAGTTTAATTGAGTTGCATCTATCAGCAAAGATGTCCCAATACATGTTGGCTGCTGACTTGTACAAATTACATCCCCATCTGCATTGGTAACATTATGATCCCATAAAAATGGGTCTGTTCCGGTAAATGATACATTAGTATCGTCATTTCCAGAGATGGTGTCGGTCAAAATAATTCTGTCTTCGCCATCCATAGTTTCAATCCAAGTAGGTAAAATAATCTCTAATGTCAATTCACTTGGAGGTAAATCTTCTGGAATAACTGCCGATAAGAAATCAGCCGATAAGGAGGTCTCAATACCGAAGCCAGTATTCATCAGTGCCCGTAGATGACTTTCCGTCACCACATCGAGGACACTTTGTTGGTCAGGGTTGCTAATATAAGCATCAATAATATCCAATAATTTCCAATAATATTTATAATTTTAAAAAAAAATAAAAAAAAGTAAAAAAAGTAAAAAAAGTAAAAAA
>ENA-OREN01004861-OREN01004861.1-marine-metagenome-genome-assembly--contig:-NODE-4861-length-11449-cov-13.209110_pt1 | contig 11449 bp, 9 predicted proteins | sample MGYA00248624_ERZ508555 | MGnify/ENA primary metagenome ERZ508555 (study PRJEB26222, sample SAMN06267773) | marine metagenome | isolation source: Saanich Inlet, British Columbia, Canada | place...
AATGATGCTCTAGCAAAAAATACAGTCACACCTTTTTTGTACAGCTCAAAATAAATATTTACCAATCTGACTAATCTGCCAAAACTAGAAATAGAGTTTGATCCATCATCTAAAATAAATATTTTTTTTACATTATTAATTTTTGGCGTGGTATCACAGTGCTCAACCACTACATAAAGTTCCACCTGTTTGCCTAGCTCAGAAAGGAAATTGTGAATATGAAAAAAGTTCTCGGAACTATTTTTATAATACTGAGGCAATACATAGCAAAGCTTCATCTTATTAACTTGTCTTCTCGTAATTTCTATTCATTATAAAGGGAACAAATAAAATAAACCAAAACACAAATGAAGTTAGATTATTGTGGAACAATGAGAAAATTAAAGAACTCCCTATCAAGCCAATAGACAAGAAATAATTGTTGCGACTATGTAATAATAATTTTTTTAACTCACCATATAATTTATAAAATAAGAAAATTACAAATACCAATCCTATTAAACCCAACTCAGCAACGATAGTCAAAAAATCATTATGTGTCATTTTTTCAGCATTTTCAGTATTTTCGGCTAATGCCTTTTCAATTTCTATATTGCCAATCTTTCTAATATCCTCATCAACATAACGACTAAAACTCTTTCTAAACTGCCCATACCCCATGCCATTAATCGGGTGTTCGTTAAATACATTTAGGCTTATTTTCGCCAATACACCTCGCGTACCATTAAAATCCTGATTAGTAACAATCTTATCAAAAAACAAGATTAAAGTCGAAATAACAATTAACAAAGACACCGCCAAATATGATTTATTCAACTGTTTGATATTAAAGAATATAAACAGTAATACAATAAACACCACAGACAACTCTGCTGCTCTTGAGCCAGTAGCAAATATCGAAAAAATAATTAATGGCACTATTAACTGTTTATAGTTTTGCTTAGAGAAAATTACCAATACCAATCCTGGCAATAACGCATAACCTAAATAATTCGGATTTGAATAAAACAACCAAGATCTACCCCACCCAATTTGCAAAACTTCGACCACTATAAATACAGCAAGCAATATAGTGATAGCCACAATTAACTTAAACAATTCCTCCAACTTGTCATTACTATCAAGTACAAAATATAAATACGCTACTATTGATGCAACAAAAACAAAGTTTCTAACATAATGAATGTAATACGCCATATAGATATCATTACCAATAAAACTGAGTAGCAATGTCAAAAGAAATAAAGCCAGTATGATGACCGTTTGCTCTTTAAAGACATTAACTCTGCCTCTATAAATATAGACAACTAAAGCAATGGCTACTAGTACACCAACCCCTCGGTGTAAATATCGAAAAATATCAAAATCAAGTCCGTAATTCGTGTAGTTTGTGGCAAAAACCAAATACGAAATAAAAATTAACCCTGTTAAAAAATTGTTTAAATGATTGCTCTTCAAAAAGAGCAAAAAATAACCAAGAACAATCATGGGAATGAAGTCATTTATCATTAGGATTCCTTATAAATTTAGGGTTTTCGCTTAAATCATTTAACGCTTCTTTTTTTTCGTTAAATCCATTGTCAAAGGATATTAATGTTTTTATGCTTAACAAGGCTTTAAAGTATCCTCTCAAATAGCCAAGCATAATGTTAAATCGAGACCTTTCAAAATTAATAAACTGGTTGGCTATCAAACACCCAATACGACCCAACATAAACAAATGATAATGAAAAAAAGCCAATACTTTCGATTTTCCTGACAAGCGAGCATATTCAAAAGATAAATACAATCTAGAGCAAGAAATTCTTTCACTATAAGAAATAAAATTCACTGAATAAACACTATCATTCTGATCATCATGATAAAAATACGCATCTTCGAGATAAATCACCTTGCCCAATTTGGAAAGCGTAAACCCTAAAATTACATCTTCAGCTTTACCAACTCTCTTCTTATACAATTCAAACAAATTGAAGTTAAAGTTGTTGTAAAGATATTTCTTTCTTGCCGAAAATACTGGGCCATTAAACCACTCTAATGATTTACCATTGTCTGGACTCTTGCCTCTAATTCCAGCTAACCACAACTTCCCGTCTTCAATGCTTGGATTCCCAGACAATGTTTTTAAAAACTTAAAAAATATATTGTTTTGCGCAAGTTGTCTAATCTTTGATTCGGGAATTTGACAATCGTAAAAATTATTTTTATAAATAAAATTAGGTTGAACTCCAACCACGTTTTCGTCATTAAATGGGATAAGTATTTTTTCAAAACATTGTTTATCTACTATACGCATATCATCGTCAAAATAAATTAATACATCACTACTAGATGCTAAATATCCAACATATCTCTGATAAGGTTGATTTTTATGACTTGAGCGAACATATGTAACACTATCCAAGCTTTGAATCTCTTGATTTTCATCTATTGACGAATCAACGATAATGATTTTTTCAGGTAAGCAACTACACTCAAGAATTTGCTCCACTAAAATTTTTAGACTGTCTCTACGATTATAAGTAGCGATAATGACATCAAATTTCATTCTATATACTCTACATTCTTCTCAAACCAAATGGATAGCACTAACAAAATCCAAGTTTGATAATTATCTTTAAAGAAGTATTTTTTAGCCACATCAAAAGACACATATGAAAAAATAGCTCGATGCCTCTTAAAGTACTCATCTTTTAGGGCGACCATGTTCTTTTGCTTAAGCCATTGTCCGATAGGAGCGCCAAACCCTTGTTTACTTCTAGATCTTATACTCTTAGTCCACGTATCTTGATAAGCTTTCCTTAATATAAGCTTATCTGCTTTGTTTGTGATTTTAAGACTAGCAGGCAATGATATACAAAATGAGGCGAAATCAACATCAAGAAAAGGGGATCTTAACTCTAATGAATTAGCCATAGAGGCTCTGTCTGTTTTAACTAAAATATCACCAGTCATATATTCTTGTAAATCTATGTTCAGAGCATCATTAATAGTATTCTCTTCTTCAAATGCATAAAATCTGATCTTGCTATAATTCATATTAAGTAAGTCATTAACTTCATTATTGTTAAAATTAGTAGATCGATCTAAATGTGCATCCTTTACCGTGGTATATCTTCTACCATACTTCATTCTATTTGCTCTTGACTGATCTGATTTAAACAAACTTTTTGCTAAAACCCTTAAAGTCATCTCTTTAAAGTAATTGCTTGGCTCTCCAATTCCTAACAATGGGTCATACCACCATCCATAGCCTCCAAGCAGCTCATCTGCCCCATCACCCGTTAATACCACTTTTGAATGCTCTCTTGCTAATTTTGAAATAAGATAAGTGGGAATATTGGAAGAGTCTGCAAATGGCTCATCATACACATCAGCCATCTTAAGTAGTATCTGGGAAATATCTACATCTTCTGCAAATAATTCATAATGATTTGTATTGTATTTACTAGCAATCTCTCTTGCATAAGACAGCTCACTCTTAGAGCCTTCAAAACCAAAAGAAAAAGTTTTTAAATTTGTCTTATATTTTTTAGCTACTGCAACAATTGTACTAGAGTCTAAACCGCCACTTAAAAAAGCACCGACATCGACATCTGCTATTAGCTGATTTTCGACAGATTTTTCAAATTTCTCCTTGAATATATTTGTAGCATCATCTATCAATATATCTTGTGTTTTTGGGTAATGGTAATATCTGTTAATATTAACCTTATCATTAACAAACTCAAGAAAACAGCCTGGCTCTAATGTATGTATATTTTCATAAATGGTTTCTAATGGATCTATATACAAATATTGTAAATAATGCCCAAGTGCTTTTTTTGAAACTTTTGGTTTGACTAAATTTGAGGCAATAATTGCTTTGATTTCAGACGCAAAAACAAACTCACCATTATTACCAAAAGCATAATACAAGGGTTTTTCTCCAAACCTATCTCTAGCTAATAACAAAGACCTCTTCTCTGCATCCCATATGCCAAAAGCAAACATGCCTTTTAGTTTGCTAAACATAGTAAGACTATACTGTTTATACAAGGCAACAATAACCTCTGTATCACTATGAGTGGTAAAGTCATAATCTAAATTTTTTCTTAAATTTTTATATCCATAGATTTCGCCATTAAAGGATATGGTTATATTTTTGTCATTGCAAGACATGGGCTGATGCCCAGAATTAATATCTACAATACTGAGCCTTGTATGGCCAAATATTGCGCTATTGAGTTTCACAATGCCGCTGTCGTCTGGACCCCTATGCTTTTGAGCAAGATTCATTTGCTCAATATTTGCATAATAGCTCAAGCCCTCTTTATGAATAACGCCTGCTATTCCACACATATATCTTGCTTATTATGGTCTGACTGCATATATCCTTTTATATTGTGTGCGCGTTTTTCCCATGTGTAAAATTTCACATCCTTACATGCCTGACTAACTAGCCTATTACAATCTAAAGAAACTGCATATTGGATCTTTTCTGCCAAATCTTTTGCATTATCTGGCTCAAACAAAATAGCATTATCCATATCCGTCAACACCTCTTTAATCGAGGAAAGACTAGAAGCAACAATAGGTCTGTGAGAGGCCATATATTCAAACATCTTAATGGGAGATGTGTACAAACTCATTTTATCTTTTGCAGAGTTTGGCAACACTAATACATCTGCATTCTCTATATATTCCAATAATTCCTTCTTAGACACGTGTGCAATAACCTTTATCCGGTTCGACTCTAGGCTCTTATTAACATAGGATTTAAAATCACTCAAATACTTACTACTTCCACCAACACAAACCAACTTAAAGTCTTTAGGTAAATATTTAATACAGTCTACCAAGGTATTTACCCCCTTCCAAGAAAATAAACTACCCGTATAAAGAATTACATGTTCTTTTTTATTGGGTATAAATTTATATTTTGTTATATTTGTATATTCCTCAAGATTAACACCATCATGCGCTGTAAATATTTGCTTGATATTGTTCTCTTTATATAAATAATTCAAATATTGATTAATTACAACTAATCCATCTATTTTTGACAAAGGTTTTAATAAAAATTTAGAAAATTTATGACTCTCAAAAAATATCTTATTATTAACTAGCCCTATTTTCTTAAGAAATAAAAAGACATAAAGTATGTACCAAACTCTAGTATAGATAACAGTTTCAGAGGATTTTTTATATTTAACCAGAGATAAACAAACATTAACAGAAAATATGAAATCTCTTAAATTGGCCCAAATAAATTCATTGAGATTAGATAAAAATTTTGAATCAAATTGAAAAAAATTTCTAATCAAAAATGTTTTTTCAATATTATAGTACTTAAAAACATCTTTAACTTTTTCAAGCGCTTTGGTGTTCCTTGCCTTTCCAGTCCATAACTCCACCTCGTCAAATACTTTAGAAAAGCTGTAGCACATTTGCATAGATTGATAACTGTTGGCTTTTTCAGAGGGTAATCGAGTATTGGTAATGTAAATTAATTTCATGGAAGTTGACTGGCCACTGTTTCTGGGTCAATATTAGACAAACACGGCTTACCACTGATTCCACATTCATCCAATAACCAACACGGAGACCTATCACACGAATCATTACTATTAAAAAGTACTGAATTATCGTACTTTGCTAAACTGATGCCTGAAAAACCAGAGGATATAACATATGATTTAATCTTAAGCGCTGATGCAATATGATTAATAAGACCTTCATTGGCAAAAACAAACTGTGATCGACTAACAATATAAAATAATTCTCTTAATGTTGTTATTCCCCTATAATCCTGCACATTTTTAAGCAAGAACTCGTTTTGACTGCCAACTTGTACCCAGTAAATATCGCATCTCTTATCAACTACTTTTTGGAAATTACACACATCCCACTGTTTATTCGGCGTATAGCTTATTTTGGAATTAGGCTGAATAACACTATAAGATTCTGGCAAGTTAAATTTTTTAGCGTATTTTTCTATCTCTGATTTTGATAAATGAATCTCATTCTGAATTATGTTGTAGTTGATTCCATGATTAAAATGCAGTGAATGTGCTTCAACTAGATGCAACCCTTTGCCACTTGAGCGCATATATTCTTCAAATGAGTATTTATTATTTTTAAACAAGAAATTTTCCAATTGTGGACCAGAAAAAAATCTCAATACTCTTGATATGTACAAAGAAAATCTTTTGATGCTAATATTTTTCCAGACCTTAGGATTATTATAAAAGATTTCTGGATATGACGAAATAACAACTATTCTATATGAGTATTGCTCATCAATTAAACGCACAACCGCACTCATACATAATTGATCGCCAATTGCATTACCAATTCGATAGATGACAAATATATTAAAAGCCTTAAGCAAGTAGTTAACAGTATTACTCAGAGGCTTTTGAAAACCATGTTTTATAAACTTTTTAATACTCATGACCTAAACAAGTAAATCCAAATATTGGCTTATACATTTTTCCAAAGTAAATGTTTTATCGAACTCTTTTTTTGACTGATCAGCCATAGAATAACGAAGTTGGTCATCATATAATATTTTCAATACTTTACCTGCGGCATCATCAATATCAAACGGATTCATATAAAAACCTGTAACACCGTCAATTACCGCCTCTTTGGCGCCAGTATAAACACTAATAACAGCAGGAACGCCCAATCGCATTGACTCTAAAGCAACCGTAGGGAATGGATCAAGATAAATTGACGGCACCAAAGTAATGTCTGACACGCTATAAACTAAATTCATTTCTGCCTTTGATAGCCAGCCAGTATTAATGACATTATTAGCAATGCCAGTATCAACATCTACTTTTTTACCAACAACTAGTAACTTTATATTACTATCTTTTTCAATCAACCTTTTAATTAATTTTTGTGCCTGGGAAAAACCCTTGGCAGTTGACAGTCGGCCAGCAAATAATAAGATCCTATCATTATCACTAATGCCAATTTTATTCTTAAACTCTTCAATATCTCTATGACCAGGTTGATCAATAATACTTAGGCCATTATGAATAACTTGAGTATTTCCAATACCACTAGCATTCAATAACTTCTCTAATTCTCTTGATACACATACAACTTTCTTAAGTTTATTAAATTGATGCCTGATAAAAATATTTCTAATTAGGTTGTATCTTTTCCAGTGCTTTTTCCATATCTTAAAATAATTGGCTTGATAGGTAACATGAGAACTTAATGAACAATCTTTATTAGAAACACCCTGATCGTATTTACCATAATCAATGGACATAGCATCATGCGCTGTCAAAATAGCTGGAATATTGTACATTTTTAACAAACTGATAACACTGTAAGATATATATGCATGGATATTGTGAATATGCGCTGCATTAAAATTATTTTTATTAATAATTTTTTTTATAATTTTTAAAACGGTTGGATTGTACAGGCCGACATAGCCGGATAACTTTTCATTGTAATTAAACCCTATTTGATAGCATGTAACTTCGTCATCTTTATTAATAACAAGCTCGCCTATTTTTAAAGCTTTATTAATGGTAACAACACTAACTTTATGACCCTCATTCCGATACCCTTTTGAAATTTCAAAAGCAATACTTTCTGCACCAGCATTAACCTGAGGAGGGAAAAAGTCACTTAATATAAGAATGTGCATACATGTAAATAGCGATCCACTTTAGCTCCCTTTAAGGGGAGTTAGGCCGATAGACATAAGATCTACTACCCTGGATAAATCTTCCTTTGTATCTACAGAAATAGAATCATCATGAACTTCTATCATCCTAACATCGTAATTATTTTCAAGAAATCGGAGCATTTCCACCCCTTCTGAGTCTTCTAATGAATGAATACTATTACTAGAAAAAATCCTTAGACCTTCTTTTTTAAATGCATATAACCCGAGCTGCTTGTAATGGCGTGGCTCACCTATTTTTGGACGGGGAATAGGTAGGCGGGAATAGAAAAGTGCTAAATTTGAACTTCTCATTACAACCTTAACAACGTTTTTATCATTAATTTCATCTTTTTTGTGCATCAAAGAAAACGCATTAACAGCCATAACCAGCTTGTTTTTTTCAGACATGATTGCTTGAGCCACTATATCAATAGATTTTGGATCTATCATTGGCTCATCACCTTGAATATTAATATAATAATCTGCTTCAACTATAGTAGCGCACTCTGCAACTCTATCTGTTCCTGTCAGATGAGAATCTAAAGTAAAAATAACATTGAGACCCATTTGACTGCATGCGTCCTGTATGCGCTTATCATCTGTAGCGATATAAACTTCATCTAGTAATTTTGCTTTAATTGCACGCTGATACACGTGCCAAATCATTGGCTTTCCACAAATATCGGCAAGTGGCTTGCCAGGGAGGCGTGTTGATTTATATCTGGCAGGAATTATTCCAATAATTTTCATTCTATACCAAGCCTAAATAATTATTAATATCTTGTATTGATTTTATTACACTTACCTTTTGAGAAGGTTTTCTTCCATATCCCCAGTCTGCGTGTAAATAATCTACACCTGCACGATTAGCTGCATCAAAATCAACATCCATATCACCAATATAAACACTATCACTAGGATCAGTCTGAGTGGTGGCCATCGATAATAACAAATGATCAGGGGCTGGCTTTCCTCGATAAAGATCATTAGGCGTCTGCACATCGTCAAAAATAAACGGCAATCTTGACAATATAGCGTCCGTACGCAATTGATCTTTAGAAGTTACCACGCTTAACTTTAAACCCTGATGGCGAAACTCATTAAGCGTATCAACAACCTTTGGATAAAAATTTATTTCAGATATTTGATTAGCTGAATGTATACGAAATACCTCTTCAATTTTCTTGGCTTGGCCTGATAAGTGTAATACATCAAGGATATCCAAAAAAGGCCTACCAATTAGCTTAAAATATTGTTCAAATTCAACATTTATCTCAGCCTCTTTTCTCACGGCTTCCCATGCATATTTCATGTTGTCACGTGAATCAACCAGGACACCGTCTAAATCAAAAATTATTAATTTTTTACTCATTACTGTATATTTCTAAAAGTTATACACAAATCACAACTGATCTACAATCCATTGTGCCCCATCCATATTATTACCAAAGAATCTGTCTTTCGTTAGTCCTATTGTATCAAGAGAATGTTCATTTTCTATCCTGGAAAGAATACTATTACATAGTGTTTCGGGGTTTCTTACTATTAGGGATTTATTCGATATTAAGGTGTCTATATTAAAATAATCACCCCATTTTTTAGTATCAAGTAAAACAGATATTTTACCAATTAAACTGGCTTCAATAACGGTAGTGCTATAACTACCAATAAAAACATCGAATTTTTTTCCAGTCTCCTTGATATCCCCACTAACAATATTAATATTTTTGTCATAGGGTAATTCTGCTTTTATTTTTTCATAATATAAATCCCTAATCATTGGCCTTATTTTGATAGTAACTTCAATGTCATTATTTTCTAACAAGCATTTTACATATGGAGCAATTTCCAGCACCGAAACCAATGGCTCTGAAATAAGCAAAACTCTAATTTTATCCTTTGAAACTCTTTTAAAAGGACTAGATTGGTTCATATTTTTCACCGGTCTCAACAGTCCGCTAAATTGAAAGCTATTTTTAGTTGAAATCTTAGAATGTTTTCTAAAATATTCTAAGTAATACTCACTCCAAACGCCATACACGTCACAACCAATCTTTTTACTCTCTTGATAGCTCTGCATGAATTCATATACCGCATAGTCTTTTTGTTGTAATCCGTGCATAATTCCAATAGTTTTAATGCTTAAGGAGTTTGCAGCAATTGCCAGAGATGCGCTACGAGAGGAGAAAGAAATTAAAACAAACTTATCAACCCTTAAAGCTTTTAGAATTCGCTCAATAATTAGTGTACTTTTTGCAAGTACAGTATTAGCATGGTAATAATTATATAATACCGATTGATAGAAATCTTTTGGCTGCTTGCTATATTTAGTCTTCTTCATAAACAAATCAACAAAAAATATAATTGACATATAATGAATTGCAAATCTTTTTCGCTTAAACGTATTAATGAAAAAGTTTTTAATCGTGGTATTTCTTATAAACTCAATAAACTGAATATTATTTTCCTTATACGTTTCATATAAATGATTTAATCTGAAATCTGATTTGGTATTCTTATAAACAAAATCACCTGTATAAGTTCCAATATTCCTGCCTGGTTTTAAAATAAAGTACAGCATTGATACAATCGAAAACAACAATGTAATGGCATTAAATAAAATCTGCTTTATACTTAACGAAAATCTACCTTCTAAAGCACTCGAGACAATTTTTTTATTAAAAAAATAAACTTCTAAAACTTTTCTGTATTGTGGTGATATGTTGCCAATTTTAAGATACTGAACATCTAACGCATCAATAGCCTGCGTTAATCTTTCAATTTCAAGATACTTAATGCAAAATTGAAATACATCGCTATACCACGACCATGTGATCTTATAGCCTTTATAGTCAAATTCTGTAATAAAGTCAGTATTGTGAGAAAATATTTTATCAGTTAACTTTCTAGCTTCAGCAACACTAGAGATTTCAACATAATCTTCAATATATAGTACTTTTTCTTTACTGTTGTCAAATTTCAGTTTTTCTAATTTTGAAGCAATAATGCAGGTTTGGCTCAATTCTTACCCCTTAGATAGCTGTCCATATTTAATAAGGAACGATTGAAAGATTATATGAAAAGTAAACTATTAGAGGAATAAAGCCAAGCAATACTAATCCAGAATTATTAAAAACCCTTTGTCGCCTTATCAATAGATAAGACGCTACCGTTTCGATATACCTCGCCAATAGCATAATAAGTGCTGCCGCCATAATCCCATAATTTAACAAAATTAAATAAATGAGCGTCAATTCAATGACAAATCTAATAATACTAGCAATTAATACTTTGTTTGTTGTTTTGTCTAGGCGTAACACAATGCCGTAGCTTAGAATTATGCCCGCAACAACATACTCCAACCCCAGAACATAAAATACAAATTGACTTACTTCATTGTCTTCAATCTTATAGATTAAAAAGAAATATTGCATCAACAAAGATAATGCAATAAATAAAGATAGTCTTAGAAAAAATGTGCCATAAAAAATAGCATTCATCTTTGCGGAAAAATCTTTAATATCATTCTTTAATTCTAAAAACTTTGACATCATCGGATCAATAAATGATCCAGAGGCAGAATGCAGCGCCTTAAAGAACGTTTTTAAAATTGAAAACACAGCCACATCTTCTAGAGAAAACTCTTTACCTAAAATCAATGTTGGTAAATGATTTTTTACATAGGTTAGTAGCGATGATCCTGTTAGAGGTGCAGCATAAGGGAAAATATATTTTTTACCAATACGAACGTTAAATTTAGACTGAAGTAAT
>ENA-OREN01004863-OREN01004863.1-marine-metagenome-genome-assembly--contig:-NODE-4863-length-11447-cov-3.924802_pt1 | contig 11447 bp, 12 predicted proteins | sample MGYA00248624_ERZ508555 | MGnify/ENA primary metagenome ERZ508555 (study PRJEB26222, sample SAMN06267773) | marine metagenome | isolation source: Saanich Inlet, British Columbia, Canada | place...
AATATCTTGGCTGGACTTGACCAGTGCGGGAGTGGTTTTCGAAAATGTTTACGAGAATCAGCTAACAGCCCATAACACTAAATTTTGTACGAAAGAACCCCACTTCGCACAAAAAGTGTTAAACGTAATAAATCAGAAGCCCCTAAAAAAAGAAAACTTATTAATGTATTATCATTAGAAATTATTATGGCTGAGAAACTCGCAATAATTATGTCTGGCGGAGGAATGAAATCTAGTTTTGGAGTTGGTGTGATTTTAGCTCTTGCTGAAAAATATAATATAACTGAACCATTTTTATTAATTTGTGGCTCAGGAAGTGCAGGAACTGGCTCTTATTATATATCAAAACAATATAAATCAATTCGCAATATTTGGACGAATCTTGTTTCTTCAAAAAACTTTCTTTCTTGGAAAAGATTCTGGAAAATTATTGATATTGATTATTTGATTTATGTAATCTTTAAAAAACAAGATCCTTTGAAAGAAAAATTGATTTATGCTTCTAAAACAAGATATTTAATTCCTGCACTTAACAAAAACACTGGTAATATTGATTATTTCGATAATCAAAAAGGAATGGATGTTTTTGAAAATATGAGAGCCACAAAAGCCATGCCAATTGCATTCAAAATGAATCCAAGCATAAAAATTAATGGTTCAGTTTATTGCGATAGTTTAGTTTCATCAAGAGCAGAAACCCATATTCAAAAAGCAATTGATTTGGGAGCAAATAAAATTTTGATAATCAATAATATTTCTTATCAAAAAAAAGGATTAGATAATTTATTCTTTTCGCTTTGGATATTTTTTCAAAAATGCAAAAAACAATATTATGAAATTGAGAAAAAATCATCGAATCATCAAATTCCTGAAGATGTAAAAATATTTACTATTGCTCCAAAATCAAAACTTAAAATCACAACTCTCAATAATAATATAGATTTACTCCGCCAGACAATTGACCAAGGATATCAAGAGACAATTTCTAACAATAAATTAAAGTCATTTCTAAAATAATGGGGCTTCTGATTTACTTCTCCGTTACGCTTCGCTACACTACGACCACGTTGCACTCTCCTCCCCTTGGTCGTCGGGACGTTTAACAGGGCTTAAAGGGTTCACTCCGTTGCACTCGTTCACCCAAATTTTGCCTACGGCAAAACTTCCCTTAATCCCGATGTTAAACGTAATTTATTTTAGGCAGGCAAAAGATTTATATTGATTCTTTATTTCTATTATTTATATGAAACCAAATTATAAAGAATATATTGAGGGCACGGCAAAAGTTCTTCGTGAAAGCGAAAAAGAAAGCGAAAAATACGAAGTTGAAATTTTGGGAAGAAAATTTGTTGTTTATCCTAATGTATTTTCTCCAAAATATTTTTTTGATACTGAATTTTTCGCAAAAGAACTTCCTGTTCAAAAAGAGGAGGACTTTTTAGAGATTGGTCCTGGAACTGGTACGGTTTCTGTTTTTGCCTTAATCAATGGAGCAAAACACGTTACTGCCATTGATATAAATCCTGCTGCTGTTGAAAACACTAAAGAAAATGCAAAACTTAATGATGTTGAAGATAAAATAACAGTTTTGCAAGGCGACATTTATTCTCCATTATCTGAAGATGATAAATTTGATACCATTTTTTGGAATACTCCTTTTGGATATGTTGAAGAAGATGTTTCTATTTTAGAAAAAGCAGTATTTGATCCTGAATATAAATCTACCAAAAAATTTATCTTTGAAGCTAAGAATCATCTTAAGAAAAATGGTCGCCTATTAATTGGGTTTTCAACTACTCTTGGAAAATTTGAAATTCTTGAAGAATTTCTAAACCAAGCAGGATTTAAAGTTCGGTGTTTAGCAAAAACAGAATCTGTTGAAACACATCCAGTTCTTTTTGAACTTTTTGAAGCCGTGCCCTCTGAATGAAGCCTGCCTAAAATAAACTTCTCCGTAAAATCAAAGATTTTACTACGACCACGCCTTGCAGGCTCTCCTCACTTCGTTCGTCGGGACGTTTAACAGCGATTAAGAGGAAATTCCCTGCGACAATTTCCCAAATTCGCTTCGCGAACTTCTCTTAATCGCGATGTTAAGTCTAATTTGTCCATCACCTAAAGAACGCTACGCTAAAAACTAAGAAATCTAAAGTTGGCGCCGAGATGACCTTTATTCTAGAATTTTATTATCAATATCCCAAATACAATTATCTTTTGCATAAGTAGAAGAGATCTTATCACAAATAGCTTTATCTTGATTTGCAAATGCTACTTTTTGAAAACACTCATCTTTCTTTCCTAAACTCACAATATCTTCACAAATTGATACGTCTTTTGTTTCTTTTGCTACATCAATAAAACAATCAAATTTAATAGTTACATCATCTATTTTCTGACATAAATCCTTTGTTTTTTCAAAAGAAGCCAAACACCAATTTTTTATATCGGAATTTTCAATTTGTTCACAAATAACTTTATCCTCTTTTTCCAAAGAAACTTCCCTAAAGCATTTGTCTCTAGTGTTTTCATATAATTCTAAATCGGTTCCTGTTGTTATCTGATTACAAATTAACTCATCTTGTTTAACGATGGCAACTTCTTTAAGACATTGATTTGTGTTATACTCATCAGCAAGCTCTTCACAGATAACTGGATTAGCACTTTCTTTAGCAACATCATTTAAACAAATATTACGTGAGAAATCACTCACTATTTTTTTACAAACTTCTGCATCTTTTTTGTAAAATGCAGTTGCACTCAGGCATAATTCTTTATCAAGTTCTTCTAATGTTTCACAGAAAGCGGGATCTGCTTCTTCTGGAGTTGCACTGAGAACACAATAATGAGCTTCAATTTTATTAACTATTTTCTCACAGAAAGATGAGTCTTTTTTAATATTCCCAAGACAACTATTTTTATTATCTTCTGTACTTAAAGCTAAACAAAAGTTTTCATCTTGGTTTTCAACAGCTAAATCAAAAATACATAGGTCTTTAATAACAGATGAATCACCACATTTTGCTTCAATTTCTTTTGTAATTTCTACTGATATATCTGTTGATACTCCAGTATCCTTAGAACACCCAACAATAATAAGTAGCAAACTTAGAATTGATACAATAATTAATTTGTGGTATAATTTCATTTTTTTGATTGATTTGTTAATCCTTGTAATATTAACATTACTGACATAATTAATAATATTAGAGTACAAGTTCCAAATATAAATCCTGATGCCTTTACAACTAGCCCTTGTGTTACCAAATCACCAACAATTATTCCTGAAATCATCTCATTCTCAGGACTTCCTTCACCCAGTTTATCACTTACTTCTCCCCAAGTGCTGGTCTCACTAGAAACTCCATCTGCAAATGAATTTAATACTCCCTTGAATATAACAACAGAACCGATAATTGTAACAACAAGCAATATAATTCCTAAATAAAATTGAATTTTACCTATCTTTTGTTTTGTGGCCATCTAAATACCTCTATTGTTTAGTAAAATTTTAATTTTTATAAAGCTATTTGTTTTGAACGGCGCCAACTATACTGTACGGTGATGGACAAACTCTGCGGTTAACAAGTTAACCTTGCCACCCCATAAAGGGGCGGAGACTTAACATCGTTAAATAAAATTTTTTAGGGAGCTCAAATAACCTAGCACACCATTTTTTTAACAGAAAAGTATTTAAGTATAAATATAATTAAATAATTATATGGCAAAAGCAATTATCGTTATGGACTATATGAATGAACTAGTCCATCCAGATGGCAAATTTAAAGCAAGAGGTTATCCTCAATTTGAACAAGATAACCAAGTTCTTGATAAAACCAAATTAGCTGTTGAATTAGCACGAAAAAAAGGTTTTTTAGTAATATATGTCAAATTTGGTTTTACAAAAGACTATAAAGATTTGCCAAAAAATTCTCCTCTTTTTGCTTTAGCCAAAAAGTTTCAAGCTGTTCAATTAGATACATGGGCTACTGAATTTCATGAAAAACTTGAGGTTAGAGACGAAGACAAAATAATTCTTAAACATAGAGTAAGTCCATTTTATGGAACTTATTTAGATGCTTATTTACGAGTAAATAATGTTGATGAATTATTTTTATGCGGTGTCTCTACAGATTTAGTTGTTCAATCTGCTGCAAGAGAAGCCCATGATATGGATTACAAAGTTAATGTTCTATCAGATTGCTGCGTTGCAGGAAATGAAGAAGATCATTTAAATTCTTTAGAAACATTAAAGAAAATATCAACAGTTGAAACTTTTGAAAAATTATTAAATTAATTTGTGTATGCTAGGTTATTTACTGGTTCTTCTAAACGCTCCCTAAAAAACTCTCCTTCCTTTCAGTCAGTCGGGGACGTTGCACTTTCGCCTTCGGCTCACCCTCATTTAACAGGGCTTAAAGGGTTCGCTCGTTGCACTTCGCTCTCCCAAATTTTTCCCTCAGCTCTCACTCACTACGTTCGTGGAGGAGAAAAAAACTTCCCTTAAGCCCGATGTTAGTTTCAATTTTTCCAGCGCTCTCGAAGTAGAAAACTATATAAATATAAATGATTTAACCAATTAAATAATCAAACGAGGTGTAAAGAATGAAAAAAATTACAATTATTATGTTAGGATTAATTGTTGTTTCTATGTTTTTAGTTGGTTGTTCTTCTGAAACAATATCAAATCCTGAACTAGAAGCAGAGCTTGAACAATTACCAGATGAAGAATTAGATAATTTAATAGAACAAAGTGAAAGTGAAGAAAATAAAGCATTAGCTGGACAAGCAACACAAATGGTTAGAGGGTACAAACCTTCCAAATTTTTAACTTCAGCATATAAAGTGAAATACAATAAAATTAAATTAGACCCCTGTTTAAATTGTGAATCTCCAGAATGTGAAGAAACACAGTGCCCAACTTGTCCAGAATGTGAAGAAACTGAATGTCCAATTGATACATACTCAACATCTTACTTTGATGTTTCTGGAAATTATAATAGCTGTAATAATGAATGCGGTGTTGGTAATTGTGTTGGTGCTTTCAAACGCGTAGGTACTGATAAATATCATCCTCAAATGTATAGTTGTAGTACATCTTTTAACACAGGTGAACATTTGATGTGTATTTGTATAAACTCTTAATTTTTTTCATTCTTTTTTTATATTTTTAAACGAGCGCTGGAAAAACTTTCTCCACTTCGTTACGAATCCTCCCCACTCCGTTCCCTTCGGTCACTCGTAAGTCGGAGAAACTAACAGCAACTATACGGTTCGGCTCCAGTCGCCACTACGTAACTCCTTTCGCCTCTCCCAAATCTCAAACCAAATTTATAATTTTCAAAATAAATTTACCCTTACCTGCTCGGGCTGTGGTTTGCCTCATCCCAGATGCCACCCTTTTGAGACTTCGCATAGTTGCGATGTTAAGTTCAATAATTTTGAAAGGCTAAAAAAGAAGATATACAAACGATTCTTGTTTTTACGAAATCAAGAGAATATTTCTTGTTTACTTATTAATTCAATGTTATGCCTTACGTAAAATTTTATCCATTGCTTTTCCTTTTGCTAATTCATCAACAAGTTTGTCTAGATACCTAACTCTTTGGGTTAATAGATTTTCAATTTCTTCTACGCGATATCCACATATTACTCCTTTAATCATTGACGCATTTGGATTTAACTTTGCTTTCTGGAAAAATGATTTATAATTTACTTTTTGATCAATGAGTTCTTTTAGCTTTTTTTCGTCAAAGGCGGTTAACCATTTTATTACTTGATGTAATTCTTTTTTTGTTCTGCCTTTTTTTTCAATTTTTGCTAAATAGAGTGGGTATACAGATGAAAATGTCATTGTTGCTATTCTCTTATCGTGTTCTGACTTATTTTTCACAATAATTGTTATTTTTTAATTTATATAAATCTATTTTTTAATATTTTTATATCGTGTATGCTATCAATTCTTGTTCTTGGAGTATCGCATTTGCTTATCAGATTGAACACCCTATCTCTCGACTTTTTTGACTAAATTTTTCATACTTCGTATGCAAAAAGAATATAGCAGGGATTATACTGTTTATTTCTCACTCTCTAAGCTCGCTCGTCATTTTCCCAAATCGCCTTCTGCGAATTCTTTTAATCCCGTTTTTAGTTATTTTAGTAAATAATTGGTTATGAGAGAATATATTATCTACGGAGTTTTCCGACTTCGACATTTGTTAAATATCTTTTGACAAACCCAAATAACTCTTCTGCACTTTGAACTGATTTTGTTGGGAGGTCACCTACTTTCTTATTGAAAAGAACAGGCAGACTTTTAGGTATATTTCTAATTTTTAAAAAGTATTCTAGCTCCCAAGTTTCATTGCTTCCTTCTTTTCTTGCCGACTCTTCTCTCCAATCAACTTCCCATTGGCACCTTGATTCAAAAAATTCTACGTTTTGTTCTCTCCACAGATCAAATCTTTCACTTAGTAAGTCACTAAGAGCTTCTTCAGATAGTGCTTGGACATTCGACCATATTCCTGAATTGTGTGATGGTTGGACTTGACCACCAGTTTCTTCTATACCCAAAGAGACATAAAGTGACTTTCCAGCAATCTTTGCGTTACCTTCATCAGTGTGGAAAAAATAGCGATAATCAATCTTGTTAGTGACGTAACCTGCAAATTGTTTACGGCCGATCCAGAGTGATTCAGACTGAGTAACTCTATAATCAACGCCCCTGTTATCATCTAAGTTCCCCAGCCTAGATTGGTAATATGTTCCTGGTGGCATGGATGCAAGAGTCTCATACATTTTTGCTAAAACGGCAAGAGACCTTGGGAGAATTTTTTTTAAAACGACAGGTTCTTCAACAGATCCATCATCTTGAAATCGGCCTGTGGCATTCCAAGCCGTAACTTGATGTGGAATGTAAAGTCTTTTGGCAATGGTTAATACTTGATCTTTACTATACCTATACAAAGAAGGATCATAATCTGTAGCGATCAAATCATCGTCATTGACACGTGTATTGGAGATATCTATTACTATTGGATCCATTTTATCTAAACCACTAAGAATCTACCTCTGATTATTGTTAACTAAATCTCTTTTTATAATTTTGGGTGAAATTTTTCTTATATAAAACCAGCAAGAACAATAATGCTTATATAGAATTATTTATTATAATCAACTATGCAAACAATTGGTTTTATCGGAGTTGGCACTATGGGAAAAGGCATGGTGGAAAACCTTGCCAAAAATGGTTTCTCAGTATTAGCATATAATAGGACAAAGAGTAGAATTGAGAGTCTTGCAAGTGATAAAATTACAATTGTTGACAATCCTCAAGGTGTAACTACAGCTGATGTCATTTTCACATGTCTTCCAAGCGATGAATCATTGCAAGAAATATTTGAAACAATCCAAACACATCTTGCAGGTAAGACATTTATTGATTGTGGGACGACCTCAATTGAATTAACTCAAAAAATAACAGACTTAGCAACAAACTTTGATTTTATTGACGCACCCATAACAGGAAGTAAATTAGGTGCGGAAGGTGGAAAGTTGATGTTCATGGTTGGTGGTAAAAAAGACCTAGTTGAAAAATACACACCAATTCTGAATGCAATGGGACAAAGAATTGTCTATTGTGGTGAAAATACATTTGGGCAACGAGCAAAGATTGCGCTTAACCTTACTCAAGCTCTGATTTTACAAAGTTACTTTGAGGGTATAACACTTGCTGTAAAAGAAGGTGTTCCTCTAGATGCAATTCATGAAATACTTGATAATTCTGGTGCACACAATAAAGCATGTGCATTTAAAATTCCGTACATTAAAAAAAGAGACTTTGATCAACATTTCATGTTGAAATTGATGTACAAAGACTTAAAATTAGCTGAAAAAGAACAGCAAAGGTTAGGGTTAACACTACCTCTTACAAATAATATTGTTGAAGTTTTCAAAAAAGCAATGGATCGAGGAGAAGGAGATGACGATTTTTGTACTATTATTAAAACGCTAGAAAAAATGGCAGACATTGAAATAAAATAATTAACTTATTTTGAACGAAACTGTTGAATATAAAATAAAACTAAATTTGCTGATTTACTAATTCAACTGCTTTTACCATATTCTTTAATTTCGCTTTACAAATTTCTATTGGCAGCATTGCTAAACCGCAATCTGGTGCTATCATTAACCGTTCAGCAGGAATATTTTGTAAAACTTCTTCAATATGGTTTTTTATTTCTTCAACAGTTTCAATTTTGCTTGATGCAATTTTTAGAACTCCCAAAATGATTGTTGTTTTTGTGAACTTAGAAAATAGTTCTGGGTCATTACGTCTGTGACAATCTTCTAAAGAAATTGCGTCAATATCAGCGTCATCTAAAGCTTTGGCTACTTTTAGATAAGCATCTTTGTCTGCTTTAGGATAATCTTTTTCATCTAACTTATTTGGATATCCACAACAGGCATGTATTGTTTTGAAAACTGTGCTTGGAACTCCTGCGAAACAGCGTTCTAAATTTTTTATTCCAAAATCTAGTGCGTCTTTTGGTTTTCTTACAAGTAGGGGTTCGTCAATTTGAATATGGACACAACCCTGCTCTGCTAAACTTAGAACTTCATGATTAATAGCTTTTACAATATCGTCATACAATTCTTTTTCATCTTTGTAATATTCACTTGAGATAGTGTCAAAAATGGTCATTGGTCCAGGGATAGTAACTTTGATTTGATTATTTGTGAAAAGAGTGCATAGTTTCCATTCGTTTGCTAAAAAAGGTTTTATTGATTCAATTTTTCCAATAACTGTTGGTGCCATGAAAGTGTATGCACCATTTCGACAAACTTTTTTAGTTAGTTTATCAAAACTAATGCCTTTCAAATGTCTACAATGATAATGAATATAGTTCCCTCGCCTGATTTCTCCATCTGTTGGGATATCAATACCTATTTTTTCTTGTTCTTGCAGAACTTCTTTAATACCTTTCAAAAGATGAAAATCGTCATCTTGATCTTTATTTTTTAAGTAGGCATTACTATCTTTAGTGGTGTATGTTGCAAACCCTAATTTGAACCAATCTGGTATTTCCACATATGCTGGTTTTGGATAACTTCCAATGACTGTGGTTTTTATTTTTCCCATCTGTTTAGCCTGTGATTTATGATTTTATTTTATATATAAGCATTATGAATAATGTCTTTTATCTCTTTTTTTCTAGGCCCTAAAAACTCGCGTGAGTAGTCTTGTTGCTTCACTTTTCAGGCGATTTTATAACTACAACGCTTATTTTTGGTGATATGTCATTTAAATTATTAAAACCAGAACTGCAAAAAGCGCTAACTAATTTAGGTTATAAAACACCTACTCCTATTCAAACAAAAGCAATCCCAGGACTTCTGGAAGGAAAAGATTTGATTGGGATCGCGCAAACAGGAACTGGAAAGACAGCAGCTTTCACTTTACCAATTCTAAATAATATGAAAGAAGAGTATCCACGAAAAATAAAAACATTAGTATTAACACCAACACGAGAACTTGCAGCTCAAATTGGAGAGAGTTTTTTCAAATATGGTCAATTTTTAAAATTTAAACACTTTGTTATTTTTGGTGGAGTTAAACAAGGAAGACAAGTTCAAGCTTTAAAAAAAGGTGTTGATATTTTAGTAGCAACCCCTGGAAGATTACTAGATTTGCTTGGTCAAGGAAAATTATCTTTGAAGCATGTAGAATTTTTTGTTTTAGATGAAGCTGATAGAATGCTTGATATGGGTTTCATTCATGATATCAATAAAATTATTGCAAGACTTTCACATAAAAGGCAATCACTATTTTTTTCAGCAACAATGTCTCCACCAGTAAATAAATTAGCAAGAACTTTACTTAAAAATCCAGTTCATGTTGAAATTACACCTCAGGCAACAACAGTTGAAAGAATTAAACAATTCATTTTGTTTGTTGATTCAACAGAAAAAAATAAATTACTACTTAAACTTCTAAAACAAGAACATCTTACAAGTATCTTAGTCTTTACAAGAACAAAACACAAAGCTAACAAGGTTGTTCAATTTCTAACCAAATACGATATCCCCTCAGCAGCTATTCATGGGAACAAATCACAAGCAGCAAGAACTAAAGCAATAGCAAATTTTAGAAGTGGTCAAGTAAAAGTACTTGTAGCAACTGATATTGCTGCACGTGGAATTGATATTGATAATATCTCTCATGTTATCAATTATGAATTACCAAATTTGCCTGAAAGTTATGTTCATCGAATTGGTCGAACTGCTAGGGCAGGAACTGAAGGGACTGCATTCTCATTTTGCTGCGCTGATGAGCGAAGTTACTTGACTAGTATTGAAAATTTAACTAAGCAAAAAATAGAAGTAATGGAGCATAAATATCATTCTGACGCTGCAAAAAATGCAAAAGGGGCTGCTGCTAAACCAAAACCTAAAAAGCAATTTAGCAGAAGACCAAGATCTGGAAATAAACCAGGTAATAAACCAGGTAATAAAAAACCATTTAATAGAAGAAGGTAATTTGAACTTTTGATATTATGTGTGGAATCCTAATGATCTAAAAATTATTTCTTCAAAACAGCAGATTTTGGTTTTTTCTTAGCTTGTTTCCAAAGAATTTCAAAATACTTATTGTAACTATCTGCTAATGCAGCATTTTTAATTCTAATAACTGAAAATGGTTCCCAAATTAGTATTGCAACATTATCTCCATAAACATAAGTTGGAGTTGGATTAAAAGATTCAGCTGGAAGATATCTGTAAATTGCAGATTTATATTCATAAACAAATTTAACATTATCTTTTGTTAAGATTCTTTCTACAAAACCTAGTTTTTTTTCTTCTTTGAAATACCAATCCATAAAATGTCCTAGTTTCTTTTGAAACATGGTTTCATCTATTCCCATGATTACATGGTCTTTTGCTTCTCTTAAAACGTCTTTAAGAAGTGTTTTGACTCCTTCAACTCCTTCAAAAACTTCTACATTTAACACGTCCTTAGAAAATTTAGCTAATTCTTTCAAATCAGGTAAAATTGTTGAAACAATATCTTCTTTTTCTTTAACATAATCATGGAGTTTATTTGGGTGAGTTGCCTTAAAATGTTTCACACCTGCTTTAATTACATAACTCACAAGACCTTTAGCTAGTAAATTATCTAAAAAATCGTAGACATTTGATCTGTGAAGTTTTACTTCTTTTGTGATCTTTGCAACTGTAGATGAACCTAGTTTTAGTAACGCTAAGTAGACTTTACTCTCACTTTCGCTTAATCCTATTTTCTTTAATCCATCTTGTAAATCCATGATATGGTGAATATAAACTCAGTTATAAGTCTTGCCGTCTAAAAATAGACTACAACTATTTATAAATCTAGTCAGTTGCTACTAATTAATAAGAACAAGGGCAACTAAAATGGATGAAATAAAAAA
>ENA-OREN01004867-OREN01004867.1-marine-metagenome-genome-assembly--contig:-NODE-4867-length-11443-cov-6.038536_pt1 | contig 11443 bp, 11 predicted proteins | sample MGYA00248624_ERZ508555 | MGnify/ENA primary metagenome ERZ508555 (study PRJEB26222, sample SAMN06267773) | marine metagenome | isolation source: Saanich Inlet, British Columbia, Canada | place...
CTCGATTGTTTTATTGATTTGAAATTTCTAGCAGTGTTTATATGGGATGTAGCTATATATATTGGCGTCCCCAAGGGAAGACGAACCTAGCTCTAGCATCGTTTTTTATCATTTCTTTAATATATAAAACCCAGTGTTTACAGTACTTATAGCAATATAACTTCTATTGTTGTCTATATGAATCTACAGCCAATGTGGTTACATATGTGGTTACATATATAAAAAAGTAGGTTACACTGTAATTCATGTCACCACTTTAAGAGTTGATACATTATGGCAAAGCTTACTTCTAAAGAGATTCAAAGCGCCTCTTGTCCATCAGATAAAAATAGAAAAGTCTTTTATGATGAAGATGGATTAATGTTGAGAGTTATGGGAGCTACTCAAGCTAAATCATGGCTACTTAAATATCGTTATCAAGGCAAAGAAACACAAATATCACTGGGTTCATATCCTCATTTATCATTAGCTGAAGCAAGGGTGGAGCGAGATAGATTAAGAGCTATCTTAAAGAGTGGTGCAAACCCAAAAGTAACTAAAGACTTAGAGAAAGCTAAGGTTGTAGACTCTCAGAAGCACACTATTCAGTCGTTATATGCCCTAGCCACTGAAGAGCGCATAAACAATCCTATTAAACCTTGGACTCCTAAACATGCTAAGGGCATGGCTTATGCCTTTGGTTTGTTGAAAGAGCTGCACAACATTCCTATTGCAGACCTTACCAAAGGTAAATTAAGAGAAGCGTTAGTAAAGATTACACTGGAAGTAGGGAGTTCTTCAGGTCAGAACGCTAAGAAGTTAATGTCAGTGATATATGGATACGCTGAGAATAATGACATCGTACCTAGCAACTTAGTAAGACACTTCGCCAAAGACCCTATCCTAAGAAAGCCTAGAGCTGAAGATACTAATAAACTTCCATTCATACCATTGGAAAACTTAGGGATTACTTACCATCTATTACAGAATACCAAGGCTTCACTGGCAGTTAAGTCCTTACTAATGATTGGTTCTTATACAGCGTTAAGAGTTGGTAGCTTCATTGACCTTAAGTGGGAAGATTATAACGAGTCTAAATCAGTCTTTGTGATACCACCTGAGAAGATGAAGAATAGAAGGGCAGTTAATTCGCCACTACCTAATCAAGCAAGGCAGTTACTAACAGAGCTTAAGAAAGTGCAGATGAACTACCAAGGCAATAGATGGCGCAATAGCATGTATATATTCTCAGAGACAGGTGACTCACCTATCAACTCTGAATCAGGCCGTATTCATCTTCAACGAACTCTTAAGAAGAATAACTTACCCAAAGCAGTCTTTCATGGATTCCGTTCAGTAGCTCAAATCTTATGGACTAAACAGCAGTTTGTAGACAATGCTATTAATGTTCAACTAGACCACAGTGTTATTGGTGGCTCTAGCGTTATTGATAGATATCTAGGCGAAGAAAGCTTTATGACTGAGAGAGGTGAGATGGTTCAGTGGTTAGCTGACCATATAGACAATGAAGTAAAGAACTACAAAGCGAGCTTATAAGTTTGATTAATGTAACAATATTCAATAAAGATATTTGATAGAAAAAGTAAAACATATAGCTAAATAAGGTCTTTATTGTTTATGTTAAATTATAAAAAAAATAACCTTTTTACCCTCCAATCTACCTTTTAGTTTAGGGCAATAAAGCAAAATAAAAGGATGAGTAAAATGAAAAAACTACTAGCTCACAGGGAATTCACACAAGCTTTTGATGCTTGGATATACGGTTGCGACACACAGATTCAGCTTGGTTCTATCGCACTAAACAACAAATTGAGCAATGCCATCTCTGAATGAAAAGTCAATATCATGGTTTTCAGTTATGGTTATAAATATATTTTCAGGCTTAATTCCAATTTCTGCATGCAGATTTTCTGCAACTTTTTTATAAAAAGTTTGTTTAGACTTATTAGAACGACCAGAACGCATAACTAGATGCATCATAATCCTGTCCTCATCTCTTCCTTGATATTGGAGGCATTCACTAGGTAGTTGATTTACCACCTGATACCTATCATCATCGGGGAAAGCCATCGTTTCTATAACCGCATTATTTATGGCATCTGAAGCTTTACGGATATATTCTTTATCTTTACCTTCCAGTATATTTATTGTTACAAAGGGCATTATGAAACCTCTTCTTAAATTGATTAATCTGATTGTATCATTTTGCAAATTATTGAGATAAACCAAACCCAACTAGTTTAATACCGCAATCATGTCCTGTGATTAGTAAACTCCACCAATTACACCCCACCCGTACCCCATGCCATCATTACAAAGTAGGGACTCCATGTCGCCATAATTGGTGGAGGTAAGCACTACCGTATTAATTCTTATATACCTATATATATAGGCTTTAATAGATAATAATATTATATTAGTGCCTAAATTAGTGCCTAAAAAACTAATAAAACAGCATTATTTGAAGTATTTAGACATAAAAAACTACTAGTTTAATAACGCTTCAGTAGTGCCTATTTGCCCACTTAATTATCTGGGGGTAAGATAGTAAAATATTGATTATAAAGGACTTTATATTTTATGATTTATCTGGAATTAATCCGTTTAATAGGGCTTTAATACCGTTTAATTCTCTTTAAAATATTCATCACCCATCTGGAGGAATTGCCGTGCGTAATAAAACCATCGCCATACTGGAAAGTCGCCTTGGGAAGAGTATCGCCCATCTGGTGCGGAAACATGGTGGAATCCCATTTTCTGCACCAGCGCTAGCCGAGATTCCCGACATCGATCCGACACATATCGCCGAGCTCTTGCACAAATGGGACACGGCGCCGCCGGATATTTTCATTTTTCAGACTGGTGTTGGCGTCAAGGCACTATTCTCGGCAACCGATGTATTGAATTTATCGGATCAGCTGCTGGCCCAACTGGAAGCGGCACAAGTAGTAGTGCGTGGCCCCAAGCCGACCGCTGCATTGCGCTTGCGCAAGGTGCGCATCGATGGCAGCGCCAAAGATCCCTACACCACCGCTGAAGTACTATCCGAACTCGACAGGATGCCACTGCAGGGCAAGCAGGTGGTAGTGCAGCGCTACGGTGAAACCAATCAGGAATTGCAGAAAGTGCTTGAAGAACGAGGTGCGCAGGTAATCGAGATCGCCACCTATCGCTGGAGCCTGCCGGAAAATATCGCGCCGTTGATCGACCTGATGGACGCACTCGAACTCCACCATATCGATGCCGTCGCCTTCACTAGTGCTTCGCAAGTCAGTAACCTGTTTAGCGTCGCGCAACAGAAGGGACGGCTGCAGGCCTTACAGGACGGCTTGAGCCACACCCTAGTGGCGTCGATCGGGCCGGTGTGTACGGCGACGCTGCACAAGTTTGGTGTCAACGTCGATATCGAACCGCAACCACCAAAGCTCGGACCATTCATCGACGCACTCAAGGGCAAACTGTCCGGGCCGTAACCAACAGGCCTTATGGACTGAGGCGCACTTGAAATCGCCAATGCTGAATTTGCCCACTTAATTGTCTGGGGGTAAACTGGTTTTAAATAAATTGGAGATTATTATGAGCACAACTTCCGTCCTTAATGACTATAAAGCAATAACTAATTTACTAATATCTAATTACCTAAAAGGTGCAATTTCAGGAAAAGGTTCTGAAATGAGGCCTACATTCCATAATGACGCTACATGGTATGGCTACGTTGGACAAGATTTGATTGCAGGACCAATTCAAACTTTATATGATTGGCATGATGGTAATGGTGCAGCCACAGATTTAGTTTATAACATTTCAAAAATAGATATCCAAGGTACTGTAGCAAATGTGAGAATTGAGCTTGATAATTGGAAAGGTTCTCGTTTCACTGACTTTCTAAATCTACTTAAAGTTGATGGTAAGTGGCAGGTGATGAATAAGGTTTTTTATTTACATCCATAATTTATGTTCCACAAAAAGTTTGGTAATTGGGATTTGGCTTTATAGTTGAATCTCGATAAGGTTTATTTAGTGTTGTAGCTTTAAATGGATCTTTCAATACCTCAAGAAGAGTTAAAAAGGTTTTTAAATCACCTTTTTCAGATGCTGCCAATGCCTTTTCTACATGATAGTTACTTGGGATAATTACAGGGTTACTATCTTGCATTAGACGCAAAGAAGATTTTAGCGACTTTGAATTTCGTGCTAGTCTTGCTTGCCAAATTAAATACCACTCTTGGAATATTTTTGACTTATATATCTTTTTTTGGGGGAGGGTTGCTTGACTTAGATCGCAGAAAGTTCTTGTGTAATCGATTTTGGATATCTGCATCCACTCCAAAAGTTTTTGAACCAAAGAGAAATCCTCATCTTCTTCACCATAGATACCAAGCTTGCAGCGCATACCTGATATCCATGCATGATTAAAAATTTTACTGTACTTCTTAATTGATGCTTCTGCTAGTTTAATCGCATTATCAATATTTTTATGTAAAAGAGGTAGTAAGCTATCGGCCAACCTACCTAAATTCCAATGCGCAACATGTGCTTGACTTCCGAATTTGTAGCGTCCTTGGTAATCAATAGAACTAAAGACCGTCTCCATAGAGAAAATATCCATAAATGCGCAAGGTCCATAATCAATTGTTTCACCACTTATACTCATATTATCAGTATTCATCACACCATGAATAAATCCTATATGCATCCAGGAAGCGATAAGTTTAGCTTGTCTTTCAATAACAGCATTAAGAAAACTAAGGTATGGATTTTTATGGTCTGCAAGTTCAGGATAATGACGCTCTATTGCATAATCAGCTAATTGTTTGAGTTCATTATGTCCCAGCATTTTATTGGCATATTCAAAAGTTCCTATCCTTAAATGACTTGAAGCTACTCGTGTGAGAATGGCTCCATCTAACAAAGATGATCGCATAATAGATTCACCAGTTAAAACTACAGCTAGACTTCGAGTTGTAGGAATATTAAGTGCATTCATCGCCTCGCTTATGAGGTATTCGCGTAACATTGGGCTAAGAGCGGCACGTCCATCACCTCCTCTTGAATAGGGTGTTTGACCTGAACCTTTAAGTTGAATATCGAAGCGTGTACCATTTGGTGAAATGTGCTCACCAATGAGATGAGCTCTGCCATCGCCAAGAATTGAGAAGTGACCGAATTGATGACCAGCATAAGCTTGTGCAATGGGGTTAAACGTTTCCGGTAGCTCATTACCAGAGAAAAGTCTTGCTAGAATTTTTTTATCATCATAAGGCAAAGTGATATCAAGCGTCTTTGCTAATTTTTCATTAAAAATAATCAACTCAGGGGCTCTTACAGGCGTTGGGTTTATGGATGTATAAAACTTTGTAGGTAAATCAGCGTAACTATTCTCTAATTTCCAGGAATTTAAATTCATATCAAAATTTTAAAATTTGATTTTTCTTACAGCTTTTAGTGATTTCTTCATAAACCTTATCTATGTCTTTTCCATCACTAGGGGTATTAGTTATAAACATACTTGTCACGCACACATCTGCCATCACAAGATTAGGTATTAACATTAAAATTAGTAATAGTTTTTTCATAATTTTTTATATTAAATTAATAACAACCATTATTATCACATACTAATAATTCTGAATCATAGATAAACGTTTTTGAACCATCGTCCTTGGGAATGACATAGTATTCTTGTTCCATTCCATTATCAGTTCCTTTAACGATAAGACCACTCTCTTTAGCGCCATTTACAATCACTAGAGATCCATCTGACTTATAGAAACTATTGCTATCAGATTTAGGACTTGGTGTATCAAAAAAGGATGGTGAATCAAACAATCCTTCAGCAAAAATTTGAGTAGTTATTAACCCAAATATTCCAAAAGTTATTGCTACATTTTTTATAGATTTATTTAATAAATTTTTCATAATTTTCCCCTGTAACTTAAAAGTAGATTAGAAGATAAAAAGGTTATTTTTCATAGTTTATTACTTCATAAATTAGTAACTTTAAAATCTGTTACGTTAGTCATAAATATACTCTTTTTTTAGTATGAATTATTCCCTTTATTTGATACAAAATATTGATGTCTGAAATATGCTCTAGGAGCGATTAAAATCTTCAGTAAGGGGGTAGCTTACCCATTTTCTTTCTAGGGCGTTATTTGGACTTAAAAAACTCCAAAATTAGCCGAATTGACTGATATCAGTGACTCTCAAGCAATATCGTATAATCTACTTTAAGTAGTGCCTTAAGACCCTTTGATATCAATAGATTTGGCGTTTTGATAGAGACAAAAAAGTGCTAAAAAACACCTTTTTGAGAATTTGTCTGTTTTTGAAATAAGCATATTTGGGCGTATTAAAATCATACTAAAATACACCCATATTTATGCTCAGATTATTAGCTCTTTTTATCCTTTAAATATTCAATATTATCTTGGATTAAAACCGCCCTTTTGTACTCCAATTTCTTAAGACGATTCCAATAAAATAAAGTCGCCATTCTTACCTGAAAAGCTGTCTTAAAATTACCTTTAGATAACTCACAGATTCCGAGATAGAGCTTCGCTAATAATGCTTTTGATTCTGCTCTTATGACTTACCTCCTCTCTTGTTTTGTGAGCGCTCAAGTGAGGTGAAGAATGACTCCTCAGTATTCATATTTGTTTGGCGCTGTTTTGGTTTGACTAAGTCATCAACAAGCTTATTCAACTTATCTTTGTCTACAGTTCCACCTTGTATTTTAGAGGTTGTGTTATTAGCCTCTTCTAGTGTTTCAAAAAATGATTTCTTTTTCATATGATTTCCTTTTATAAGTAGCAACCACAAAAAACCTTCCGTTAAGAATGTTGATTGTAGTTACTAGGATTTAAGATTGAATTAAGAACGCCTGACGCTTAGAGGTCTTATATCTGTCTCTTCGTTAATAACTACTCATTAACTTTCGTCAATGTTTATCGCTTTGAATAACTCTTCATTAGTGTCGCTACCTAGCCAAGCAAGGAATAGATTCCTCATTCTTGAACTTGGAATATAGACAGTAATTGGGTCATTCCGTCTTATCTGAAACCGCCAGATAAACTGAATCATTTCTGACAATGAATAGAGTTCATCGTAAACAGTTACATTGCGTTCAGTGAAATAAGTCTTCACTAAGGGGTGATAGAAAGTGTTCTGAACATAAGCCACATGCTTTCTTTCTATATAGTCATTGGTCGCTTTGATGTTATTTGTCACATAACCTTTAGCATAACCTTTGCCCTTTAGTTTAGATTTAAACGACTTGAACACAGTCCAAGCAACGTGCTCAGACTTTGCATTGGTGAAGTTAACGAAGAAGTTGTAGAGGTTCTTCTTGAGAACATTACAGACTTCTGGCGTTGCTTTCTTCTTAAACCAATTTGACGATAAAGGATGGTGGCGCAGATGTTTACTCAAACCAACATCATTACCTTTGCCTTCATACGTTGTTATCAATGAGCGGAGTCCTACTTTAATCTCAGCTTCATTAGTGTCGCTATAAGGAATCAGCTCAGGAATAATATCCTTAGTTGCTTTACCTTTTAACGAATACATTACGATGTGAGTACCATCAGCTTTCAAGTAGTTAGCCATCGTACTTCCTTGAAAGAGATAAGTTAGCGCCCAAATTTCTTTAAATGCACTCAACAACTCAATGGGAAATTCCCACAGCATTGTCTGTTCTTTAAAGTAAATAAGGTTTCCGTTATCACACAGTCGTTTGACTGTATCAAAACGCCCCTCGTAATCGCCATGTTCTTTGTTGTTCCATTTCAGTCTGAAAGACTTCGGTTCAACATAAGCCAACTTTTTGGATAACAACAAGCTCAAGTCCTTGGTACTAATCTTGGAATAAACATCCACACAAGATAGCGCCTCATCAATTATCAAGGCGTAGCCCTGAGCCTTGAGAGTCTTCAAGATGTCTTGAGTTAAGTACTCAAACAAAGCATGGGTAGTAACGATATTCTCACCGCCCCTAACCAACTCTTTGAAAGAGTAATATTTACTGTTGTGTTCCTTGGTCTCTGGCTCTTTGAATTGAGCGTTAGGACACTCGTTAATGATACGAGTCACCTCAGAGAGCGTTGGAGTTACAACGATGTACTTAGGATTTTTATCACGCTTAATCCTATCTAGTACCCATGTAGTTTTGCCTGACCCCATTATGGAATCAACGACATTAACTGTTACATGGTTAGATTTCATTAGTTGCATTTTTTACTTGCTCCATTTGTTACAGCCACGAATGTACCTCTCGGAGAAGAGATAGATTTAAGCTGTGAATTAATGAAATTCCATTTGCTCCAGACGAGTTTTTTAACCAATCGTATTGGTGCTATATCGTCTTTCTGCTAATGAATGTTTTTTAGAAAAGCTATGTGAGTGGCGACTCTAGGCTCTTACCTCTTAGCTTTCGTCTTGCTAGTTATAGAACTTAGTCCTATCAGCTTCAGGTTGCTTTGACACAAACTCTAGCTGTGGCATTACTTCCTCACACCAGTGATTTAATGAATCACCAGAGTAAAGACTTAAGCGACTGCTCATAACAATCGGCTTAGGAAACTGAGACATCTTCTGATACAGGTATATCGTTGATACACCCATAGAGAGTAGATTACTCACTTCCTTGATTCTGTAGAAAGGCTTTTCAAAAAGCGCTTTCTTTTCTTCATTGGTAGTAACTTCATTTGTCATAGACAATTACCTCCGTTGTGTTTATTGAATCTAAATAACATGCAATTAGAATCAATTAGTTTAAAAAAAGAAGATTGCTCTTCCACCTATCAGTCATCTAGACCGAATCTTTTTATTCGTTACAAACATAAATTATTCATATACAAAATATCTAGTCATGAACAATTAGCTTTCTTAAAGAGTGGGTATATATCTCTTAGTTACTTCTTGCCTACATACAAATGCACGCAATTAATGCACCAACAAACAAATGCACGCAGATGATGCACCACTTACAAGTAAATACCTCCAATTGGTGAACCACCCAACAAGTAAATGCACGCCATTGGTGAACCACCCAATAAGTAAATACCTCCAGATGACTAACCATTGATAAACAGGGGGCTGTAGCAATGTCACTTCGTTAGTAACAGTCAAACAGGGAGCTTCAAACCAGAGCCTTATTACTTTGATGTGGGTCAGGGAGTTTAAGGTTGAATCTGATTACTATGGATAACTGCTACTAATGAAGAAACATCACTTCCTACTCTATATACAGAATCCAACGAACTCGTTGGTACAAGCGGAATTCGGTGGAATGGTATTTCCTACTATGTATAGTGATTCGGGCGAACTCAGCTTATAGCAAGGGATTTACAGGAATACTCTTTCCTTCCCCCTTCTATATATACAAAATATGGCGAATCGCTCTCATATCAACACATATGGATGTATCTACTATAGTGCAAAATATGCGTAGACTCGCTCATACCAATACATTTGGATGTATGCTATCCCATACTACTGTGCAGAATATGACGAATCGCTTACGCACCAAAGGATTTGGATGTATCATAATTTCCTTATCCCTATACTACTGTGCAGAATATGGCGAATGCCCTTTATATCAAGGCATTTGGATGTATGTCATTCCCTACTATATATACAAAATATGCGTAGTACCTTACGCACCAAGGGATTTGGATGTAGACTATTTCCTGTGCCTATATATATATGTGAAAAGTGAGCAATCACAGTCATAGCAAGGGTTTCGCTACTACCATCTTTAAAATCTAACTTTTATAGCACCCCTATATAGCCCTACTCAAACGGAAAGTCTATAAACAGTGGTTTATAGCTTGAAATAGAACCTGTAACTTAAAAAATTTGCGGACTTTAAAGAGCATAGTAAGCTTTATAGGACTACTAGTTCCTTTTATGATAAGGGTGCTGTAAGGCGCATAGACACTGGGCATTTTGGAGCAAAAAGTACTTTTGAGCTATCTAAAAGTAGTAAAATTGGTTTTACACTATATAGCCACCCTAACGCTTATTCTTTTGAATCACATAACAGTGCAGAGCAATCGTTAAGGTAAGTCATAAGTTAAGAACCTACTATATATACAAAAAACCCGCCTTGGCTTATGGAGTAAGGCTCTTCACCCTCTGAGTTCTCTAACGATTAATACAAAGATATAACTAAGCTTATTTCTTTCTAGTGTTATTAGATTTAAGTTTCTTTAACTTGGCTTTCCTTGTTTCTTCATTGACCTTCTTGGCATTTACTAATCTAGCTTTCTTAGCTCTCTTAGCTTTCTTAGCTCTCTCTTCAGCATTAATCTTTCTATTCATCTCTTTGTCTAACTCATCATATTTTTGTAATTCTTCCATCTCTTTTTCATAGTCTTTAATTTCTTGAATTGAAGCCTTATATTCTCTTTTTTTCTCTTTCGCATCTTCTTTAGTTGTATGAATAAGCCACGCTACAGCAAACAAAATTCCACCCACCCAAGAAAACAAAGGTAGGGATATTGATAAACCAATAATAAACAGTAAACCACCTATGACTTGAAGAAATCCATACATAACTAAAGCCCTATAAATATAGTAAAAAGATAGTATACCTGAGTAGTTAAATGTAATAAAATCAATAAGTTACGAAGAATAACAAACTCTTTTAAATCAATAGTTTGTGAGTGATAAAGGTACACTACAGTGCTACAATAAAAGAAATTAAAACAGAATGGTGATATGTCATTAGAAAATATATTTAATTGGATGTGGTCTACAAACATCCTTATAGTTCTTGGTGCTATTGTATTATTTATAATTGGTTTCTATTTTCTTGAAGCCATTCTTAGCTTCATCTTTAGTAAATGGATATTAATAGTTATCGCTTTGATAGCTTTATTTCTTTTCAGTAACTATTACTTTTAGACATTTTTATTGTTAAAAATGACCCTCTGGAACACTCGATATCAGGGGTTTTCAGAAGGGCAAAATAGGTGTTTTTAGCTAGTTTGTAACTATGAAAAAGTGTCCTTCTAGCTCCCTTTAATAGCAGGGGATTTGAAGGTGCTATTTTTGGCAATTCTCTAGTTTGATTTTGGGTAGGCTACCCTAGCTTGGAGGACAAAGATGGCTGAGAGAGAACACTTATTCACAAAATCTGTGGGTAAAGGTGAGGGCAGATATTAACTTCTTAATGATTGAATAGCTCTAATCAAAATGCTTAATTTATATACAATTGTTTGTAGCAATATTTATGATAAATAGTATGTGAAGGGTAGTCTTAGCAAATGCTAAAGTGGTTACATATGTGGTTACATATGGCTATTTTTGATTAGATTAATTGACTAACTTGCAGTTTTTATAAGGGATGTAGAGCAGATAAGTGGCGTCCCCAAGGGGATTCGAACCCCTGTTGCCGCCGTGAAAGGGCAGTGTCCTAGGCCTCTAGACGATGGGGACA
>ENA-OREN01004871-OREN01004871.1-marine-metagenome-genome-assembly--contig:-NODE-4871-length-11439-cov-3.391920_pt1 | contig 11439 bp, 9 predicted proteins | sample MGYA00248624_ERZ508555 | MGnify/ENA primary metagenome ERZ508555 (study PRJEB26222, sample SAMN06267773) | marine metagenome | isolation source: Saanich Inlet, British Columbia, Canada | place...
CCTGAAAAGTTTATGCCGAATCGCTCGCTTCGAGACGAGGTTAGAGCCAAATTGGGAATTACGCCTGACGCCATCGTTATTGGCCATGTGGCACGCTACGATGTGCAAAAAGATCATCGAACTTTTTTGCAGGCGGTAAATCAAATCCGCAAGCACAACCCGTCTTTAAATGTGATTATGGTTGGTGACGGGGTTGACTGGCAAAATAGTGATTTGACGAGCGATCTTGACCGTGATGAAGCCAGCCAATGGCTCCATTTGTTAGGGCCAAGGAGCGATGTGGCTGGGTTGTACAACGGGATGGATATTTTCTGTTCTTCTTCCATCGGAGAAAGTTGTCCCAACGTCGTTTTGGAAGCCATGATAATGGGATTGCCTTGTGTGGCGACCGATGTTGGGGATGTTCGCCAAATGGTGGGAGATAATGGACTCGTTGTCCCGCCTTCAAGTGTTGAGAAATTAGTGATCGCGCTGACTAATGTCATCGACTCCGATGCGGATAAACGTCGATCGATCGGCGCGTCGCTTCGCCAGCGTGCTCGTCAAGAATACACGCTCGGTAGGGCGGCAAGTCGTTTCGCTGAAGTCTACGAACAACTTTTGATTCCGGGTTAAGGGCGCGTATATCTATGTGCGGAATTGCTGGATTTCGAGACATGACGGGCCGAAACTCTGCGAGTGCACTTCGAGAAATCGGTGAGCAGATGCAGCAACGCCTTGCCCATCGCGGTCCTGATGCAAAAGGGGTTTGGCAAGACGAAGTCGACGGTATCGTGCTTGCCCACCGTCGGCTATCCATTATTGATTTGTCAGGCGGCGCCCAACCGATGGTTTCAAAATGTGGCCGCTTTGTCGTTACGTTTAACGGGGAGCTCTATAACTACAAAGAGGTAAGAAGTGCGCTTGAGAGAGAAGGCGTTCAGTTTCGAGATCAATCGGATACAGAGGTCCTCCTTAATGCATTAACCCACTGGCCTCTTAAAAAAGCGTTGGACAGCTTTGTAGGGATGTACGTTTTTGTGCTTTGGGACAAAAAAGAGAAGCGTATGGTTCTTGTTCGCGATCGTATGGGTGAGAAGCCGCTTTACTATGGCTGGATCGAGAACATGTTTGTATTTGCATCAGAACTTAGCGCGTTTCGCTCGATTCCGAGATGGCAACGAAAAATCAATCTGAACGCGTTAGGGCTTTTTTTTCAACACAACTATGTGCCTGATCCAGCTTCAATTTTTGAAGGCGTTTACAAACTCCCTGCGGGCGCATTTTTGGAATTAGATCAGGCGGCGCAAAAAAGCGCGCCAGAGAATTTCTCGCCAGCCGCGGATGGGCACCCTGCTTTTTTTTCCCCTCGGCTTTACTGGAATTTAAGTGAGCAGTATTCTTCTTCGGAACAGGATTATTCGGTATTAGATAATCCAAAAGAAAATCTTCGCAACCTGCTCCGCACAACTATTGGAAATAAACTGAATGCGGATGTTCCTGTGGGTACGCTGTTGTCTGGTGGTATTGATTCGTCGCTTATTACGGCATTGACTCAGGAACTAAGCGATCGGCCGGTTGATACGTTTTCGATTGGTTTTGATAGCAAGGATCATAATGAGGCGAAATTCGCTAAATCAGTTGCGGAACATCTCGGCACGACGCATCACGAGCTTTACGTCTCGGGGAATGATGCGTTATCAGTTGTGCCAGAATTGCCAGCAATCTACAGTGAGCCTTTTGCGGACTCATCTCAAATCCCGACGATCTTGATCTCAAGATTGGCACAAAAATCAATCAAGGTGGCGCTGTCAGGTGATGGCGGTGACGAGCTTTTTGGCGGGTATAACCGCTACTTGTGGGGACAACGATTAATTCAACTTCGATCAACGATTCCTTCGGCATTTCAGAAGCTGATCGCGGGAACCATCAAACTGCGATCTCCAGAAAAATGGAATCGTTTTGGAGAGCGATTTGGATCATATCTGAAAGGCCCATTATCAACGCCTTTGCTTGGCGATAAGCTGTATAAGTCGTTAGGCTTGATGGGCAGTCGTGATTTTAACGATGCTTATTTATCGCTTATCTCGATCTGGCCGAATGCCGGAGAGTTGGTGTTGAGCGAGGCTTACGATCTCGAAAACCATCCGCTAAAAAAAATAGAGCTCGACAATCTCGATCATGTTTCCAAAATGATGCTTTTAGACTCATTGATGTATTTACCTGGCGATATTCTGACCAAAGTGGATCGTGCCAGTATGTCGACTGGACTTGAGGTGAGAGCGCCTTTACTCGATCATCGAGTGGTTGAGTTTGCAGCACAAACGCCGATGCAATTGAAACTGAGAGCGGGCCAGGGCAAGTGGTTGCTGCGGGAGGTCTTGCACGAATATGTTCCTCAATCAATGGTTGAGCGACCCAAAATGGGTTTCGCTGTCCCGCTGGGAGCCTGGTTACGTGGTCCGCTCAAGAACTGGGCGCAGGATCTGATGTGTCCGGACTCGCTACGAGCTCAGGGCTATCTCAACGAGCAGTTGATCTCGCAAAAATGGGGTGAACACTTAAGAGGTGAGCGTAACTGGGAACACCAGCTGTGGGGTGTGCTCATGTTTCAAAGTTGGTTGCAAACGGAATCTCTTGGTTAAGGGCCAGCCCGCAATAAAAAAATAGTGAAAATTAAATGACTGATAAGCCGCAAAAAAATTACTTGTTTCTTTCTGTTTTGGCAATGGGCTTGGTCATCCTGATCTCCAATGAGCTGGTGCAGCATCCTGTAAAAGCTGTTTTGCTCGGCATTGATTTGTCAGTTATCCTCACTTGGGGTGCATTTACTTATCCGATTGCTTTTTTGGTCACTGACACCACGAATCGGATTTTTGGATCTCGATCAGCTCGGAGAGTAGTTGCAGTTGGTTTTGCGTTAGGCGTGGTGCTTACAGTGCTCGCAGCGATGGGAATTGCAATCAGGGTAAGTCAAGAGTCATCAATGACAACTTGGCAAGCACTCTGGAACGATCCCGATGCATTTTCAATGTTACGAATTGCGCTTGCTTCAGGCACCGCGTTCCTAGTGGCGCAACTACTGGATATTAAAGTGTTTGATATTTTGCGGGAAAAAGTATGGTGGAAAGCGCCCGCTGCTTCATCACTTATGGGGTCTTTTTTTGATACGCTGATTTTCTTCTTGTTAGCGTTTGCAGGAACAGGACTGCCATGGATGAGTTGGGCGATCGGGGATTTTTGTGCGAAGCTTGTGATGATTATGCTGTTGCTCTATCCATTTCGCTTGATGATCCGATTTTATCCATCGACTCTGAGAGTGTAGTTGGACTCTGGCGGAAGATGACAGACGAAGGCTGAGGGCTCATTTAAAAGAGTGCAGACTAATGTTTTTTCGATTGAGCTCCGTGAATCTAATATGTTGATTGACCTGTGATGTCGGGATGTTTAGTCTCTACAGAAAGTCTTAAGTGAAAGCTCTAGAATGTTAGTTTTCGGCGATGATGTTGTGTCAAAAATGAGGAGGAATGAAGTGAATAAATGGTTTTTTAGAATGGTGGGATTAGTTGCGACGCTCTTTATGCTGGCGGGCGGGCCGTTTATGGCCTCCGCATCAGCTGCAGGCAAGATCGCGCTCGTTCTTGATGTGGGCGGCAGAGGAGACCTTTCGTTTAACGACATGGGTTTTAAGGGTTCGGATGAAGCCGTTGCAAATCTTGGAGTTGAAGTGGTCGAGATCCAGAGTAATTCTGCAGCGGATTACTTACCAAATATGCAAAACGCGGCACGTTCAGGTCAGTTTGATCTTATCGTTGCGGTGGGCTTTTTAATTGCTGACGCGATGGCAGAGGTTGCGGGTCAATTTCCGGACCAGAAGTTTGCCATTATTGATGTTACGTGGCTCGGTAAGCCTAACTTGATGGAAATTGGCTATGAGGAGAACAAGGGGTCTGCTATTGTCGGCGCGCTTTCTGCGATGGTTGCCGCCCACTATGGTTATGACAAGATCGGGGCCGTGCTAGGCATCGAGATTCCTGTGCTCTATAAGTTTGAGGCGGGCTATCGATATGGCATGCATTGGGGTAATGCCAAGTATGCAGAGAAGACCGGCAAAGCCTCAGATGTGGGATTATTATGGACCTACACTGGCACCTTTAGTGATATTGCGAAAGGCAAGGCGGCCACTGAGGCCATGCTCGCTCAGGGCGCGGGGGTTATCTATAACGTGGCAGGTCCTTTGGGAATTGGCGATTTAGAGGCCATCACAGAACATCTTGAAGCAAAAGGCAAATCCGCTGGACCACCTTTTATGATCGGAGTTGATGCTAACCAAGATTATCTTGGTGACGGACACCGCGTGCTGGCCAGTATGATGAAACGTGTTGATTTTGGTGTCTATAGCGCGATCGAGTCCGTTGTGAACGGCACTTTTGAAGGCGGCGTTCAGATTCTCGGACCCCATAACGGCGGCATTGCCATGTCAGGCGAAGAAGATTTGGCAGATTTCATCCAGTTTGGCGTCAACGGTGGCGCGATCGGCGCTTCGGATAGACAGGCGATTATCCAAAACTGGACCGGTATGCGCGAGGATATTCCGGCTTGGATTTGGGAGGCGGTGGCTGAACTTCAAGCACAGATTAGTGATGGAACAGCCGAAGTGCCTTGCGGCTGGTGTCCCGATACGATTAAAGAGATTCGGGCGAAATATCCGGATTGAGGCCAGTAGCCAAATTATGAGAACTTTTGGGTGACTGGTTTTTTAGCGTGCCAGGTACGCAAAAAGATCAGAGTTTCACTCTAGGTTGGCTGAATAAAACAGGGGGCTTAAATGCCCCCTGTTTTTGTCACCGATTAAAATTTTTGTTGGCAATATCAATCAAGACTTAAGGAAAAGATGTCCTCACCAAGCTCCTGGATCCGTAATCTAACGCCTATTACCGAATCACTACTGGCGGGAGTTGTCGGACTCGTGATCGGCGCTTTTATTATGCTGGCGTTTGGATATAACCCGCTTGCGGCATATCGATCTTTGTTCGTGGGCAGCGTGGGTAGTGTCTACAGCTGGGCGGAATTGTTTGCGAATGCAACGCCCCTCATTTTGACGGCGCTTACCTTTGCAATCGCGATGCGTGGCGGCCTTTTTAATATTGGTGCTGAGGGTCAGCTCTACATGGGCGCCTTGGCGGCCGTGAGCGTGAGTCTTTTGCATTTGCCCGCCCCTTTTAATTGGATCGTTGCGATCTTGGCTGCGATGGTGGCCGGTATGATCTGGAGCCTTCCTGTTGCGCTATTAAAGCTGGGCAGAGGCGTGCACGAGGTGATTTCCACAATTATGTTCAACTGGATTGCACACTTCTTTGCTTTTTATTTAATCGCTAATGTGCTGACTGACCCCCAGCGAGGCGAGCGGACAATTGCTGTTTCTGAGAGCGCTCGACTCACCCGAGTTTTCCCTGACGCGACGTTGAGCTCCGGATTATTTATTTCCCTGGTTACAGTTGGAGTGATTTTCTTCTTATTGTGGCGAACAAGCACCGGTTTCGAGATTCGCTCGGTGGGATATAACCCGCATGCCTCCCACTATGCAGGCATCAGTATTCGTAAACAGGTTTTGAGAGTATTTCTCATTGGCGGCGCTATCGCAGGTCTTGCAGGGGCGATTGTGGTGATGGGACGGCCACCTTACTATGCCGTTCTGAGCGGATTACCTCAGTTGGTGAATTTGGGTTTTGACGGCATTGGTGTTGCGATGATCGGCCGAAACCATCCCATTGGAATTGTTTTTGCAGCGATTTTTTTTGGTGGATTAATGACGGGAGGTCGGATTATGCAGTTCGATCCTGGTGTGCCGTTTGAGCTGGTGCGCGTGATCCAAGGCATCATTATTCTTGCGCTTGCAATACCTGAGTTGCGTCGATTATTTTTTTTGGCCCGCGAACGATTGGCGGGCAGGAAGTAGGTCATGGAACTTACTCACCTCTGGGGAATTCTGTTCATCTCTTTGCATGCAATGGTACCGATAACTTTGGCAGCTATTGGAGAGACAATCGAGGAGTCTGCCGGACTCTTTAATATAGGGCTGGAGGGTATTTTGCTTTTTGGTGCGCTGGCAGGCGCGCTCGGTGCTCAGGCCAGTGGCAGCGCGTTGGTGGGTCTTTTGACCGGGATGGGTGTTGGCGCACTCATTGGCCTCGTTTTTGGCACGATTAGTACGTCGCTTCGCGGCAGTCAACTCATCAGCGGGGTCGGCATTAACCTTCTGGCTTTAGGATTCGTTGCTCTGATGCTGTCGGTGATGGGGGCTCCAGGCTTTCATAGCGTTGCTCGAGAGGTTCAGGTCCCGCTCATTCCTTTGGGTGTTGGCAATTTGAGTCCGTTAGTGCCGATTACGGTTGCCATTGCAATCGGGGTCTGGTGGTTGTTGCGTCGGACCCAGTTGGGTATTTGGATTAGAGCGGTGGGAGAGAATCCGGCGGCGGCCGATGTTGCGGGTATTCGAGTCAATCGGGTTCGCCTCGGTGCGGCAGTTGCTGCGGGTGTGCTTGCCGGATTGGCTGGCGCCTATCTCAGCATTGATTGGTTTGGGGCTGTGACCAAAGAAATCACGGCGGGCCGTGGTTTTATCGCTTTGGCCATTGTGGTTTTTAGCGGTTTAAATCCTCTATTGGCGCTACTCGGCGGATTTATTTTCGGGTTTTTTGATGGCCTCGCCACCTGGGTAGCGACGTATCCAGGCATCAAGGACATTATCCCTTGGCAGTTTGTTGCCATGATGCCTTACGTTGTCACGCTGGCCGTGGTTGCGGGGATGATTGGTCGTGTTCGTTTTCCCAGCGCGCTTGGCGTTCCCTACCTGCGCGAGTGAGCAGGATTATATTCTTATGAAGACGCGATCAGATTCCGGTCCTGTTCTCGATAAGGGCGATGTGTTGCTCGAAGCGCGGGGACTCTCTAAAGGATTTCCCGGTGTCTGGGAGCATTTGATTCTGGATCAATTGGATTTCGATGTGCGATCCGGCGAGGTCCATACGCTGCTCGGCGAAAATGGGGCCGGCAAAACCGTTATCGCGAATATTCTTTCGGGTTATTACGAAAAGACTGAAGGCGAGATTCGAGTTAAAGGCAAGCTTGTCCATTTCCGCTCTCCCCGGGAGGGATTGGCTCATGGCATCGCAATGGTCCATCAGGAGCTAATGCTGGTTCCGGCTTTTACTGTTGCAGAGAACATCATGGTTGGTCTTGATGCTCCTCTTTTTTCCTATGGGATTGCAGGCGTTGAGAAACGCATCCAGAGGTTAGTTGAACGGTATGGTCTGCAGGTCGATCCCAAGGCTCGCGTGGAGGACCTGTCTGCCGGACAACAGCAGCGCGTTGAGATTCTAAAAGTACTTTTTCATGAGCCCGAGGTCTTGTTGCTTGACGAGCCAACTTCGCTACTCACGCCCAGTGAGGCAGACCAGTTATTTGTTGTTCTGCGAGCGATGGCAGATGACGGCAAGGGCATTGTATTTATCTCTCATAAGATGCGTGAGGTATTTGCGGTCTCTGATCGGGTGACAGTGCTGAAGCTCGGCAAGACCCAGGGCACCTGTCAAATTGCTGAAACGAATGAAGATGAACTGACTCGGCGCACTTTTGGCGAGACGGTTCCCGACTATATGGAGCGTCCCGAAGTTGCACATGAGGAGTTGGCGCTCAACACCATTGAGATGGTGCCATCAGGACTTGAAAAAAAACCTAATTCGCAGGGAATATCCCTGAAGATAAGATGTGGAGAAATCATGGGTCTTGCGGGTGTCTCAGGGAATGGTCAGACGGAATTAATAGAGGCGGTCACCGGTCTCGTGCCACCGGCGAGTGGAGAGGTTTGGATTTTAAATGCAGATATGACGGGACGAACGCCAAAAGAGTTTATCGAGCGTGGCGTCGCGCATATTCCGGAGCGTCGACGAGAAATCGGTATAGTTGAGCAGATGTATGTCGCTGAAAACGTTGTGCTAAAAGATTACCGAAAGACCCCTTTTTCCAAAAATACGGTGTTGCGCCATCAGCAGATTTCCTCCCACGCGGAAAAAATTGTCGAGAAATTTAATGCATTGGTTCCAGATCTTTGGCAGACCGAGTGTCGGATTCTCTCAGGTGGAAATATTCAAAGATTGATTCTGGGGCGAGAGACTTGGCGAAAGCCGCCTGTCATCATTGCTTCTCACCCGACTGAGGGACTTGACGCAAAAGCGATTCGACACACTTGGGAGTTGTTTCTGGCGTTGCGTGCCGAAGGCTCGGCGGTACTTCTGGTATCTGAAGATCTTGATGAAATCATGAGTCTTTCAGACCGCATTGCTGTTATGTTCGAGGGCAAGATCATGGGCATTGTTGACGGTAAAGGAGCAGACCGAGAAATTTTAGGCCACTGGATGGCGGGCGGCACTGCCAGCGCAGCATGAACAACTTGTGGTTTAAGTTTTGTGGTTTGAAAAAAATAGCGCTTAAGCGAGACCACGATAACTAAAATGGAATCCCGAGACGCCAAGATATGACTCACGAATTTTTTCCTCAGCTCGAAGCGTTACTCAAAAACGCTTATGCGCCTTATTCAAATTTTCCTGTGGCCGCTATTATCAAAGGGGCTTCGGGCGAAATTTATTCAGGGGTAAATGTAGAAAACGCAGCTTATCCACAAGGGTGGTGTGCTGAGGCCAGCGCCATCGCGGCAATGGTGTCATCGGGAGAGACGGAAATTTTTGAGTTGGCTGTGATGGCAAAAAGTGATGAGATTTGCACGCCCTGCGGCGGATGTCGTCAAAAGATTCGCGAATTCGCAAGCGAAGACCTCAAGATTTTTTGTTTTGGTCCGAATGGATTAAAGGCAACCTATACCCTGGGTGAACTACTACCCTATTCTTTCGGACCAGAGCATCTTTCGTGAAATCCTACGAAAAAGCGGGGATGCAGATTCGAGAGGCCTGCGGTTCTCGTCCTCCCGAGGCTTGCATTATTCTCGGTAGTGGATTGAGTTCGTTTGCTGACTCGATTGAAAATGCGCAGCAGATTCCTTATGCGACGATAGAAGGATTTGAGGCCGTAGGTGTTGAAGGGCATTCGGGGCAACTTGTTTTGGGCAACTTACATGGGCGTTCGATTGCGTGCCTACAAGGACGATGGCATGCCTATGAGGGTCACAACATTGCCAATTTAGCGAATCCTATCCGCTCGCTCCGCTCTGCGGGATGCGGCCTGTTATTGAGTACTTGTGCTGCCGGGAGTTTGAATGAATCTATCCCGCCAGGTCATTTGATGATGCTGACCGATCATATTAATTGGACAGGAATGAGTCCGTTAATCGGCGTTAACGATGAACAAATGGGTCCACGATTTACAGATATGTCACATGCGTACGATGTCGATCTGCAAGGGCATCTTCGTGTCGCCGCGGCAGAGGCTGAACTGAACCTACATGAGGGTGTTTATCTCTGGTGTCTTGGCCCAAGTTTTGAGACCCCGGCAGAGATACGGGCCTTTAAAATTTTGGGAGCTGATGCCGTTGGGATGTCTACGGTTCCGGAGACAATTGCCGCACGGCATTGTGGAATGAAAGTCGCTGCAGTGGCTGCCATTACAAACTACGCCGCGGGCCTACAAGCTAATCTTTCCCATGAACAGACGCTTACCGTCGGTAATGAAACGGCACCTCAATTAGCCAAGTTAATATCCGGTTTTTTTAAACGATGGGATCGTTTGTCAAGTGAGTGACGCAGGCATCACATTGATTAAGCCGAGTCGGATGAGAGACCACTCTGGTTGGGTTAATCCAACAAGTCCCCTTGATTTGGACTGGCTGGGACACGTTCGTGTGAATCGCAGTGCGATTGAGCGACGCGTCTTAAGTCTTGCCGGTCGCCGGACAGTGAAAAAGGAGTGGCAGGCGGCTTGGCTGTTGCGCGCCATGACGTGTATTGATCTGACAACGCTCGATGGCGCTGATACGTTGGGAAATGTTCAAAGGCTATGTGCAAAAGCAAGGATGCCGCTTCGATCCGATATTGCGATGGCCCTGAGCGTAACAGATCTTAAGGTCGGAGCAGTTTGTGTTTATCCTGCGCTTGTGACGCATGCGGTCTCGGCGCTCGAAGGGAGCGATATACCGGTCGCTTCAGTTGCCGCGGGGTTTCCAGATGGACTCACCCCGCTTCAAACCCGAATTGATGAGGTGCGAGGCGCGTATGAGGCCGGTGCCACGGAGATTGATATCGTTATTCGGCGAGGCTTGGCGCTGACAGAAGATTGGATACGACTCTATGATGAGATTTGTGCTTTTCGTGAGGCTGCGGAGGATGCGCATCTTAAAACAATACTGGGTACGGGAAATCTAGCGAGTTTTTCGAATATTGCCAAAGCAAGCCTTGTCGCAATGATGGCTGGGGCGGACTTTATTAAAACGTCGACGGGTAAAGAGGGGGTTAACGCGAACCTGCCGGTGAGCCTGGTGATGTTGCGGGCGATCCGTGATTTTTACAATACAACAGGAACCAGGGTGGGTTTCAAGCCAGCTGGCGGCATTCGTAAATCAAAAGATGCCATTGCTTATCTCATACTGATTCAGGAAGAGTTGGGAAAAGACTGGTTGAGTTCCCGGTTTTTCAGACTGGGCGCTTCAGGACTCTTGGGCGACATATCACGACAGCTTGAATTTTTTTTAACGGGCGAATATTCAGCGTCGCATCGCCACGCGATCGGGTAACAACATGTCACGTGTGAGAGAACTTTTCGAAACGATGGAGTATGGGCCAGCACCAGAAGATGCTTCTTTAGCAAAGCAGTGGATTGACTCGCACGATGGCCTCTTTGGTCATTGGATTGACGGTCAATGGTCTCAAGCAACCCAGCATTTTGAATCCATCAATCCTGCAACTGAAAAAAAGCTCGCAGCGATTGGTCAGGGGCTCGACTCCGATATTAACGTGGCGGTGAGTGCGGCCCGCGACGCATTAAAACCATGGCAAGAGCTCGGTTCCAACGGTCGGGCGCGTTGCCTTTACGGTCTTGCCCGGCAGGTGCAAAAACATGCCCGGATGCTCGCGGTGCTTGAGACACTAGATAACGGAAAGCCGCTTCGAGAAACTCGGGATGTCGATGTCCCGCTGGTGGCGCGGCATTTTTATCATCATGCCGGATGGGCCAGTGTGTTGGACTCAGAAATGCCTAATACGTCCCCCTACGGCGTCATCGGGCAGATCATCCCTTGGAATTTCCCTTTACTGATGCTCGCGTGGAAGGTCGCCCCCGCACTCGCCGCGGGCAACACGGTTGTTTTGAAGCCGGCGGAAGATACAAGCCTAAGCGCGCTTTATTTTGCCGAGCTGACCCAAAATGCAGGTCTGCCATCCGGGGTTTTCAATTTAGTCACAGGGGCTGGGGAGACGGGTCGCGCGCTTGCATCACATGGCGACATCGACAAAG
>ENA-OREN01004872-OREN01004872.1-marine-metagenome-genome-assembly--contig:-NODE-4872-length-11438-cov-3.962415_pt1 | contig 11438 bp, 9 predicted proteins | sample MGYA00248624_ERZ508555 | MGnify/ENA primary metagenome ERZ508555 (study PRJEB26222, sample SAMN06267773) | marine metagenome | isolation source: Saanich Inlet, British Columbia, Canada | place...
GCTCAAAAAGGTTTTCCTTCGGGGGAGTGATGCTGCTGCTGTTCTGGACCACACGATCACCCGCGACGTGAGCCGGATTGCGGTCGGCCAATCGGCGTATACATCGGTTCTCACCGAAGAAGGCGGCGTGGCCGACGATGCAATTGTTTCCAGTATTGGTAACGGTGAATGGATGGTTGCACACGGTTCCGGTGATATGATGGCTTTGCTTGGGGCCTCGGCGACTGGGAAAGATGTGTTCATTGAATTCACCGACGATCTGCATGACATCTCTGTGCAGGGTCCAGGGGCGCTTGGCGTAATCGACGCCAATTGCTCCATTGATCTGGCACCCATGAAGTATTTCCATCATGCCACAGCAGAAATATTTGGCCACGCTTGCAGGTTGTCGCGTACCGGCTACACCGGCGAACGCGGTTATGAGATATTTGCCACGGCAGATGTGATTGTTGATATTTGGGATAATCTGGCTGGTGCTGGTGTTGCTCCCTGTTCCTTTACGGCATTGGACAAGGTTCGTATTGAAGCCGGGTTATTGTTCTATGGTTACGACATGTCCTCGAGCCAAACGCCGTGGGAGGTTGGCCTTGGATTTACAGTCAACCGCACGAAGAGCGATTTTCGCGGGAAAACGGCCCTCATGGCAGCGGAAGGTAGCGAACGCGTTCGCAATGTAGGGCTGGTCATTGATCACGGTGACATGGTCAATGGTGAAGAGGTGCTATCGGTCGATGGCCGCACCGTAGGCGTGGTTAACAGCCCGTGTTACTCTCATCGCTTGGGGAAATCCTTGGCCCTGGGGCATATTGAGGTATCAGTTCCCGACGGCACCATTCTTGCCTTGGCTGGTGGTGATATCTCGACCACCGCGACGGTTGTCAGCCTGCCCATCTACGATCCTCAGAAAGCAAAAACGCACGCAGGGTAATCAAAATAGATCAACATTTCTGTTGTGGGTCCAGGCTGTGCAAAAACGTGATGCATGATATGATTCTCCCATGGTGTTAGCGGGAGGATTTGATGAAGCGTTTTATTGAAGGTGAAGACCGTAGCCAAAGCACTTTGCTCCCCGAACGTCTTGATGACTATGTTGGCGAGGACAATCCCGTCCGCGTTGTCGATGTGTTTGTTGATGACCTCGGGCAGTAAGGCCGGTGGCCAGTTCACCAAACAGGACTTCCGCTACGTGGCTGATACAGGCAAACAGCGCCGGATCACCCGCTGGGAGCATGAGCATCTTCTTGAAGATGTACAGCGGCGATTGGATGAGCACCCGCAGATGATGAAGCAACGCCGAGAAACGGTTGAGCATCCGTTTGGAACGATCAAACACTGGATGGGCTATACGCACTTCCAGATGAAGACGTTAAAACGGGTCGGCACTGAAATGGCGCTGCATGTGCTGGCCTACAATATCAAGCGCGTCATCAATATCATGGGCATCCGCCCGCTGATAACGGCGATAATGGAAGCATAGGCGTTCGTTTGCGTCATTTTGGGCGCGTACTCAGCAATACAGCCCCAAGAACGGTCAAATCCGACTCGACAACTTCCGAAAGTGGTAAGGTAAAAAATGGCCAAGCTAAAGTCACTCAAACCTACGCCCATGGCATATAGGGAAGTCGGTGACTGTTTTTACACAGCCTGGGTCATTTTCAGATGTTTTAAAGCCCCTTGGCCATACACGAGACGCGGCTTACTGCTTTACCTCCCAGCAATCTAACCCGCCTTTAGCGTCGCCTGCCACGTACATACACATGCGCCCAAGTTCTTCGACGGCAAAGACATAACCTCGCAGGTTCCATCCGGACGCTTCAATTGCAAACTCTTTAGCCTCCACCATTGGAAGTGTGAGGGAAACGATCTTTTCCCACCAGCCAGCCTTTGCTGATCCAATCGCTGCGCCACTAAGGACAATTGTGGTGATTGCTACTGCCAATATTATATTTTTCATAACTTTAGGTTTCCTTCTCAATCCTGTTGGGCTGTTGCCCGAAACTGAATGTTTACGGAGCGATCAAACCTGATCTCGCCATGAGAACTGTGGATCATATCCCAGTTCTTTCCGCGCCTTGTCGATAGACAGGAGGGTCTCGAACTCTCCTGTTCCGGCCTTCAGGGGCGTGTCAGGGAATATTTCTGCCATCAGTTCGCTGTTCGGTCGGGTCATCACGGTATCGGCCGCCGCAATGATGTAGTTCCGCGCACCGCTCACGTCAGCGGTGAGCGCCAATCGGGTGGCTTGTGCCACATCCCGGGCGTCAACGTAGCCCCACAAATTCCACATACGCTCTTTGGCATCATCTGAGAATGCCGGGAAATTTGCGTACTCCTGAGGTTCCATAACGTTGGAATAGCGCAGACCCAAAATCGGAATTTCGGGATACCAACGACTGAAATGACGCGCCATTTCCTCACCCACCGCTTTCGACAGAGAATAGCTCCACTCTGGTCGAACGGGAGCCTCTTCATCAATGGGGGCATAGACGGGCGGCGTATCAAATGGCAACCCGAGTGTGGTTTCGCTTGATGCCCACACAATACGTTTCAAGCCCAGATGTGTGGCGGCCCGAAATACGTTGTAGGTGCTCACCGTATTGATTTCGAATGTGACCTCGTCCGGCAAACGTCCGGGGCCGGGTATAGCAGCCAAATGAATAACAGCATCGATATTTTCCATCTGGGCGTCGGTGCCCTGCAAGGCGCTCAATGTCTGACCGTAATCGGTCAAGTCTGCCACGGTGAAGAAGCTTGTGGGCTCCGTTGGCGCGACCTGGTCAATGATTTCAACCTGATACCCGTTTTCCAGCAGATCCCGAACAACCGCACGGCCAGCCTTACCGGCACCGCCTGTTACGATGATATTTTTCATTTGATGTTCTTTCTGTTTGTACGGTGGATCAAAGGGGGCAGAGCAAAAAGTGGCCTGCCGCCCGAAGCCCCATGGGTACAATGGGGCGTAGGGTGGCGGAGGGACGGGGATTCGAACCCCGGAAGGGCTTGCACCCTTGCTGGTTTTCAAGACCAGTGCATTCAACCACTCTGCCATCCCTCCGCAGGGATTGTGGTGATACGCCCATTATCTAGCGCGTAGACTCCACGGGGTCCAGTACGCACATGGCTTTGTGGTGAATTTTTCGGATTAAGACAGTGATTAGGCCATTCTAGAGGAGCGAAAGCAGAACCAAGGCCATTTATTGTTATGTCGATTCTTTCGCAGTTCGTTGTACACGCAGGGACCAGTATTGTGCCGAGGCCACACCGATAATCACCAGAATACCGCCCATGAGCTGTTCGGTCCGAGGTTCAATCCCGAACCAGATGGATACAGCAATCGCCACCATGGGAATGAGGTTCAGGAACATGGTACCGACCACAATGCCCAAATGCTTCACACCCACGTTCCAGCAATAAGTGCCCAGGATACTGGTGGCCAGACTGGTCCAGATCAGAAATCCCCATCCCTTGGCATCGGGCATCTGTGCCGGTAACGATTCAACGCCCACACCCATGAGCACGGCGCAAACGACGATGATCATGGGTGTGGCGCTGACAAACGACAGCGTTGTACGGTGAAGCTGTGAGGTGTCACCGAACCAGCGTTGTAAAAGCGCAGAATACGTGGCCCACAGCGCCGTTGCGACCAGCATAATGGCGTCACCCGGTTGAAACTGAAACACCGAAGCCCCCTGGCCGAAGGCATCCATATCCACCCCGGAAAAAACGCCCCCGGCAACGACCACCGGAATAGAAAACAGAATGGCGCGCGGCGGGTTTTTCCCAGTCAAAAACCTGTTCACAAAACTGGCTGCAATGGGGGCTGAGGCACTGATGATCGAGATGTTGATCGGGTTGGAATAATTGATAGCGAATGTAAGAAGCGTGACAAACACAACCAGAATGCCCCCGATCCAGAGCGTCTGGTGCAGCAACTCACCGCGAGGAAAGGCAATGCGTCCCTCGGCGATCCGTAGCCAAATGAGGAAGATCACAGACGACAGCATAAACCGCCCCGTTGACAGGACAACGGGATCCCAAGTCTTTAGCAATTCATTTAAGATAGGGGCGGTCGATCCCCACGCGATAACCGTCAGGACAAGACCCAGATTGGCAGCCAGCACTGGCGAAACCCTTTCGCGGACTTAAAGCAAAACCCGAGCAAATTGATCCAATTTGCGCCAGTTTCCACAGTGGCTTTGCGTCATGTTAGTCCCGCAGTTTGAATTTTTGTATTTTACCCGTCGACGTTTTGGGTAAGGGACCAAATACCACGTCCTTAGGGCATTTGAAATGGGCTAGATTTTCCCGGCAAAAATCGATGATTTCCTGCTCTGTGGCCGTGGCACCTTCTTTCAGTTCCACAAAAGCGCACGGCGTCTCGCCCCACTTCTCGTTCGGCTTGGCCACCACCGCAACGGCCAAAACTGCCGCATGCTTATAGAGGGTGCTTTCCACTTCAATGGACGAGATATTCTCACCGCCGGAGATAATGACGTCCTTTGAGCGGTCTTTAATCTGGATGTAATTATCGCTGTGCCACACAGCCAGATCACCGGAATGGAACCAGCCACCACGGAATGCCGCATCGGTGGTCGGCGGGTTCTTGAGGTAGCCCTTCATGACAATATTGCCCCGGAAGAATATCTCGCCCATGGTTTCGCCGTCTTTGGGCACCGGCACCATGGTTTCCGGATCCGCCACCATCAAGTCGTCCAGCATATGATAGGGCACGCCTTGGCGAGATTTCATCCGGGCCCGTTCTTCGGGTGGCAGCGCGTCCCATTCCGGGTGCCAGGCGCAAACCACCGCCGGGCCATAGGTTTCGGTGAGACCATAGACGTGAATAACATCAAAGCCGTCGTTCTCCATGGCTTCCAGTACAGCCGCTGGCGGCGGTGCAGCCGCCGTCATCACATTGATTTTATGATCGAAGCCTTTGCGTTGTTCAGGCGTGGCATTGACCAGCATGCCGAGGATAATCGGTGCACCACAGAAATGCGTGACCTTGTAATCCGCGATAGCATCGAAGACGTTCTGTGCGTTGACCTGGCGCAGGCTGACGCTGGTCCCGGCCACAGCCGCCAGCGTCCACGGAAAGCACCAGCCATTGCAATGGAACATGGGCAGGGTCCACAGATAGACCGGATGGTGTGCAATATTCCACGCCAGCGCATTGCCGGTAGCCAGCAAGTGTGCGCCACGGTGATGGTAGACAACGCCCTTGGGATCACCAGTTGTGCCTGAGGTGTAGTTCAAGCTGATGGCCTGCCATTCATCGGCGGGGGGGTGCCAGTCATAGGCCGGGTCGCCTGTGGCCAGAAATGCCTCGTAGTCCATCTCGCCCAACAAAGCGCCGCCTTCGAAGGCGGGGTCATCAATATCTATCACCAGTGGCGATACGGCGGCTATGGCAAGGGCATCACGAATAACGCCTGAGAACTCTCTGTCCGTGATCAGAACTTTGGCCTCGCCGTGATCCAGAATGAACGCCAGGGCTTCGGCGTCGAGCCGGATATTCAACGCGTTCAGCACAGCGCCAGTCATGGGTACACCGAAATGGGCCTCAAAAATTGCCGGCACATTGGGGGCCATGACCGCCACGGTATCGCCGAGGCCAATGCCGCGCATGGATAATGCCGAGGCCAGTCGGCGGCATCGGTCATAGGTTTCAGACCACGTATAGCGGACATCACCGTGGACCTGTGCCAACTGGTCGGGATACACACGGGCCGAACGCCGGATCAACGTCAACGGTGTCAGCGCCGTAAAGTTGGCGTCATTCTTATCTAGGTGCTGTTCATAAGGGTTCGTCATATAGAATGCTCTGCAATTGGTGCGCCCAGTGAACTGAAATCTGGCTCAATGCCCAAGCCGGGGCCTTCGCTGGCTTTCATATTGCCGTCCACACGCGTTGGCGCGCCGGTGGCCGTACGCACGGTGCCATAGCTGTTAAAATCCGTGGCCGAGAAACGAAACCGTTCCGGGGTTGAGTGGGCCAGATGGGCGATAGCTGCGGTAATGATGTCACCGCCCCAGCTGTCTTCGATGGTCATGGCGATGCCCAGCGACACACACAGGTCACGGATTTGCCGTGCCTTGGTCAGCCCGCCCACTTTCGATATTTTCAAATTAATCACGTCCATGGCGCCATCACCATGAGCGCGTAGCAAAGCCTGCAAACCATCGATATTCTCGTCCAGAATAAAGGGTCGGGCCGTTCGTTTTCGGATGGTCAGGCACTCTTCGTAGCTTTTGCACGGTTGCTCGATATACACATCTACTTTTGCCACCGCGTCACAAACCCGCGCCGCCTCGTGCATGAGCCAACCTGTATTGGCATCGGCGATCAACACTTCGCCGTTATCCAGAATTTCACGTGTGGCATGAATACGGTCGATATCATCATCAGGATTGCCGCCAACCTTGAGCTGGAATTTCGTATATCCTTCGTCCCGGTATCCGGCGATATTCTTCGCCATGGCATCCGCCGATTGCTGGCTGATCGCCCGGTACAGCGCTACTGAGTCGCCCTGCCGACCACCCATTAAATCACAGACAGAAAGCCCGGCTCGCTTACCCAGCAAATCCCAGCACGCCATGTCGATGGCTGACTTCACATATGGATGTCCGAGCAGTGCCGCATCCATGATCAGGTTGATCTTGCCCAATTCGGTCGGGTCGGCCCCAATCAGATGCGGTGCCAATTCGGCCACGCCTGTCCGCACACCGGGACCATAGGCTGGCAGGTAAAATGGTCCCAACGGGCAGACCTCACCATATCCCGACACGCCTTCGTCGGTTTCAATCTCGACCACGGTACAATCGAAGACATCCACATACTTGCCCTCAGACCATGAATACCGGCCTTCCTTGAGCGGCAGGTCCACCTGATACACGTTAATTGTCTTGATATGCATGTTTTATCCTCAATTAACACGGTGACGATTACCGCATAAGGCACGCGCTGGTGCAACACCCTGTGGAGACAAATGCGTTCAATCACGCACACCAATTTATCACTCCACAACAAATGTCGGGGCGAATGTCGCTGGAGCGAGCGAGCCATCTGTTCCAATTTCATCAACGGTTTCTGTATCCACCAGCTTGATCGCTGGCCCCACATGTTTGATTTCGAGCTTACCTTCCAGCACGCGAACCGCTTGCTCGATACCGAGGCGACCTTGTTTTACTGGAAAATCTGTCGGCGCAGCAACGATACGGCCACGTTTCAGGCCCCGGTAGACGGCATGGGTAAAGTAGTCCGCCAGCACCTTTATTTCATCCGTTAGTCCACGGGCACGAAGCAAACCAACAGCGGCTTCGGCGGTTACGGCGCTACCCACAATGTAATCCACGTCCGGCTGCTCTTCCAAGGCTTCTTCAATAAGTAGAAGCTGGATTTCTTTGCCTGTATCGCCGTATTTCGTCACCACAACCTGTACGGAGCTTTCTGATAGTGCATCTCTGAACCCCTGTTCAACAAAAGGCACCCAACCTGATCCTGTCGGGCCGGGGAACCAGGCGACCGTTACGGGTGGTGAACCTTTCGGGTGCTGACGAGCCAGATACTCACCCGTTACGCGACCCATGGTAATCCAGGACACGCCTGTTTTCGCACTGATCCCTTCATCAGCAATATCATTGACGACGGCGACCACTGGAATCTGCTTAGCGATTTCGAGAACTGTTTTCGTCAGCCCGCCAAAGCTCACTGTCCCCAGAATAAGAATATCAGCGTTCTTGGCGCACTCTTTGACCTGCGATATCTGACGGGCCATGTTTGGATAGCCACCGGCTTCGACAACTTCAAGTGACACACCAAGACGCTTCGCCTCTTCAACCATGCCATAGTTGACGCTAAGCCAATAGGCATCCTTCAAATGAGGGTAGGATGCACAAAGCCGCCACTTTTGGCTGGATTTTTCAAGCGGAGCATACTGAATGACGGAAGATGGGCTTTGGTAGTCGTACGGTGTTTGCCACGTTTCCAGTTGCCACGGAGAATCGTTCGCCCTCGCCAAAGGCACAGACAGGGGTAGAAGCAGGGCAACACCAAAGGTGATAGAGATCAGATAGTGCAAACTTTTTATCATGTAGGCAGAATAGTGAAGTATGCTTGCCCACAACGCAAATAATCGTGGTGACAAAAGATGATTACGCGATTTGGTATTGCGGGTCGTTTGTTCCTTGCCTTTGTCTGTATTGCCGGGCTGTCTCTTGTTTCGGGAGCTGTGGGCTGGTGGACACTGCGCAATGTGGACGAGGCCCAGACGTCAATCGTTGAGCGCGCCATGCCAGCGGTTGCCGATGCACGCCACGTTGCAGAGATATCCAATGAGCTTATTGCGCGCGCGCCGTTACTGACTAGTGCAGCAAACCAGGTCATTCGCGAGGAGGAAGCTCAGAAATTATTCGAACAGGCAGAAACATTGCGCGATACGCTCAAGCGAACCCACGAGTATGGCTATGACGATGCTCGTTTGACCTCCCTTGATCAGTTGGCAGAGGACCTAATAGCCACGCTGCACGAGCAGAATACCCTGGTTGCGCAGCGAATTGATCTGTCAGCATCGTTGACCAGTGATATCCGTGACTCTCTTGCTGCGGCACAAGGGCTTTCTGATTTATCGGAAACGCTTGTATCGAATGCGGCATCTGGTGCGACGGCCGTTATATCTAACCTTTATGAACTGATAGAAGAGCAAGATCGTATCGATGAGTCCATGGACGCGCTGGACCGGTTGTTGGAAGAAGACCTGTACCTGATGGAGCGCATGTTCGAACTCCGGTTGAGAGCGTCACAGACGGGCCTTCTGCTCAACCAGTTATCACGTGCGGCAACGCCTGATGAAGTGCTGTGGATTGAAGAGACGCTTGAAAAGAACGTCCGAATTCTCGAACGCCGAACGCTCGGCATTTCGGATCCCGTGCGTAGGCGTCAAGCTGGTCAAATGATGACTCAGTTAATTTCGCTAAGTGGTGATACGCCTAATGTGTTCGAGACCCGACAGAGCCTTCTGGAAATAGATCGAGAAATCGGGTCCCTCGTAGAACGCAGCCGGGGTGTTTCGGAAGCCTTAAGTAAAACGGTTCTCGATCTGGTAGAGCATGCACAATCGCTGGCCGATGAGGCAGCCCTTGGGGCGGAAAAGGCCGTGGAGGCAGGCCTTGCGACGATACTGTTTCAGACGCTTCTCTTTGTTGTCGTTGCGGGTTTGATTGTCTGGTTGTACGTGCAGCGGAACGTCATTCGTCGACTCCGGTCATTGGCATCCGTTATGGGTCGTCTGGCCAGTGGTGATCTGGATGCTCACGTGCAGACTGAGGGTAGTGACGAACTTACTGATATGGCGGAAACGGTTAAAGTGTTCCGTGATCAGGCTGTGATCAAAAATGAATTGGAACGCGAGCGTGATCGAACGGAGTCGGAACTCCGTCGACATAAAACCGAACTGGAACAGATCGTGACCGAGCGAACGGCACAACTGTCCCTCATTAACGAACAGCTACAAAACGAAGTCATCAACCATGACGAGGCCCGCGAACACGCTGAACGTGCCAATGCTGCGAAGACAGAATTCTTGGCGGCCATGAGCCACGAGATCAGAACACCCATGAATGGTATTTTGGGTATGTTGAGAATATTAAGGGATAGCCCGCTCAATGATGAGCAGCGGAAAAGACTATCCATTGTCCGCTCTTCGAGCCAGACCCTGCTCGGCATTCTCAATGATATTCTGGATTATTCGAAGGTTGAATCTGGTGAAGTGCATCTTTCATCAGACACGTATGATCTCAGCCAGCTACTCGACGATATCATCGTTCTGATGCGATTCCGCGCCGTGGAAAAGGGTATTTCCCTTACCGCCCATATAGAAGAAGGAACGCCGACCATTCTGCAAGGTGACGCCGGCAAGTTAAGCCAGGTTCTGCTGAATTTGATCGGGAATGGAATCAAGTTCACAGAGAAAGGCGCAGTCGAGGTTACGGTTTTTTCTACTACGCGTAATAACAACTCGGAAGTGATGCTCGAATTTAAAATTCGGGACTCAGGGATTGGCATTGGTTCTGAAAGTCAGAAAAAATTGTTTGAAGCTTTCTACCAGGCAAATGAGCAAGTTTCGCGCAAATATGGTGGAACAGGTCTAGGTTTAGCGATCTGTCGCCGTTTGGTGGATGCCATGGGTGGTGAAATTGCCGTGGAGAGTAAGGTTGATCAGGGCAGCCGGTTCTGGTTTACAGTGCGATCTGAACGGGGGCAGGAATCGGCCCTTCGTGATGCCAATTTCGACCTGCCCGTCGCCTTGCCTGCAACACCGGCGCAATCCATTCTGTTGGTGGAAGACAACGATATAAATGCCCTTGTCACGCAGACGTTTCTCGAAAAGATGGGCCATTCTGTCGTTCATGCTGAATCAGGTGAGTCGGGGGTCAAGGCGGCAGCGACGGAGACGTTCGATGCCATCCTGATGGATATCTCATTGCCCGGTATCGATGGTGTTGAAGCCGCCCGGCAGATACGCGCATTATCGGAAGATGATCATCAACGCATCCCGATTATCGCCATGTCGGCGCACGTATTTCAAAACGAGGTTTCTGCGGTTCTGGAGGCAGGCATGAACGCCTTTGTCGGCAAACCTGTATCACCAGAACGGTTGGCCGAGGTGCTGAACGAGGTGAGAGCCCCCAGTTCACTGGCCACCCTCTCTCAGGGAAGCTCTGCTACTGAAGACGTATCGTCCCTAATGGATGCTTCGGTTCTCAGGGAAGACCTGGCGGTTATCGGCCTGGAGAAAACATCGCGCATGGTGTCGTCATTCCTTGACGCATCCGCCGAAAAGCATCAGCAATTTCACACCGCCGTGCATGAGGATGATTGGCCAGCCGCAATCTATGTCGCCCACTATTTGAAGGGTAGCGCATCAAGTTTGGGTTTGCAGGCACTGGCGAATTTCGCGCACGACCTGGAGGTCGCGATGAAAGATGGTGATGTGGCTGTCGTCAAACAGCAGGTGGATCAATTCAGAGCCCTGCATGATGATTCCAGAACAGCTCTTCAATCTTATTGGGCGCAATTAACCACGTCACCTACGGGACCCAAGTCGTCTAGTTCTCAACGCTCGACAATATCGGCCGCAAATACATAACCCTCGCCATGGGCCGTGACGATGATTTCCGGGTTCTTAGGATCAGGCTCGATCTTCCCACGTAGCCGCCTTACCAGAACATCAATTGTCCTGTCGCTGGGTTCCCATGAACGGTGGGTCGTCAAATTCAGCAAGCGGTCACGCGTGAGCACGATATTGGGTCGTTCAGCAAATGCATTTAAAAGCTCATACTCTGCCCGAGTCAGGCGTTCATGGTGGCCTGTTGGTGACACCAGCTTTCGGGTGCGGGTGTCGAACATCCAGCCCGCAAATCGCTTTACGGGACGATCA
>ENA-OREN01004874-OREN01004874.1-marine-metagenome-genome-assembly--contig:-NODE-4874-length-11437-cov-2.944366_pt1 | contig 11437 bp, 6 predicted proteins | sample MGYA00248624_ERZ508555 | MGnify/ENA primary metagenome ERZ508555 (study PRJEB26222, sample SAMN06267773) | marine metagenome | isolation source: Saanich Inlet, British Columbia, Canada | place...
AAGAAATTGACTGGCGCCTACACCAAAGCCGGGATCCCACAAACGTTCTCCCGGGTTTGTTTTTACCAACATAATTAGACTCTGACGAACATTAGTTGAGATACTGTCTGTCATTGAGAGCCCATCTTCTTCAGATAAAGTTATGGGAATTTGTAAATTAAATTTTGCCATGTTATTGGGCACTCCTAACTTTAAATACTAATACTAATTACTTATTCTTCTGGTTTATCATCTGTTTTTTCGCAGATTAAATAGGGTCTCACCTTGCGCCAGCGCCAGAATGGTAGAGCCGAGGCTGCTGTGTCTATCTTAAACTGGTCTCTGAGGCGCTGTAATCTAATCTCGGAGGGCTTCTGTTCGACCAGTGAGTCGCCCGGTTTAAAATCTCTCGCAAAGTAATAGTTTTTAAACGTCTGCTTTATACGAGATTTAGAATTGCGCATTAGGATTTTGTCCCACTCGTCCCAAGTTGTGGTGAATAAACGAGCAATCATTCCCGGTGCGCGTTCTGGGAAGGCTGCCCAGCCGGCGTTGCCGGTGACAAGCGGTGGTTCATATGTTGCGACATCGCCGGTGAGCGAGTAATCTGGGTATCCACTTGGGATGATGTCTGGATCTGCATTAGAGTCGGGACTTTCGACCGGGTAGCCTTTATCAATGCGTGCTGCAGCGTAGAGTTTATAAGCCTCGGTATCATAAAATAGTCCTGGTTTGTCGCTCTTAATGCCATCTTGAGAGAACTCAACCGTGTTGCCATCTTCATCTTCGGTCGGCGAAAGTCCTTCTGAGATTTCATCGAAAATCGTTTCCCCTATTGAAGGGAGGAGCGCCTTGTCACCATAAATCGCCATCATGGCAGCGAATTTCTTGATAGGGAAAATGTATTCAGTCAATAACTTGTACTCTTGGGTTAAAAAGAGGTTATCAATCAAACACAATAGAAGCCGGCTATTAGCTGTGGCTGGCTCGTAAAGCTCAATAGCTACATCGAGTGCATCGATGAAGGAGGAGGCTATCTGGACGCCATCATAGTAAAGTATGACACCCTCACGTACACCTAAGCTACCTTCTAATCCGACCACAGTGCCAGAGTCGTTTAAAACCTGGGCTAAAGTTCCTGGGTAAACATCTGATATGTTTAATCCGCTGGTGTTAGATCTTATGGTTGTGGCTGCGTTAGATGGGCTGTAATTACTTCCGTCAATTTCTACTACTTGTCTGATTGCAAATCCTGTAGATGGAACGGCAGAATCTCCATACTGAGATAGAGATCCTATTGGCTCATCATCAGAGTCAACAACGATAATCTTGTTTTGGTATACCTTAAGACTGTCTGCTTCTTGGGCACCTTCTTTGCCGGCAATGAATTTTGTCGCATCAGAAGGATCCTTATAATAGAATCCCACATAATCGTCGCCGGTTGTGAAAGAGCTTTGCGGATCTATTACTTCAAATACATAAAGCTCTCCGCCGGAGGTATAATGAGGAGAAGGTCCCGACGGGACGTCTTGTATTACGTCTTTTAGCGTTCCTTTGAGCTTAAGAGCTAAAGAGCCATCTACCATGGTCTGCAGAAACCAATAGTCTACTGATGAGTAATCTGGTGTTAAGTTTATGTCTTCCAGCTTGGCATTCATTCTTTTGGATAATAAGTCAAACTCTCTTCTAACCAACTCAGCAAATACTATCTTTGCGTCTTCTTCCGTGGCTCTAACCGCTTCTAAGTTCTTCTCTAGTCTGTAAGCTGCTAGTCCGGAGCTAATGTTAAAGGGTCCCAAAGATATTCCGGGTTGATCTCCGATGTCTATAGCGTTTGCATAATCTGCTTCTGACGGATAGTTATAACTTAATTGTGCCGCATCGAGGCGAGTTAGAGCATCACCAACTGCCACAGGTACTTCCAAAATAACGTCGGTTTTGACTAGTCTTACATATAACTGAACAGTTTGTTCTAGGAAAGCGTACCAGAACTCATGGTCTTTAAACGAGTTAAAGAATTCTCCGAATCCGGATTGAGCATCTAGAAGAGATTCTTCTATTACTTCCACTATGTAACTGTTAAAGATGTTACTATAGTTTTCTGTGCCCGGTGCGATGTAAGTGAATACAGGCATGCATTTAACAAAGTTAGCGGATGCTAATACTTGGATCGAAGCTGTTATAAGAGCTTCTAGTCCTGATTTTGATGCTCTGTCTAGAATTTGATAATAAGGTACAACAGGCTCGCAACCGGGAGGTTTTCCTATTCTGGAGTCTTCGGGTACTGAGGGGTAACTGTCTGCGACCCTTTTCTCGATTGGCTCAAAATCAACCAAATCGGTTGCTGCATCATTTGTGCATTCAGATATAGCTGGGAAGATCGATTCAATAAACCCCACCCAGCCGTCGCTTGGGGCTGGCTTAATTGCCAAAGCCGGCCTCTTGTAAGATTCGCCGTATTCTGATGGGTGTAGCATAATTACACGTGCAGTTTCTGAGTGTCCTGATACTTCTTTTTGGAATTGATCGCGGCTCATACCAAAGACGAAATCGCTATTGCGAAGCTTTCGTTTGCCGTCTTCACCAAAAAAAGATAACCACTGAAGCCAGCCTGTTCTTTCAGTTCGGACATCTTTATAAAGAAGACCGATTTCATCGGTGTCGGTGTTAACGTAAAGTCCATCAGTAAAGTCATACTTACCGTCGACAGCATTTCCATCGACAATTTGCATGTCCATTGGAGCCATATAATCAAAAGCGGACTGTGGCAGACCATCAAACGAGGCGCCGAATTTGTAGGCTTTGCGACTATCATCTGCGATGCCTTTACGCATTGTTTGCAGCATTTCCTGATTAACGTTCTCAAACCCTGAGCTGATTGTTTCTATGCTTTTGCCCATCATCTCGGATAATAAGATTAGTTGTGGCGCGTCGTCTGTATGTTCGTCGAAACAGCGTTCAAAGTTTGGGTATGTCGAACTCTCAAGATTATCTAAAGTATCGTCTATGGCAAAAAACTCATATCTGGTTTCAATACTAGCTTCGTCTTCTGAGATCCGGCGTTTGATTTGGTCTTCTTTTTCGGCGGGCGTTGCGATGAACCCCAGGTCTTGTCGTGCTAGCGGGCCGGTTTCATTTATAATGTCCCCAATCAAGACTCTGGCATTGTTACTTCTTATGTTGGCTACCTGATTATCGGTGTCCTCTAACTCATTTGTAAACAGATCAATTCGAAATCCATTAATAAAGGAGGGGATTTCCGCAGCGTCGTCCAAACTAAACTTTTTCTGTCCCTTAGCATTGTCGTAATACACCAGTGATGCATCTGCTGTGCTTTTTCTGCCGGCATAGGTTATTTTGATCTCGCCTTTTCGTGGTTCGCCGGGTTGGCTAGTTTCGCTTGTGTCTGGGTATGCTACTGTCATCTCTACATTGTAGCCCAAGTCTACTATTTTGGTTAGATCAACGTTAGAGTCCAACCCGGCAGAGCCGGCCATTAGTTCCTCGATAGGAGTATAAGTAGACACGGAGTACTGCCACTTATTATTTGAGTTTTTCCAAATAGTATCATTATGGGGTGCACCCAAAGATGCACTCATCCACAAGCCTATGTGAGAAGGCAAAGCATCATCTTGAAATGGTGAAGGCTTAGGTTTACTTAAAAGAAGTCCAGCTACATCGCCGATAGATGGAAACCACCCGTCCCACTCAAACGTTGAATTTGTTGAGAAGTTTGTGGTGAATAAAAATGGATTTTTTGTTTTATTATTGTGGATTGTTAATGGGTTGCCAGATGTATCTGACATAATCATGTTAAGGAGCCCAAAATCTGCGTCAGTAAATGGCATGCCGCCATCACCCATCATGTCCTCAATAAACTCAAGTCGCAACTGTTCTAAATCGTCCGAAAGGATTACATTCGTCGCAGCTATAGTTTGCTCTGATTCGTATGGTATTAAACCATCATCGCAGCCGGGATCCGATACAATAGGGGGGAGATTATTTGCTACATACGCTTCGGGGTTCTGCATTATTGCCGCAATGTCTTCGAGTGTTCCCGCCATCTCTTGGCGATCATTCTCACACATCTGACGGGATTGCTCTGAAGTTGCTCTTCCCTGTAGAAGTTGTGCGCGCGTTTCGCAGAAATTCTCTAACGCTTGTGGGCTTGCGCACATGCTTGGGTTAACAGGAAGGTCTGAATCTTCAGAACTATCTATCATTGCTCTCATCTGTTCTTTAAACGGTTGTGGAAATAAATTTCCAACGTCAGTAAAGAACTTACAAATTTTATCATCTGTTCCAAGGCTTGAGGTTAGTTCTGGGTAGTCGTATTTTATGATTGTTGAAATTATCTTCAGGAAAGTCGGTGTACATTCTCCCAATGTAGCCATGGACATCTCTTGTCGAGTAACATTTGAAGAGCAAACTTCAGTAAATTCTCGGGCGCCCTCTGGGGTGGAGAAGACATCTCCGGTACCGAGAGTTGTAACCAAATCGTTGATTGTGTTGTTAAGATCTTCTTCGGAGATACCATCACCACAAATAGCGTCCTTAACTATGTTAGCGAATTCATCAGGAGTGCCACCTATAGAAGTGACAGCTTCCGATGCAATGCTCAATGTGCTGCAGGCAACGCTACCAAAGATTTCACAAATCTTAACAAGCATCTTCATCATGACATCTATTATCGCCTCTTCGGCGGCTTTCTTTGCGGCATCAAAGAGAGCACTGCTGTTGTCCATCATTTTAGGATAATTCTTGAATGGATTTTGTAGCTGCGGTGCTGTTAGTTCATAATTGCCATTGCGGCACAGTGGCATCTCAACACTATTTATAAAATCTGCCACCGAGGGGTCAAAAATGGGTCCAACTGGGCAGACGCCTAAAATAGAGATGGTTGTTGCTATAAGTGGGGCGCCTGGGAAGGTATTAAGAATATCGATTATCTGTAAAAGATCGTCATCATAAGTTTCAATAAGCGCTTTAGCATACGCCTGTAACCAAGTATCGTCTCTTATCTCATTTTTAAATGCGTAAGGATCGATTTGATCCATAATGGTTTTTCTGCTTGAATTTGAGTTGACTTCTGAAGGGGTCCACGGAGGATCAACTGCAGTGCGGCTGTCAAGCTCATTTGATAAGTCTTGATTGTTTCCGCTATCAGCAAAGAAATCGCTTTCTATTTGTTTCATGGCGATAGAGCTTATCTGGGCTTTCTTATCTTCCGGTAGTCCTATGAAAAGCTTTCCGAAGTCTTCTATTGACATTGCCTCAAGTGCAGCCTTTACAATTGATGACAATGATTCTTCTAGAGTTAGTCCCTGCATCAAGCACTTCATGGTTTCCAGTGCCATGGCTTGTAGTCCGCACACTTTAGTGCTTCTAGTTAATTCTGCCCAGACCTCCGAATTGGGCGCGTCACCAGAGCTTGCAATCGTTGCGGCACATTTCTGCTCGAATGTGTTGTTGCCCTTCTCTAACTTTTTAAAAGCCTTCTCTTGCGCTAGGGCGTACAGTACACTAGCCGATCGTGGAGTAACTTCTTCCGGTGCATTAGGATTTGTCGGGGCTGCTGTCTGTGCCGGATCAACCACTTGTCCGGACGCTATAGCCTGCTCTTCCGCTTCTGTGGGAGTCTTACATGCACTCTCATTAAATTTGTATGCTATAGCATCTGCGAGACTGAATACATCGTTTAAGACGTCAAATCCTAGCTGGATGCCCTCGGTTTTGAGAGCGTCTGTCATGCATGTTTTGCCGGCATCTGAAAATTCGTCTACTTCTTGTTTATAATTTTCTTTCTCGACTATAGCTGGACTAGTGTATTTTATTACGAATTCTTTCCAATCCATCGGAGAGCGCGAGGTGAGGCTTTGGTGCATCTCATGCACTTTTGAAAAGTAATGTAATGCTGTAGGGTCTTTGAATCCTTTTGAGTCATTGAGAAACTTTAGAGAGTCTCCCGTGTAAGTCTTCACCTCCGGACAGCCCTCGAGGGTTACGTCTAATCTTGTTAACCGAGCATAGTCTGGTTCGAAGTAAAACTTTAATGCAACAGCATCGGGTCTAAATAAATGAAACATGCCAGACCCTATTCCTCCTGCTTGAGGAAAATCCATCTTCCTGTCGTTCAAAAACTTATCAATTTTTGGAACGATCTTTGAAAACGCTGAGTCCGGGAAAATCGTCGCATCGCCATAGATTGATAAATCGAATAGCTTGCCGGAGTCTTCATAGATCAGGGTTTTGGCGTACAGTGCCTTATCAATGTTGTAATAAACACTGTATAGATACATGGCAAATCTAATCTGCCGCAATTTCTGGTTGACCGATGTTAAATTATCTATCTCAAATGATATCTCTGCAGAGGTGGATTCAGATTCTTCTTCTTCTGGTTCAGGATCCTCCAGAGTCTCGCCATTTTCCACTATCGGTGCAAAGTATTTATGAGGAATAGAATATAAGAGCCTGACCCTTGAAGATTCATAACTATCTAAAGTGTATTTCTCATCTTCTAGATATTTCTCAACTTGTTCGCGAGTTGATGAATTATTTAATTTGTCGGCGCCTTCTAACAAAGCTCTTATAGCTTCATCTTTATAAGATTCAAAGACCGATAAGATAAAGTCGTTAGCTTCTTCGTCAGTTGCATCCGGCGAAGGTACCAAATTTTGCTCTGAGGTCTGAACTGGGACTTCGTAGGTACACTCTTGTCCATTGAACCAATACAGTTCCTCTGTGTTCTTCCAGTCGGGAACTACAGCCGAAGAGTTTGGGACGCACTCTTGACATTCCGGCTCTTCGGGTGGAGTAATTTGAGTTCCACAAACGTCAATAAGTTTATCGTTATTTTTATCTTGGTACTCTAGGAATTTTGATTTAGCCATCTTAATTTCTCATGTTGCGTAAACGTTTCTGCTGCAGATGTATTTGTAACCGTATGGCTCTAAATAGTTGATCTTCCACATTATTTTATTAATACGAGTTTGCCATAATGGATTTATCACTTTAGATAGGTACTGGATTCCCGCCACGCTAGCTGCCGTGGCATGAACCGGGTTTGGGCCGACACCAAACGCACTATTGGCAGTCATCTGTATTAGTGCCATGCTCTGGATGGTTCCTAATAATTCTTCGACCAGATCTCCCAGTTCTTGTATTGCATCCCGGTTATTCTCGCCTTTACTTAATGGTTGAAGGTTCTTTATCGTTGTTTTCGGAAGACGAAGAGGTCCCCCGCCAACGGTCCTTACAGAATCTGTGTTTCCTGCTATCAACTCGATTGGCGGTGCGGGCTCTAGTGCTCCTCCAAATGAATTGGTTTCTCCTCCGGCTGAAGCGCCAGAGAAGTTGTGTGCACGTCCTGTTACGATCTTTACTCCTTCTCTCCCCACAATCCTTACACCATCGGCTTTAATGCCGATTGCAGAATGAGCGGCTACCGATCCTATGTTACCATTAACTAAACCCAAGTTGAGGTCGATGTCAGTCATCTGACTTATGTAAATTCTTGCTGCGTCTAATCCGAATGAGGGATCGACTTCAGTGCCCTCTTCCGGTCCTCGACCTTCGTCGGCGGCGGAAAGCCTTCCCACTACTATGTCTATTGTTTCTGAGCGCTGGGCGCCTGATCTACCGTAACCAGTCAGTAATCCCGCGGGGCGATCTTTTCCGAACACAATTGCGCTGTTTTTAAACCCAATCTTGTGTTGATCTGGAGCGTCAATGAAGTTCGTTTGGGGAGATAAGGTCTCTGTATGTAAAAGTCCGCTGTTTGGTGGTGCGAAGTTTAGCCTATTAACGTTATCGAATAGCTGTTCGGCTGATTCGCCGTATTGCTTTTGATAATCGGATAGTTTTTCGTCTGTCCAGAGATGGGTAAATGGATCAGTCATAAGTTTATTGTCTCTCTACTATAAAATTTATTTAATAGTGTTCTTTCTGTCTGTTGCCTTGCCATTTCAATTTCTTTAGCAGTTCGGGTTTTAATGTGGTTTAACATGTTTTCGCTCTCCTAAATAATCTGACCGGATCACGGTGTATTGGACGCGATGGCGCCTAGGCTTATTTCTAAAGCTGCAGCGGTGAGTCCTCTAGCGACTGTTTCATAGTCAGCCGTTCTTCCGCTGACTGGGGTGGAGTTTGGAGCGGCCCTGCACCATAGGCATCGTTCGAACTTAGTGCCAATTTCTTGGGCCCATTGGCTTGGAGTTTTAGTATCAGAATCAGTCTTCAACCCTTCCGGGAAGAGAGTCGTCATGTGGACCCCCATGAATTCGAATTGAAATTCTTCAGTTGTGATCTTAGTATGCAGCGCTGCTTTTTCGGCGACGGTGCTGAAGCCTATGTTGAAGTGTGTTGCAAACGTCCGTCCGGCGCCGGTTCGCGAGCAAACATTTAACTGCCAATAGCCAAACGAGCAGTAGTCACGTGTTGTGCTTTTAGAGTTGACTTGTATTGCAGGAGTGTCATGGACGTCGACAGGGTTGCCGGCATCGTCATTGCCGGTCGGGCGAAGGCGGCTGTCGCCGGCAGCAGTGGGGCCATAGGCGCCTGACTCATGCCAAGCGTTTGCAGCTAATCCCATAAGGAAACTATTTTTAAAGTTAGTAAAGTGATCACTGGATCGGAGTTTATTATAAAATGTATCTACGGCGGTGGTGTGATGAGATCTTGCCGCGTGGCCAGCTGGAGCGGTGGGCGGTGGGTCGGCTGCGGGATTGCGCCTAGGCGCTGCGGCGGCAGGAAGAGCACCGAGTGGAGTAGCATTACCTTTAAATAAATCTATTAACGAATCGCAATTATCATCTGCGGAGGCTTGAGCTTGAATTTCGCTAACAAGGGCCATTCCCATCAATTCTCCATTTGCTGTGTCCCAGCTTCCTGCGTTAGATCCCGGTTGCCTGATTTTGTTGAGACGAATGTTTACCCAGTCTCCAACTTTGGGGCGTTTGCCGGTATAGCCGTGCTCCGAAGTAACTTTAGTGCAGAGGCTTATCGTATTTAGAATCTTCGCAAGGCTAGCCGAGTTGGCGCGGGACATTTCGCAAGGATCTGGGATGAATCGGTGGGGATTCTGGTCCCAGTCAGCATCTACGATGTATCCCCTGAACATAAAAATAGATTTTGATTTTTCGCCGGTTGCATTTTCCATTGCTTCGCGGCGCCGTCTTTGTTCGGTGTTCTCAAACCCATAAATTTGAATTGCATCTTGGGTATTCAGCGGTATCGGGGCACTCACAACTCTAGCAAGGACTATAATCGAGTTACCAATTGTTTTTTCAGCATCACGTCCAGCTCTTAAGAGAAGTTCGCCGGCGGCTTCAAGAGATCTGCTCATTAATCAACCTTCCCTTGAATCAAATCAAATAGCCCCTCCTTATCAGATTCTGATAGGACGTTGCTCTCTTTTTTACTTTTCTGAAGTACTGCTATTATTTTGACTAGCTGCTCATTTGAACGCTGCATAGTTTCCACGTGTTTGGCAGCGACTGGGCTAAGGTACTTGTTTTGTTCTGGATCTGTGGCTATTTGATTAGCGATCTCGTTTAAAAACTCTCTTGCCGAAATTCTATCATTTCGAATGTTGTCGAGAGCCTCATCAATAAGATTGTCTATCTTCTTTGCCACAACTATAGTTCTCCCTCTTCCCAATTATCTTTAAAATAATAGTATCTCTTTCGGAATTTCTTGAGAGAATTTACAACCTGCTTAGTATTCAAACCAGTTATTTCTCTCAAGTATAAATAAATAGCCTTCTTATTAAATATGTCTATCTCCTCTTTTGAGTCAAAAAGAATGTTGATAGCTTGGTATACTTTTACATCATTTTCTTTCATGCCAGAAATATCCCAAGAGTTTAATTCATTATAGAATGAATTCCAGAACTCTTTTTCTATACGCTCACTTAAATAAGATTTTGATGTAGATAAGAATTCCTCTTCATAAGATTTAGAGATGTTATCTAGATCAATCTCACGGCGGTTTCGCTTTTGTTGCTTCTTTACTTTTCCTATAAACCAATTTTTTGTAATTACAGAAAAATAAGAGAAAGCTTTTGAGCCCTTATCCTGGTTGTACTTATCTAAAATCGTCATAAGCCAAATCTTGCATTCGTCTCTCAGAGGATCTATGTTTGGCAGATTCGTAAACTTATACGTAAATACTATCTTGTCCACCATCTCGTTAAAAGCCGGTTGGATGTATTCAACGTACAGGAGTGCCTTTTCTCGCTGGCAATCAGTTTTAGTGTATCTAACAATAGCATCCTCATGTACAGAGGTGAAGTAATGGTTCTTATTCTTTTTCTTCCGGAGCTTCTGGCTCGGAGGCCGCGGTGTTTGGCTCTTCTCTGTCTTCTTCAGTGTCATCTGGTTTGTTCTCTTCTTTTTCTGTTAGTGAGATAAAATAATCAAAAGTATCCATTTGTTCATTAAAGGAGTTAGCATGCTCCAATAATCCTCTCAGTGTCTCATCACCATAAAATGATTCCAATTCATCATATTTCTTTTTGGAATATTATATTTAAGAAATTTATAATTTCATTCGCCAATCTCGTTGAATTAGTTTTTCTACAGTTTTTGATTTAACACATACAGCTGCATCACTAGTTGATTTGTAAATTTTCTCAAAACTTTCATTACATCTAATAGCATAAGCAGGTCTTCCATTATCTGCTTGTTTTTTTGGACTTAGATATTTAGAAGCATGCCCATAAATTTCTCCGCAGTATTGATGAACGTCATCCCCTAATGTGTAGCCTCCAAGAAATTCTATCTCATTGTAGCCTTTTGACAAATCAAATGTAATTATCCTGCTAAAAGCAGTATCTTCAATTGTTGTAAAATAGTATGCATCTATGTCTTCATCATTAATAGACATAAACACACCAAGGAATTCACAGTCTTGATCTACAGAATATAATATTATTTTTGGAATTTCTACAGATATTTGAGTATCTGCATATGATTCTACAGACATGATGACTTGTGGATTTCTGTATCCGCCAGCACATGCTTCTAAAATCTTTCCATTATTCATAGTATAATTCAAGTCTACACTTTCTAAATCAAAACACATGTTTTCAGATACTGTATCTTCTGATGTTAGTGCAAAAGCATCTCCAAAATATCCTAAAAATAATAAACAAGTTGAAAACAATACAATAACACCAAACACCAACCTCATAATCTTAATTTTTTCATAAGAACTCATAAAGTATTCTGTTCTTTTTGATCGTCAAATAGCCTCAGCATTTTGGTTAAAGACCCTAATTATACAAAAATCACAAGTTTGGAACTTCAATACTCTTTGTTCTCAAATAAGATAACAAAAAATAGTTTGGAAAAAATTATTTTAAGTTGATTGATCATTAACCCTAAAGAAAGTTAAAAAGAATTATTTGATTTTAGATACCAAAGTTAGTGAAAAATGCTTGTCATCATCTAGCCAAGAA
>ENA-OREN01004879-OREN01004879.1-marine-metagenome-genome-assembly--contig:-NODE-4879-length-11427-cov-15.104405_pt1 | contig 11427 bp, 10 predicted proteins | sample MGYA00248624_ERZ508555 | MGnify/ENA primary metagenome ERZ508555 (study PRJEB26222, sample SAMN06267773) | marine metagenome | isolation source: Saanich Inlet, British Columbia, Canada | place...
ACAAAAGCAGTTATGATTGCTCATACTCTAGGCAATCCCTACAACTTAAAGGCAGTGAAAGCATTTACAGAAAAATACAATCTCTGGTTAATAGAAGATTGCTGTGATGCATTGGGTTCAGAATACAATGGACAGAGAGTAGGCTCTTTTGGTGATGTTGGGACGTTGAGTTTTTATCCTGCGCACCATATTACTATGGGAGAGGGTGGTGCAGTATTTACTAATAACGGCCAATTAAAAAAAATTATTGAATCATTTCGTGATTGGGGAAGAGATTGTTATTGCCAACCTGGTTGTGATAATACCTGTGGTAAACGTTTTTCATGGCAACTTGGTGATTTGCCCGACGGATATGATCATAAATATACTTACTCTCATCTTGGATACAATCTCAAGATTACCGATATGCAAGCAGCTTGTGGGTTAGCACAATTGGAAAGAGTTGATGACTTTGTACAATCAAGAAAGGATAATTTTAGTTATTTGACAGAGAAATTACAGAGCTTGACCGATTATTTGATCCTACCGGAAGCAACAGAAAATAGTGTAGTATCGTGGTTTGGTTACCCGATTACTATCAAACAGAATGCAGGAACAAGCCGAGTAATGTTACTTAAATACTTAGATCAATACAATATTGGAACACGTCTTCTGTTTGCAGGAAATCTAACTAAACAGCCGTATTTTAAGGGGCAAAAATGTCGAATTATTGGTAATTTAGAAAATACAGATATTATTATGAATCAAACTTTTTGGATTGGTATCTATCCTGGAATAAATTACGAAAAATTAGATTATGTTGTCAATCAGTTAGAGGCTTATTTTGGGATAAATTTTTAACGTGAAAAAATATAGAGTTGCGATCCTTGGTTCTGGGAATATTGGAACGGACTTACTGGTAAAAATTCAAAGATCAGAAAATCTAGAATGTGTTGCGTTCATTGGGAGAAGTCGTGGTTCACGAGGCATGGCCAAAGCTCTTGAGCTGGGAGTAACATTATCAGATCAAAGCATCCAACATGTTATTGATCATGCAAGTGATATTGATCTTATTTTTGACGCTACATCGGCAAAGGATCATATGTTGCATGCACCAATATTCAAGAAACTTAGAATCAAGTGTATTGACCTTACTCCAGCAAAAATCGGACCGATGTGTGTTCCTTCGGTTAATTATGACGAATGTTTGAATGAAATGAATATCAATATGGTTTCATGTGGTGGCCAGGCATCAATACCTATGGCAGCGGCACTTGCAAAGGTTCATAAGAATATTGAATATATTGAAGTGGTGTCAAGTATTGCTTCAAAGAGCGCCGGACCAGCAACACGCATTAATTTGGATGAATACATTAAGACCACAGAAGGCGGTGTACAGCACTTCTCAGATGCAAAAAAAACCAAATCAATACTGATTCTTAATCCTGCTGTACCTCATATTGATATGATAACCACTATATTGGCTAAAGTAGATAAGCCCAATATTAAAGCGTTGGAATTAGAGGTTGCTTCACTGGTGGCAAAGGTTCAGACTTATGTGCCTGGGTACCAGTTAATTTTGGGTCCGCTATTTGAAAATGGCCGGGTTGTTATAATGCTCAAAGTAAGAGGACTAGGTGATTATCTGCCAGAGTACGCTGGTAACCTTGATATTATTAATTGTGCAGCGATTGCGATGGCAGAAGAGTATGCAAAGGCGGAAAAAAATGGGTAACAATAAAAAGAGAATACTTATCAGTGACGCTACGCTTCGGGATGGGAATCATGCTGTGTCGCATCAAATTACAGAGCAGCAGATTGCCACCTATTGTGAAGCTGCTGATTCCGCTGGTATTCCTATTGTTGAGGTCGGCCATGGCAATGGTCTTGGCGGTTCATCTCTTCAGGTAGGTGAAGCTGCTGTTAATGATAGGACTATGCTCACTATCGCTCGTAAACATCTTAAAAAATCACGACTCGGTATTCATGTAATACCTGGTTTTGCCACCATCGAGAGAGATCTTAAACCTGCTGTTGATTATGGTGTGGACGTGTTTCGTATTGCAACTCACTGTACAGAGGCAGATATTACTGAACGCCATATCCGATTTTGTAAAATGGAAGGAAAGGTTGTTTTTGGTGTACTTATGATGAGCCACATGGTAGAAAAGGAAATACTTGCTGATGAAGCAAGAAAGATGCAGGATTATGGAGCAGAAGGTATTATCTTGATGGATTCTGCAGGTAACTACTTGCCCAACGATGTAAAAGAAAAGGTGAGTTTTCTTAAAGAGAATTTACAGGTTTCAGTTGGCTTTCATGCACATAATAATCTTGGAATGGGTATTGCGAATTCAATATCTGCCATTGAAGCAGGGGCTTCAATGATTGATGGGTGTTCAAGAGGCTTTGGGGCAGGTGCTGGGAATGCTCAGTTGGAAGTACTTGTGGCGGTGCTTGACCGCATGGGATATGATACAGGCATCGACTTATATAAAATACTTGATGCAAGCAATTTGGCCGAAAGAGAGCTTATAAAGGAGATGCCAGCAACTAGATCTACTAGTATTGTTAGTGGACTGGCTGGAGTTTTTTCCGGCTATCTTGCTCCAGTAAACCGTATAGCAAAGGAATTTGATATTGATCCACGGGATCTTTTTTTTGAATTAGGCCGACAAAAAGTTGTAGCGGGACAAGAAGATTTTATTATTGAAATAGCTGCTGAACTCTCTCGTTCTGGAAAGGATTAGTCTTATGAAGAAAGAACAAAATAAATTGATTACCGATGATTGCAAACGTGTTTACTCGGGAATTTCTGAAAAACTAGAAGACCTGTCAGGAGAGACCTTATTAATTACTGGAGGGTCTGGTTTTATGGGGAGTTGGTTGTGTGAGATGGTGTATTATTTGAACGAGATTCATAAGATGGATATTCGTCTTTTTATAATGGCACGCGATCGCGAACGTTTTGAATATAATCTTCCACATATAGCAAATTCTAAAAATGTTAAGTTTATACGCTCGGATATTCGTAGTATGACCGAAATTCCTCGTGAAGTTAACTATATTATTCATGCTGCAGCCAATCCAGATAATCGCTTCCACTCATCTAGACCTTTTGAAACGATGTCTACGGTAGCAGAGGGAACAGGAGAAATTCTTAGAGCTGCATCACGGCTTTCTAATCTGCGTAAGATTATTAATGTTAGCTCCAGCACAGTATATTCACAGAATCTAAATAACAGAGAAAAGTTCTTAGAGGATTCTCCAGGATTATCTCTCAATAGTAAGTTGTCCAATTCTTTTTCAGAAGCGAATCGCTACAGTGAGGCTCTATGCTCAGCGGCAAGAAATGAATTACGTTTACCAATCTCTACTATTAGACCGTTTACATTTTGCGGCGCGTATCAGGGTATAGATTCCCCATGGGCGCTTAATAATTTCATTAATGATGCTATACACAAGCGACCTATTCGTATTCATGGTGATGGCGAGACAATTCGTAGTTATATGTATGGCGCTGATTTAGCCATTTGGACTCTTATTATCATGTTACATACGAAGAGCGGACAAATTTATAATATTGGTAACAGTGATGGCATTTCTCTTAGGGAGATTGCTGAAAAGGTTGCTAGTTATTTTCAGCCTATGCCGAGTGTATTGTTAAATACATCACTCACTACTACCGATATTAATCGATCAATATTGTTACCAGATGTAACAAAAGCTGAAAAAGATTTTGGCTTTAAACAGTTTACTGATATCAATACAGCTATTCAAAGATCAGTACAGTGGTACAAGAATGGCATAAATCATGTCTAAAAAAGTAAAAGTTAGTGATGAAATCGCAGAATTTCTCAAGAAGCAGGATATTCGACATGTCTTTGGAATTATAGGTTCAGCCAATTCCCATATATTTGATTCAATAAATAGACTTGGTTACACACAGATTATTTGTGTTCATCATGAGCAAGCTGCTACCATGGCAATGCAAGCTTATTATAGGGTGACAGGTAAAATTACAGCGGCATTAGTAACTGCAGGAGGGGGTAGTTCAAATGCTATTACAGGTGTTCTGAGTGCATGGGCTGATTCATTACCTGGGATCATTATTTCAGGGCAGGAGAACTCACGATTTATCCAATCAATGCGTGACATGCGGATGTGGGGTATTCAAGGTTTTGACAGTACATTAATGGTTGACAAGATAACAAAATACTCTGCCCGAGTAATGGATTCAAAACAGTCTGTATATGAGTTAGAGAAAGCTTATTATATTGCTGGTCATGGACGGCCTGGACCTGTTTGGATTGATTATCCGATGGATGTTCAAGGGGAACGTATATCTATCGATGAGCTTAATCACTTTTTGCCAAAATGTGACGAACCAATCACTGTTTCAGATTCAGATGTAAGAGTTGTTCTGGAGATGATTAATGCATCTAAACGACCAGTTTTTTGGTTAGGGCAGGGTATTAGATTATCCGGGGCTATGGAAAAAGTACCTTTTCTTTTAGAGAAATTTAAATTTCCAACACTGGTCACATGGGCTGGTATAGATATGCTTGATGATGACCACCCACTTAACTTTGGCAGGGCTGGTGTTTATGGTAATCGTGCAGCAAATTTTGTGGTTCAAAATTCAGATTTGGTAATTACGATTGGTAATAGATTTGCCATTCCCATGATTGGGTATGAGCATTCTGAATTTGCACGTGAAGCAAAAGTCATTCAAGTTGATATTGATGAACTTGAGTTGGAAAAGACGAAAGATATGGCTAATCTCAGTATTAGGTCTGATGCAGGTTATTTTATTGAGAAATTACTTGAGTTATCTAAAGATTCTAAATTGAGTGTGCCACAATTGCAAGATTGGAAAACTGTTTGCGATGGCTATAGAGAACGATATCCATATATTGGTCCTGAACATGTGGATAGAAATGGATTTATAAATTCTTATGGTTTTATTGATCGACTTAGTGAGCGTTTCAAATCAGATCAAGTAATTACAACTGATATGGGTACAGCACTTTTATCTGGCCATCAAGTTATACGTATACGTAATAAACAGCGATTAATGACTTCAACAGGATTAGGAGAAATGGGTTATGGGTTGCCTGCAGCAATAGGAGCTTCATTTGCCCGTAATAAGGGAGAAGTAATATGCCTGAATTGTGATGGTGGAATGATGATGAACCTTCAAGAGCTACAAACTATTACACACCATCAGCTACCAATAAAAATTTTTATTTTTAACAATGATGGCTATTTGATGATCAAACATACGCAGAAAAATTTATTCCAGGGACTCTATACCGCCACTGATAGAGACAGTGGTGTGTCATGTCCAGATTTCTCAAAGATTTCTACCGCGTTTCAGATTCCATATTACGCTATAAGAACTTGGGATGATTTTGAAAGTGTGATACCCCAGGTGCAAAGTGAAAAAAATCCTGTAATTTGTGAGGTTTTTATGGATCCGGAACAGTATTTTCATCCTAAACTATCGCTGGCCGTTAAACAGGATGGGTCAATTGTTTCGCCTCCTCTAGAAGATTTATCACCACTTCTGTCTAGAGATGTGTTTAAGCGTGAAATGCTTATAGACCTACATCCTAAATCAGAGAACCTTTAATCAGTTTTTTATTAACTATATTTTATTACTGTTCGTCGGAACATAATTTCACCAATTGATGAAAAAATGAGAATTGCAATATTGGGGGCAACTAGTCAAATAGCAAAAGATCTGATTATTTCATTCTCTGAAAATAGTAATCATGATCTAATTCTTTTTGCTAGACGTCCTGATTTAGTGATTCATTGGCTAACCACTATCAAACTGAATGAAAAATATTCTACCCATGATTTTGGTTCATTTGGCGTAGATAAATATTTCGATTCAATTATTAATTTTGTTGGTGTTGGTGATCCAGCTAAGGCAGTTAATATGGGGGCATCAATCTTTGATGTGACGCAAAAATATGATGAAATGGCATTGGATTATGTACGACAGCAGCCAAATTGTAAGTATATATTCCTAAGTAGCGGTGCTGCTTATAATTCAACCTTTGATGAGCCTGTTGATAGAGATACAAAGGCAGTAGTTGCAATCAACAACCTTCAACCAAATGATTGGTATGCTTTGGCTAAGTTGAGTGCTGAATGCCGTCATCGTTCACTTTCTCATTTATCAATTGTTGATATTCGTGTGTTTAATTATTTTAGTCATACGCAAGATCTTAATGCACGTTTTCTAATAATGGATATTTTGCGTGCAATTCAATTAAGTAAAAAATTTATTACTTCACCAGAGAATATTGTTCGAGACTATATTGGACCGCAAGAATTTTACAATATAGTTTCATCGATTTTGTATTCAGATAGCAGGAATACTGCTATTGATTGTTATAGTAAAAAGCCTATTGATAAGATATCTTTACTCCAAATGATGAAAAGTAATTTTTCTCTTGATTATGATATTAGACAGACTGGATCACTAGTGAATGCTACCGGAAACAAAATAAACTATTTTTCTAGGAATTATATTGCAGAAGAATTTGGGTATATTCCTAAAAGGAAATCAGTTGATATAATAAAACAAGAGATGTCCAAAATAATACATATTTCGGAAGTTCATCCATCTAAAAATCATGAACAAAACTAAGAATACAGGGCCTTTAGTCTCAATAATAATTCCATGCTACAATTACGAAAAGTATATTGAAAAATGCATACAGAGTGCTTTAGATCAAACGTATGAAATAATCGAGGTTATTGTAGTTGATAATGGATCTACAGATGATAGTCTAAAAAAAATCAACACCTTTTCGCATGATAAACGAGTAAAAATAATTAAGCTCGATAAGAATTTATTTCCTGGAAGTCAGATAGAGTCTGCTTTTGGAATTGGATTTAAAAAGTCAAGTGGAGAGTACATAAGCATATTGTATGCAGATGACTGGTATCTTCCAGATAAAATTGAAGAACAAATAGATTTATTTGGTAAGCTACCCAACTCTGTAGGCGTCGTTTATTGTCATGGATACTGTTATTTTGAATATAGTAAAAAGATGAATAAATGGAAGCATCAGTCTGTACGAGGATATGTTTTTAAGGATTATTTGTTAAATGGAGATGTAGTGATACCAATTTCACCTCTAGTAAAAAGATATTGTTATGACATAATAGGATTAAATAATCCATGGACAGGGTCAGAGTATGACTTTTTGGTTATGAGTCAGTATGTTGACTTTGATTTTGTTGATAAGAATCTTGTGGTTATGAGGATGCACGATAAGAATGACGCTAAAAATGTTCATTCTGTATATCGTAGAGTGAAGCGTTATCATGAAATGGCATTGTTAAATAAAAACACTTTGTTAAGAGGCGGTCAATTAGTTAATAAACGAATCGCTAAAGACTTATTTGAGTACGGGTTGACTTTTATTACAATGAAGGACATAAATACTGCAAGAGAGGCGATTTTTGGGGCAATAAAGATTTATCCTAAATTTTTATTTAGACCCAAAGTTATAGCTTCTCTTGTTGCAATAGGCATCCCTATTTTTTTATTAGAATATTTGCTAAAAATAAAAAAAGAAACTAACTTCTTCTAAGTGATGAAGTTCTATATTTGGTTAGGATCTTAATTAGTGGTGTCTATAACAAACTATTTTTTTAAATATTCAGAGTCTAACAGAGGCACAATATATAATTTATTCTGTGGGCCCTTTCTTAGTTGGTAATAGTATTTTGTAATGCGTTAATATGAAAAATAATATTGCACTTGTTGACTATGGAATGGGGAATTTAAGTTCCGTATTGAAAAAATTTAAGTATATGGATGCAAGGGTTTTTGTAACTTCTAGTTGGAAAGAAATCATGGGATCGGACAAAATTATTTTAGTTGGTGTGGGTCATTTTAGAAAGGCTATGGACAATCTAAAACAACTAGACTTAATTGATTCATTAAATGAGGCTGTTATGGAAAAACATAAGCCGGTCTTAGGGATTTGTCTCGGCATGCAATTAATGGCAAAGACGAGCGAAGAAGGGAATGCTGATGGTTTAGGTTGGATCGATGCCAATGTTAAAAAAATTCAGGTAAGTGATACCATTAAGTACAAAGTTCCACATGTTGGATGGAACCAAATAATAAAGATGAAGGATAGTGCGTTGATGAAAGGGGTGAATAGTACGGATGAATTTTATTTTGCTCATTCGTATCATATGGATGTATTTGATTCCAATTTAATTTTAAATGTAACTGAATATTCTAATAAATTTGTTTCTGCAATAGAGTGTGATAATATATTTGGTGTGCAATATCACCCTGAGAAGAGTCATGATGTTGGAGATATTTTGCTTTCAAACTTTGTAGGTTTGTAGATGTTCCGACCGAGGATTATTCCAGTATTGTTAGTTAAAGATGCAATATTAGTTAAGTCAATAAAGTTTAAAAAAAATAGGTACATTGGAGATCCTATTAATGCTGTACATATATTTAATACTTTAAAGGTTGATGAGTTAATCTTATTAGACACAAAAGCTTCACAACACAACACAACTATATCTAGTGATTTTGTAAGAATGCTAGGCGAAGAAGCCAATATGCCGTTTGCTGTTGGTGGCGGAATTAATTCCATTGAAAAAATTCAAGAGCTTCTTGCACTTGGTGCGGAAAAGGTTGTAATTAATAGTTTCGCAGTTGAAAATCCAGGTTTTATTAAAGAAGTGTCGGATTATTTCGGTTCATCCTCGATAATTGTATGTATTGATGTTAAGAAAAATATATTTGGATCAATAAGAGTGTATTCTCATGGAGGTAAAAAAGCATCACGATACAACCCTGTTGATTTTGCAAAGTTAATGGAAGAAAATGGTGCGGGAGAAATTATTATTCAGTCTATTGAATTTGATGGTGTAATGTCAGGGTATAACATTGAGTTAATTAATGAGATATCTACTTCTGTGTCAGTTCCTGTTATTGCTCTTGGTGGTGCAGGAAATATTAATGACATGAAAAGTGCTTATCGCGAAGGTTGCGCAAGTGCGCTTGCTGCTGGCAGTATGTTCGTCTTTCATGGACCGAATAATGGGGTATTAATAAATTATCCTAATAAATCTCAAATAAACTTGATTTAAATATGAAATATCAAATATGTAATCGTTGTGTAATGGATACTTCTGATCCATATATCGAATTTGACCAGAATGGGAATTGTAATCATTGTAATGACTTTATTGTCAATTCATCTAAAATTATTTATCAAGGCAAAAAGAGTGATGACCAGTTCAAAAGGCTTATTAAAAAGATAAAAGATTCTGGAAAAAGAAATAAATATGACTGTCTTATTGGTGTGAGTGGGGGTGTTGATAGTAGTTATGTAGCATATATTTTAAAAAAATATGGTCTTTCTCCATTAGCAGTGCATATGGACAATGGATGGAATTCAAAAGAGGCAGTTGAAAATATAAAAAGCGTATGTAGCAAACTTGATATTGATTATGAAAGTTATGTGTTAGATTGGAATAAATTTAAAGATATTCAGTTATCAGTTTTAAAATCATCAATCCCCGAGGTTGAGATTCCTACAGATATTGCAATTACAGGTGTATTGCATAAAATTGCTTCTAAATATAATATTAAATACATAATTGGTGGCGGTAATATTGCAACCGAAGGCATATTGCCAGAATCATGGTTTTACAATCCAAAGGATTCTAAATTATTAAAATCGATTCAAAGAAAATTTGGCAGTGTCAAAATAAAACCCTTTCCTTTTTTTGATTATAAGATAGAAATGTACTATAAATTAATTAAGAGAATTAGAATTGTATACTTGTTGAATTACCTCCCATACTCTAAAGATGAGGCCATTAATGTACTGCAAGAAGAATTGGGATGGAAGGACTATGGCGGTAAGCACCATGAATCAAAATATACTAGTTTTGTGCAGTCATATATACAGCCAGTGAAATTTAATCTTGATTATCGTAGAGCTACATTTTCCACTCAAATTTGTACAGGTGATATTACACGGGAATTGGCGCTAAATGAGTTAAAAACCCCATCATTTGATCAAAAAAGAATTGAGATTGATAAAGAGTATATATGCAAGAAGTTAACAATAAGTATTGATGAGTTTGATGAAATAATGAACTCACCTGTCAAATCATATAAAGACTACCCTAATGATAAAAGTAAATTAGAATTCATATATCGAATATATCTGAAATACTTCAGAAAAGATGTAGTATAACTTGAACAATGAAGATATCTATCGTATTGCCAAACCTTAAATTTGGAGGTGCTGAAAAACTACATTTAAATCTTGCCGAAGACTGGTGTAAGCGCGGTCATAAGGTTCAGTTTGTGCTAATGAGTAAGGATGGCGAGTTTCTTTCGTTGGTTCCAGACAAAATAGAGGTTATTTCTTTACGTGTAAATCGACTAAGAAGTGTTATTTCACCTTTAGTATCGTATTTCCGTAATTATCAACCTGATATTATTTTGACTGCAATGTGGCCCCTTACATCACTAGCAGTAATTGCATGGATTATCTCTGGAAAGGTCGGTAAAATTTTTCTTAGTGAACATATTCATTTAACATCTGCTGCAACTAATGAAATCAACGCATCTAAACTTTATCTTAAGTTAACTATTTTTTTAACATATAGATTATCCAGTGGGATTATTGCAGTTTCAAAAGGTGTAAGAGACAATTTATCCTCAATTGGCCATATAAGAAAAAACGAGATCACTGTTATTTATAATCCGATTGTATATAAAGATCGCCATCAAAGACTTCCCCATTCTGATCGAATTAAATTATGGGGAGGGGAGTTTTCTTTCAATATTTTATCTGTTGCTGAGCTGAAAACACAAAAAGACCATAAAACCTTAATTAAAGCAATATCTTTATTGCCAGATGACTTGAATATAAAGCTGATAATTCTTGGTGATGGGGAATTAATGAATGAATTATTATTATTAATAAAAAGTTTGAACCTTCTTGATAAAGTTGAACTCCCTGGTTTTGTATATGATCCTTATCCATGGTACGGTACTGCAGATTTATTTGTTCTCTCTTCCCGTTGGGAGGGATTTGGTAATGTGATTGTTGAGGCTTTGGAGTGTGGCGTTCCGGTTGTAAGCACCGATTGCCCAAGCGGACCTAAGGAAATACTTGATAATGGGAATTACGGGAAACTTGTTCCAGTTGGAGACTATGTTGCCTTGTCTGATGCGATTAATTTAAGCTTAAATGAGAGTTATAATAGGGAGAGGCTAATAAAGAGAGCACAAGATTTTTCCGTACCTAAAATTTCTTCAGAATATTTAAATTACTTTATGAGGAGTATATGAGATTTATAGTGCCCCAACAAATTAAGACAACAAATTAAGATTTCTTATTTCGAACGAGTTAAACTTAACCCAACAATTCG
>ENA-OREN01004881-OREN01004881.1-marine-metagenome-genome-assembly--contig:-NODE-4881-length-11427-cov-1.810837_pt1 | contig 11427 bp, 10 predicted proteins | sample MGYA00248624_ERZ508555 | MGnify/ENA primary metagenome ERZ508555 (study PRJEB26222, sample SAMN06267773) | marine metagenome | isolation source: Saanich Inlet, British Columbia, Canada | place...
CCAACAATCTCTTCGAGTATGTCTTCGATGGCGACAATCCCCTGAACATCTCCGTACTCATCGACCACCATGCCAAGTCGCTGTTTGCTCTGTTGAAAATTAAATAGCAACGTCTGCAGTGACTGATTTTCAGGTACAAAATAGGACTCATCGATCACTTGCAAAATAGCGGCTTTGTTGACCTCGGCCTGGGTCAAAAATTTTGCCGCGTTGCGGGTATGAAGCACACCGATGATTTTATCGATGTCAGCTTTGAAGACCGGAATTCTGGTGTGCTGTGAAGACCTTATTTGCTCGATAATATCTTCAATATCGTCATCGATGTCGATGCCGAATATCTCTGTTCTGGGGACCATAATATCCTCAACCGAGACCTTATCGAGGTCGAGCACACCCAGCATCATATTCTGTGGATGAGCGCTGATCTGCGATCCTTCGAAGACGACTGTCCTCAGTTCCTCTTTGCTCAGATGATCGCTTGCAGTTTCATCATGATTAATGCCTATCAGCGAAAGTATGCCGTTAGCGATACCGTTGACGAGCCACACTAGTGGATAAAGGCTTAGCAAGAGCAAATTGAGGATATAGGACGAGGGAAGTGCCACTTTTTCGGGGTGTGCCGCCGCAATAGATTTTGGTGCTACCTCGGCGAAAATCAGAAAGACAAATGTACAAACCACCGGGGCAATAGCGACTCCGGATTCCCCGTAAAGCTCAAGAGCAATCAGGGTTGCCAGTGACGCGGCAGTGAAATTTACCAGATTGTTACCGATGAGGATGACACTGAGCAACCGATCAGGGCGTTCCAAAAGTCGGCTGGCACGGCGAGCACCGCCATGACCTTCATTCGCGAGATGCTTCAACCTGTAACGGTTGAGGGCCATCATGGCGGTTTCCGAGCCTGAAAAATATGCTGAGAGAATGACAAGAAGAATAGTGGCGCCAAATAAGGCGCCGATCGACGGATCGTCCAAGAACGGAGACCTCGTGTTGTTATGGGACGATATTTGTACTGCTTAGACTATTTTATGTCAAGTACACAAGTGGCCGTTTTATTGGCGAATTTATTGGGCGAGAAAGATTTCCATGACTAATTTGCTGCCAAAGTAGCCTACAAGCAAGAGAGCGAAGCCTGAAAGTGTCCATCTGGAAGCCGTTGCACCGCGCCAACCCATTCGGTAGCGCCCCCATAGCAGTATGGAAAAAACAACCCATGCGATCAGCGTGATAGAGGTGTGGTGTATCAAGCCGCGGCTCATTTGTTCAAAGAAAACAAAGCCACTGAGGATAGAGAGGCTCAGGAAAACAAGACCTGCCCAAAGCAGCTCAAACAGCAATGACTCCATGGTCTGAAGTGAAGGAAGATAACGAAGCGTCGTCATCTTTTTATGCCTGAGTTCGTAGTCCCCGAATGAGAGAAGAATGGCCTGAAGGGCAGCAATGGCTAGCAAACCATAGGAGAGCACAGAGAGCACAACGTGCAAGCCGATACCTGAAGTCAGATCTTGTCTCGGCGTGTAGGTGCTTTCGTTGAGTAAAGTGCCAACAATTGTCAGCACCGCAAGCGGGAAAATAGCAATAACGAGGTTGATCACTGGCCGGTGCAGACTGCTGAGAACAACGATGGCTGAGATAGCCAGTGCCACGACTGACGCCATCTCAAAGATGCCGAGATTGATTCCCGTCAGTGTGAAAATCGCGTTAAAACTAAAGATGCCGTGGGCCAACACGGCGATCATCCCGAGGACGATAACCGGTTTTTTCTTGTCGATAGGTGAATGTTTTAGTGAATAGAGCTGGATTCCAGCACTACCCAGATAAAGCAAGCTCGCCAAAAGGCCAAATATTGTCAGGTTCAATTGATATCAACGCCGCGACTTGGATCAGAATTGGGTATAATAACAGGTTCATCGCAAATCTGATTCAGGATGTTACTACGTGTTCGATTCACTAACAGAACGATTAGGTAATACGTTAAGAGGTATTACCGGCAAAGCAAAACTATCGGAAGAAAATATACAGGAAACCTTGCGGGAGGTGCGCAAGGCGCTGCTCGAGGCCGACGTGGCCCTGAGTGTTGTTAAACAATTCATTGATCAGGTTCGATTACGAGCGATTGGCCAAGAAGTGATGCAAAGCCTGTCTCCGGGGCAGGCATTCGTCAAAATTGTTAATGACGAGTTGGTGTCTGTCATGGGGGCTGAGGACAATAGCCTGAATTTAAGTGTCCAGCCGCCGGCGGTCATTATGATGGCAGGCCTCCAGGGGGCTGGTAAGACGACATCTACAGCGAAACTGGCGCTTTGGTTAAAAAAGCGAGATAAAAAGAAGGTCATGGTGGTTAGCACCGACGTCTATCGTCCTGCGGCGATAGACCAGCTCAGAACGCTCGCCGCCGAAGCCGACGTCAACTTTTTTGAGAGCACTACCGAGCAAAAGCCACAGCAAATTGCCAAAGACGCATTGTCCGCAGCACGAAAACAATTCTGTGACGTTTTGATTGTTGATACCGCCGGCCGGCTTGCTATCGATGATGAAATGATGAATGAAATCAGGGGTTTGCATGCTGAGGTGAAGCCTGCAGAAACCCTGTTTGTAGTTGACGCGATGACGGGCCAAGACGCCGCAGTGACCGCTGCGGCTTTTAACGAAGCGCTGCCCTTAACGGGTGTGATTCTGTCGAAAGCAGACGGCGATGCGCGAGGGGGTGCAGCACTCTCCGTTCGAACCATTACCGGTAAGCCGATCAAGTTTCTGGCGCTCGGTGAAAAGATTGACGCGCTTGAAATCTTTCACCCTGATCGTATCGCATCACGGATTCTGGGTATGGGTGATGTGCTCTCTTTGATTGAGGACGCAGAGCAGAAAATTGATAAAAAGAAAGCGAAGAAACTTGCTTCCAAACTCAAGAAAGGCAAGAAGTTCGACCTTGAAGACTTTCGCGACCAAATACAGCAGATGAATAATATGGGGGGTATTGCCAGTATGATGGACAAGCTGCCCGGTATGGGCAACATGGCCCAGATGGCTCAGGAAAAGCTTGAGGCCAACCCTTTTGGTCAAATGGAAGCAATTATATGCTCGATGACGCCAGGAGAGCGGCGCTACCCCGATAGTATTAATGGCTCGCGGAAGAAGAGAATCGCGGCGGGTTCTGGCACCCAGATTCAGGACATTAACCGACTTCTCAAGCAGCACAAGCAAATGCAAAAAATGATGAAGAAAATGACCAAGAAAGGCGGTATGGCCAATATGATGCGGGGCATGGGCGGCATGATGGGGCAGCAGCCCCCCGGCGGCGGATTCCCGCGGTAGAGCCCTCAGCGATAGAGAGTCCTCAGCGGGTAAAGAGCCCTCAGCGATAGAGAGCCCTCAGCGGGTAAAGAGCCCTCAGCGACAGAGAGCCCTCAGCGGGTAAAGAGCCCTCAGCGGGTAAAGAGTCCTCAGCGGGAAAAGAGCCCTCAGGGGTAAAGAGCCCTCAGGGGTAAAGAGCCCTCACTACTTTTGTAGAAACTAAGCCCTCAGCGGCGCGAAAACAAGGACCTCCTGTGACGCGTTTAATTCTGATCGGCGCGGCTGCAACTAATTGAAAGCACAGCTTTAATTCTCAATCTCTATACCGTACAATACGCCACCTTTTGACGGCCAGTGCGACTGTCGCAATGGCTGCGTGTACGAATAAATTTAAGGAAATCAATAACATGGTAACTATCCGGTTATCCAGAAGTGGCAGCAAGAAACGCCCTTTTTATCACATCACTGTGGCTGATAGCCGCGTGAGCAGAGACGGTCGCTACATTGAGCGTCTTGGCTTTTTCAATCCTGTTGCCAGGGGAGCTGAAGAAGGCATGCGAATGGACCTCGATCGTTTTGATCACTGGGTTCGTCAGGGCGCCCAAACTAGCGACAGAGTGAAGAAAATCGTTAAAGTTTATCGCAAGGCGAATGCTGCAGCGGACGTTGCGGCGGCATAACTGGCACAACTTCCTGATGCCTTCGACTTTTATCGGCAAAATAAATGTTCCGATAAGGTCAAATAGGTACTCACCCTCCGGGGAAGTGACGGGCAAACGCAATGGATAGCGACCAGCCGGTTAACGAAAAACAGGAAGCTGACAGAATTGTTGTTGGTCGTATCAATGGTGCCTATGGCATCAAAGGCTGGGTGAAGATTTTCTCCTATACCGACCCGATAGAAAAGATATTGCGATATACACCTTGGCATATGGTGCGCGAATCTCGAAGAGGGTCTCGTCCCCAAGAGCGCGGCAAGAAACAAGCAGAGGATAGCATCCTCGAATTTGAATCAGGCAAAGTCCACGGCAAGGGTGTTATCGCACTGCCAAAGGGCTTTAAAGACAGAGATCAGGCCGAGTCTCTGCGTGGTTTTGAGATTTGGGTAGACAGACGGTTGCTGCCACCACTCGAAACCGGAGATTATTACTGGCACCAGTTGGAAAATTTACAGGTGCGAAATGAGCAAGACGAATGTCTTGGACATGTCAGTCATTTGCTAGAGACCGGCGCGAATGATGTATTAGTCGTCGTGCCCGACAGTGAAAGCATCGACGATGTGGAAAGACTGATCCCGTATGTTGAGGGAAAAGTTGTTAGAGAAATAGATGTGGCCGAAGGCAAGATGCTGGTCGACTGGGCCTCCGACTACTAGATTGCAAAGATCTTATCGAAAGTTAGGTAATGGTCGTCGAAGGAGTCAGTCAGATGTGGGTGGGAATTGTTTCGTTGTTCCCTGAGATGTTTGAAGCAGTCTCGCGGTATGGAATTACCCGGCGGGCTGTAGAGAAGGGTTTGCTTAAAATTGCGACCTGGAATCCCAGAGACTACACACGGGACAAACATCGAACGGTTGATGATAAACCCTACGGTGGCGGCCCTGGCATGTTGATGAAGGTTGAGCCACTCAAGGCTGCAATAGAAGCTGCGCTAACTGAGGCGGCGAAAATAGAGGGTGAGGGTGATTGTAAAGTCATCTTTTTGTCCCCTCAGGGACGGAAGCTTGATCAGGCAGGTTTGGCTGATTTGGCAGGCAGGCAGAAGCTGATCCTCGTTGCTGGACGTTACGAAGGTATTGATGAAAGGCTCATCGATACTGTGATTGATGAAGAGTACAGTATTGGCGACTATGTGCTGAGCGGCGGTGAATTACCGGCGATGGTGCTTATCGATGGCGTGACAAGGTTGTTACCTGGCGCGTTGGGCGATGAAGATTCGGCAGCGCAAGATTCATTCGCTGATATAGCGAACGGTGATGCAACAACACCGGTGCTGCTTGACTACCCGCAGTACACGCGGCCGGAACAAGTAGAAGAGCAGACCGTACCGGACGTACTGTTAAGCGGTAATCATCAACAGATTGATCGTTGGCGAAGAAAACAGGCGCTTGGCAGAACCTATGATAGACGCCCTGACTTACTGGCAAATGTTGCGTTGAGTGAAGCTGATTTAGCACTCTTGAGTGAGTTTGCCGCCGAAAACGCCGATAGTAATAGTGACAAGAATTGAAAGTAAAAGAGACTACCTTGGTAGTGATTGTTTAAGGAAAAAGTAATGAAGAACAAGATTATTGCAGACATCGAAAACGGACAGTTGAAGACTGATCTACCAGAATTCAGCCCCGGTGACACAGTCACGGTGCAAGTAAAGGTGCGTGAAGGTACTCGTGAGCGTCTTCAGGCGTACGAAGGCGTCGTCATCGGCATCAGAAATCGTGGCGTTAATTCAGCGTTCACTGTCCGTAAGATTTCTCACGGTGTTGGCGTTGAGAGAACGTTTCAAACGCACAGCCCGCTCATAGACAGCGTGACAGTGAAGCGTCGCGGTGACGTTCGACAGGCTAAACTCTACTATCTCAGAGAGCGAAGTGGTCGTAGCGCGAGAATTAAGGAAAAGCTCGCTAAGAAGTAGTTTTTTCCTAAGATGATGCTCGAGGCCGATAGAGGTTCTCGGCACATTCATAGAAGAAATTGAAAAAAGCGCCGAATCTGCGGCGCTTTTTTGTGGGTGAAAGTTTCTTATCTGCATTTCCCCCTTTGTGTTTCTTGGCTGTGACAAAGTAGACTAGTCGTTGTATTTTCCGGTAAGCGGTAGTTTATCTCTGTGAAAAAGAACAAGCCGGTTTCAAAGCGACCCCCCTCGAGATTGGTGAGAGAGTTTCTCGATAGTTTGTGGCTGGAAAAAGGTTTGAGTAATAATACGCTTGAATCATATGGTCGAGATCTTCGCGCTTTCGAAGCATGGCTAGATGACAGCATGTCAGGCCGAAAGCTGGAGGCTGTTAGGCGCGAGGACTTGTTGCGATACCTTTCAGACCGCCTCTCCGCGGGTATCACGGCGAGATCTACCGCGCGGGCATTATCTTGCTTGCGCAGTCTCTATCGATATCTGCTTCGTGAAAATAAGATAAAAGAAGACCCGACGCTACAGATAGAAAACCCCAAAATCGGCAGGCCGCTACCGACAACGCTTACCGAAAAAGATGTCGAACGACTGCTGGCGACACCGGATATCTCGACTGCAATTGGTATGCGAGATCGCACCATGTTGGAGCTGTTATATGCTACGGGCTTGAGAGTAACTGAACTTGTTGCTCTGCAATTAACTGAAGTCAATCTTCGCCAGGGTGTTGTTCGCATAATGGGAAAAGGCAGCAAGGAAAGGCTGGTGCCGATGGGCGAAGAGGCTATCCAATGGTTGGTGCGCTATCTGAAGGAGTCGAGGAGTGATCTGCTAAAGCATAATTTGTTTCAGGAGGTGGTTTTTCCTAGCAATCACGGCAAGCAAATGACTCGTCAGACATTCTGGCATCGAATTAAGCTACATGCCGACACCGCTGGGATTCAAAAAAAGATTTCTCCCCATACATTGCGACATGCATTCGCGACACATTTACTGAACCACGGTGCAGACCTCCGGGTCGTGCAGCTTTTGCTGGGTCACAGCGATCTTTCAACTACCCAGATTTATACTCATGTTGCTCAACAAAGGATGAAAGAGCTACATGCGGAGCACCATCCACGAGGATAGACTGGTCGCCGTTGGATATCTCTCTTTGATGGCTGTTCACCCTTTGTCGGTGTTTTTACCATATTGGTAGTCACATTCCCGATAGATTGGGTTCTTATATGCTAATGACAGGTTTCTGCGTAGGTCAATGGGCGCTATACTGGGGCAACGTGACTGGCACAAATGCCATCCCTTTCTATTATCTCCATGTAAAAGAGAGACACACCATGCTTCAATCTCTGAAATTAATTATTAACCTGCGGCGTGGATTCGTGTCGACGTTTAGTTGTATGACCGCTGTTATTGCGCTGATGTCGGGTGCATCCTTGATGGCAGCCGAGTTAACGACAGCGGATGAAGTCCGGGCGCGACTGAAGCAGGCAAATGCAGCGATACCCATCAATGATGTTTCTCGCAGTCAGTTGAAGGGCTTTTGGGAAGCTGAGTTACCGGGCGGCCAGATACTCTACGTCACAGAAGATGGTGAGAATTTCATCGTTGGTGACTTGTTCCAGATTACCGACACTCGCTTCGTCAACCTCGCGGAAGAGGGTCGAAACGTCAAGCGAAAAGCGATGATGTCTAGTATTGATGAGTCAGAGATGGTGGTTTATGCGCCAACTGAGAATGAAATCAAATCAACGATCACTGTCTTTACAGATATTGATTGCGGCTTTTGCCGCAAGTTGCACCAGGAGATTCCTGAGTTAAATCGAATGGGTATCGCAGTGCGTTATCTCGCGTATCCACGAGCGGGTATTCCCTCGGACTCTTACGACAAAATAGTGTCTGCATGGTGTGCGGATGATCCTAAGAAAGCGCTAACCGAGGCGAAATCCGGTATATCGATTGAAAAACGTACCTGTGTGAATTCCGTAGCCCGTCAGTTCCGACTGGGTGGTGTGATGGGTGTGACAGGAACGCCAGCTGTGGTTTACGAGAGTGGTGAACTGCAAGCCGGTTACATGCCCGCGGCGCAGGTTGCGATAGCATTGGGCCTTAATCCAGGATAAACCCAACCTCCCTCTTCAGTTAAGAAGAGAGAGTATCTTTCATAAAAATCTAACGACTTGTCTAAGTCTTGTCGTTATTCCGTTGGGATAAACTGTCTAAATAGCAGTCTGATTCTGTTATACTGATTAAAAACCTACGCATAACCGATCACTTAAGGGGTGTTTTTACGCCCGAGTCAACCAATTGGAACCTGATTCCCCCGCGCTCAGACGAGCTGAGCGGCGTTATCAAATCGAAGTTCAACGCAATCTGACCTGGAATTTTTCGGCGCATCTGTTTCACGGCATGTTGGGGCAAACGGGTTTTCGGTTAATCAATGCGCCAACGTTTCTTCCCGCTTACATCATGCTGCTCTCAGGCGGGTCTGAGTTTATCGTCGGGCTTGCACTGTCATTGCAGGCCTTCGGCATGATGCTGACACCGATGCTCGGTGCCAATCTCATCGAGAGTCGAAAACGCGTCTTGCCGCTTGGTTTTTTGATTGGCGGCTTGATGCGGACCACAATCTTGTTAATTGCGTTGGCAGGCTTGTGCCTGAACGGAGAGGCAACGCTAATAGCGCTTTTGATATGTCTGACCCTGCTTGGTGCATTTCAGGGTATGCAGGGAGTGATTTTTAACTTCCTCATGTCGAAAGTCATTCCTGTATCAAAGCGCGGCCGATTAACCGGGTTGCGCAACTTTCTTGCAGGTATTACCTCCGCAATCGTTGCCTGGCTCGGTGGTACATACCTCATCGGGGAAAACCCGACGGCCGCAGGTTATTCGTGGACTTTTCTTGTTGCATTTGTCCTCACGACTATCGGCTTGCTGATGCTATTAGCCGTGAGAGAACCGGAACCTCCAACAGTAAAACTCAAGCAGAGCCTGAAACAACGTTTCGGTGACATACCCCAATTGCTTCGAGATGATCCGGCTTTTACCAGATATTTTCTGGCAAGATCCCTCGCAACCATGGGTAGAATGTCGATGCCTTTCTATATTTTGTATGCTGGGCAGTCGATTGGCCTTACCGGTGCAACTCTTGGGGTGGTCACGTTTGCATTTACCATCTCCGGTACTATTTCAAATCTATTCTGGGGTGCGATAGCCGATCGAAGGGGGTTTCGGGATACTTTTCTGATGTCGATTGCTTTGTGGATTGCATCTACACTGGTATTGATGTTGGCAGACGGTTACCTGATTACTGTGCTGGTTTTTGTCGGTGTTGGCGCCTCGGTGCAGGGTTTTCAGAATGCTTCGATGAATTTAACGTTAGAATTTGGTGACAGGGAAGATCTTCCCGTTAGAATAGCGCTCGCGAATATGGCATCTGAAGTAGCGGGTACAATTGGACCGTTACTAGGTGGGCTGCTCGCGGCATTTTGGCACTACGAGGCGGTGTTCATTGCGTCCGTCGCTTTTTTGGCCGTTGGTGGTGTGGTTGTAAGAATTTATGTACCCGAACCGAGGCTACGCGGGTCAATAAAACGAGATAGAATTTAAATATACAGGTATCAGACAAAAATTATGGACGACTTTCCGAGAATAAAGAGACTGCCACCCTATATCTTCAGTATCACTGATGCGCTGAAGAAGGACGCACGTGCGCGCGGGGAAGATATCATTGATTTCGGGATGGGTAATCCGGATCAACCCACGCCTAAACATATTGTCGACAAGTTGATCGAAACTGTGCAACGTGGCGACACGCACCGTTACTCCCAATCGAAGGGTATTCCGCGACTACGACAAGCGATCTGCAACTGGTACAAAGAACGCTTTGATGTAGATCTGGATGCAGAAAAAGAAGCGATTGTGACACTTGGATCAAAAGAGGGTATTGCTCACCTGGCAATGGCGGTGCTTGGACCGGGAGATGCAGTGCTTGTGCCGAACCCTTCCTACCCTGTGCATCCCTATGGTTTTGTCATTGCAGATGCCGATGTACGACATGTACCGCTCGCACCTGGTGTCGATTTTTTTGCTGAGCTTGAGAAAGCAATCGCGACGAGCTGGCCGAAACCAAAGGTGCTGGTGCTGAATTTCCCCGGAAACCCGACGACGCAGTGTGTTGATCTGGAATTCTTTGAGAAAGTGATTGCCATTGCCAAGGAAAACGATATCTGGGTGGTCCAAGATCTCGCTTATGCTGATATTGTATTCGATGGATATAAAGCACCCTCAATTTTGCAGGTCGAAGGTGCCAAGGACGTTGCTGTTGAGTTTTTCACTTTATCGAAAAGCTATAACATGCCTGGCTGGAGGATTGGTTTTTGTGTGGGAAACCCGACGCTGGTTGGTGCACTGGCACGGATGAAGTCATATCTCGACTACGGTATGTTTACGCCTGTTCAGGTTGCCGCGATTGCGGCCCTAGAAGGTGACCAGAGTGGTGTTGCGGAAAATCGAGAGATGTACCGAAAACGACGCGACGTACTCTGCGAGGGTCTGAACGCGATAGGTTGGCAGGTTGAAAAACCCAAGGCGACAATGTTTGTCTGGGCAAAAATACCGCCGCAGTTTCAAAGCATGGGCTCGCTCGAATTTGCTAAATTTGTATTGAAGGAAGCGAAAGTTGCCGTTTCACCCGGCATCGGGTTTGGTCAATATGGCGATGACCATGTGCGTTTTGCACTGATTGAAAATGAACATAGAACCCGGCAAGCCCTTCGCGGACTTAAAAAGATGTTTCAGAATAATGCCTCAACATTAGAAGGCTAAATCCGAAACATAATAAGGAACTCAGGTTATGACAAAGGTGAATATTGGTATCTGTGGGTTGGGAACAGTCGGTTCCGGTACTTTTAATTTGCTCCGCACCAACGTCGCCGAAATTGCACGGAAGACGGGGGTTGATATGGCCGTCTCTCATGTGGGTTGTCGTCGGGATCATCCTGATTGCGATCTGAGCCATGTCAAAGTCAGTCGCGATGTGTTTGATGTTGTAAATGACCCCGAGGTTCATATTGTTTGTGAGTTGATCGGCGGTGACGATGTCGCGCTGGAACTAGTGAAGCAAGCGATCGGAAATGGTAAACATGTTGTCACTGCTAATAAGGCGCTGATCGCGGTACACGGTGATAGTTTATTTGAACTTGCTAATGTCAAAGGCGTTTCGATTATGTTCGAGGCGGCTATCGCTGGTGGCATTCCTATCGTCAAAGCGCTACGTGAAGGTCTGGCTGGTAACCAGGTTCACTGGGTGGCAGGCATCATCAATGGCACCAGTAATTTTATATTGAGTGAAATGGAGACCGTGGGTAACAGGGGCTTCGAAGAAGTTCTTAAGCAGGCACAGGAGCTGGGCTACGCTGAGGCGGACCCAACTTTTGATGTAGAGGGTATTGATGCTGCTCACAAACTGACAATTCTCAGTTCCCTGGCGTTTGGCGTGCCACTCAATTTTGC
>ENA-OREN01004886-OREN01004886.1-marine-metagenome-genome-assembly--contig:-NODE-4886-length-11413-cov-5.045783_pt1 | contig 11413 bp, 9 predicted proteins | sample MGYA00248624_ERZ508555 | MGnify/ENA primary metagenome ERZ508555 (study PRJEB26222, sample SAMN06267773) | marine metagenome | isolation source: Saanich Inlet, British Columbia, Canada | place...
TCCGAATCGTCATTAACGAACTTGACTGTATCGCCCACTTTGAAATCCCGAATACCTTCAGCGACTTCAACTTCTTCTTTTTTGAGTGGAATATCTACTTTAATTGTAACTGGATATTCTTTCTCAGGATCACCAAATTTGAATGTCTTTTTACCATCTCTCTTTGCAGCAGAAGCGGCAGCCATGAATGAAGCGGCATTTTCTTTATTCAATCCTTCAGGCATCATGTCTTCTTTAACGGGACCTTCACCCTCTTTCCATCCTTTTTCGATAGCAGCGAAAAACTCTTTCTTTTTGGCATCATCCAATTCACCAGGACTCTTAACTCCAAATTTTTCTAACATTTTTGCGTAGAAAGCTTTATATTCCTTTTGAAGCTTGGACTCTTCATTGGTTAATTCAATATCTTCTCCTACAAGTTTAGGCTGTCCACCCCTTGTAAATGATTTCTTCAGTGCTGCTTCAGCCTTTTTTAAATCTTTTTTCTTGATAACTACTTCACCTTTACGATTGATTTCGGCTGAAATACCCACATCATCTAACGCCATGATTGCTTGTAATTCATTACTTTCCTCAATCTCAACATCTTCTGTTTTTGCCTCTTCTTTTTCTTTCATCTGTTTGATTTTCTCATAGGTCAGGCGTCTAAGTGCTTCTTTAAATCCTACACATCTCCCATCAACATCAACAGCTTCCATTGCCAAATATTCATCCACTTCCATCTCTTCACCAACAATTGATGGAACTTTATTAATTTCTTTTGAATTCTTAAGGGCTTTCTGTGTATTTCTTTCCTGACCCTTCTGTACAAAAAGTTTCCCTTTTTCAAAGAATGGCTCATACCCTAGTGGTCCTTTAATTCCCTCATCCTCAAGAATTTGGAGAACATTGGATTCATATCCCTCTATCAATGATGTGCCTGTAACAGACATTCTAATCGCTTCTTTAAAGTTCATTTTACCCATCCTCTGTTCCATTTTTGGTTTAGTATTAATTTTTTCTTTTTTTCCAGAGAGTTTAATCTCGGTTTCCTCCTTTTCTTTTCCTTCATCTTCAATTTCTTTTTTGACAATAGCTGCTACTTGAGCAACTAATATAGGATCTGGTCCGGAGGGTTTGGAATCACCTTCACCGTCATCTTCTTCAGGTTCTTCTTCAGGAGCAGGTTTACCGACAGGATCTTCATCCTCATCTTCTTCTTCATCTCCTTCTGCTTCGACTTTAAGTGCGTCTTTAGCCTTCTTTGCGTCTTCTTTTGCAATCCGACCCTCTCTCTTAACAAGCCCTGCGATTACTTTTAATAGACTATCGGATGCCATACATCTCTCCTGAAAATTGTGTAAATGTTTTTATAGGTTTTATATCTTCTGCAACTTGGACTTGAAGATCATTCAAAAACGAATAGTTAAAAGGTATTCCAGTTCGTTTTCCAATATTCTCCAATAATTTTATTGCTTTACTAGAATATTGCATATAATTCTGTACATCTAGTTCTTCTATCATTTCTTTTGGTACTTGTGTAATAGTAAGACACTTATCAACCAGTATTAATGATTCTTTAAGATAAGCTAATTCTGGTTTAGTAAAAGTGCTTGGTACAATACTGTTAACAATTTCATCATACATTTCATACGCTTCATCACATGTAGATAGGGTTAAAGTTTCATATCCTTGCCATGTAAGTTCCTTGGACTCTATTTTAAGGTCACAATTTGTGACCAGTTGTGTTTTCTGTGTCCCTCTTCGGCGCCTCATTCCCTCACGTATAACATCTAATTTCAATCCCACACGTACATCATTCATCATATTTTTTGCATCTTTATTGTTCATTGCTGATGGTATTCCTGTTCTAAATAAATTAAAATCACCTTGAACTGCTGCGTCTCTCATCTTAGAAGCTGACATGCCTGAAGCGCCTATTGCATCTGGATCTCGTTCACCCGCACTAACCGTATCAATTTCTTTAAACTCATAAAATCCATGTTTAGCTTTTATCCCATTGTAAGTATTTAGTAATGAACTGAAGTCCGAAACTCTATCACTACCCACAACCATCACTAATTTATCATATTTTGTATTTAATTCAACGGCAACCTCAAGTGCAGTTTTCGCTGTTGACTTAGTTTGAAACGTTTTCTTCTCTTTTGGAAACGCTTTGGCCATGTATTTAAAAATTTGATCTTTGGAAAGTGGATTTTTCCTCGCATCTTGTGTACTACTTGTGTATACAAAAGCCTTACCACCCTCTCTCTGAGCAGTTGCAGTCAACGCATTTAGTAACTTTTCGTGTCCAATAGTGGGAGGATTAAATCTCCCGAATACAAATACTGCTGTTTTCATTGGTCCCAATTCTTTGCTGCATTAAAGTTTTGATGTGCAAATTCCATTCGATCTACTAATTTTAGTGCTCCACCTTTCAAGGTATCAATTGCCACAAAACCTTCAGGCGCCGTAACTCTGTATCCTGTTGATGTTTTTACAAATGTTTGTGTTAATCCTCTGATACTTTCCAATTTCCGTATAATCAATAATTTTGCATCTATTAAAAGATTCTGTATAGTAAATATCTTAACCAACTCAGAGGAATTCTTTCTAAGAAATCCGACATATCGATCCATAATTTCTTGTTTTGCTTTCTTTGTTTTCTCTTGCTTTACTTTGTCGATATCACGTTTTAATCTATCATACACAAATGCAATTAATCCGGCAGTATATTTTCCGACATTTGAAATCTTTGTTCCTGCCCTAACCGTACTGTTATGATAAGTTTTAATCAACAATGCTGTTTGAGGATCACTTGAAATCATTCCTAGAACATTAGAATCCATCTTTAGAAATAATTTCCCTGTTTGACTGAGTATTGCAGTAACATGTTCTGTTTCTCTTTTTGTCATAGTAGCGGTTCCAGATTGATCTTTAAAAGATGCGTCTGCTTGCCATATTGAACCAGTTTCTTGAAATGCTCCAGCCGATACCCCAAATGACGCCTTCATATCTTCTATTGTATTACCACTATAAGTAGTGTGCCATACGATCCCCATACTAGAAGACAGGATCTTGGCAGCCAATTGAGATTTTACTGGAATTGCATAAACTATCGTATTCGGTTGAAAAGTTATGTATGATTCCCCATCTATTGTCACCTTTTCTAACATTTCAGGCACAAACATAAAATCACCCTGTAAAATACCTTTTATGTTTACCTTAGACAACTCTCTGAGAGATACCTTTAATTTATTGTTGAGGCTTGATGCACCTCCGCCTGGGTGATTCTCATCAATATCTGCCTCAGTATAGTTTAATTTACCACCTGTCTTAGCAAATACCCCCTTAGTTCCAACGAAAAATTGATCATTCTCTGGATTAATGCCAGCAAACACTGCAGGTGCTCCGTCCCATTTTACGGTTACATTCACGGATGAACTGCCGTTACCTGCTAGCATATCTCTTAATCCTTGAAGGAAGTTTATTGCTCCTCTTGTTCCTTCTACTCCACCATTTAATACCTCATCTTCAAGGTGTTCCATGTGAAGGTTCTTTTGTTCTGTTAAAAAATTAGAAAATGCAAACATATATCAATCGTAATAGTGTTTTTTAAAAAAATCGGCATCGACAATGGAATATCCTTCAACAACATAAGACATTTGCCCGCCACCTTTATTAGTACCCATTCTATTTAAACTATAATTTAACTCTCCATCAGTTTCTATTCCCATACAAAAAGAACTATACATTGTATAATATTTTCCACCTTGATCTGAAGCTTCAACTCCAATCAAAGGAACTTGACTTGCGTTAATATACGTCAATCTATCTTCAATAAATTTCTTACCACTACCCAAATAAGTAAAAGTTGACTTGTCTGTTGGGGTGCTTGCCCCATAAACTTTCCATACTGGTAAATCAGTTGCCCCAAAAAACATTTCTTTTTGTAGTTCTACTAATTCCTTTGCAACGACTTTTGCATCAGCAATTGTTCCACCCTTAAACATATCTTCAAGTGTTCTGATAGTTATCCAATTTGAAAATAATTTAATACGATCAGCTGGCGTCATTTTTGTAGTAGCCTTTAAAATTCCTATTTTTCCAGCAACAGCAACATGATCTGAGTTCTTCGATGTGGCTTTAAATGCTTTAAGGTGTTTATCGATATTATCACCCATTTTCTGTAAATCTGCAATAGGAAGTCTGGCAATAACTGGAGCCGGATTTCCCTTTTCCATTAATACTTCTTCGGATATAGAAACTTTAATTCCGGATTCTTTAAATAAATCTGAAAGATCCTTGCCGAGATTTTCGTTTCCTCTTGATAACATTGCAGTTTCGGACTTTTTAGTAAATTGTGTCAATAATCCGATTACTTTAGCAAATGCAACCTTTAAATGGTCCCACACCTTAGAAACAACTCCTTTAGCCTTACCTAATGCATCTCTGAACCACCCCTCTGTTAATGCGGTATTGAGCATATCTTCAAAAGAATCAAGACCATATCTAACTTTCATTGCTTTAAAGATTTTCCCTAATTGTGCATCACCTTTAGCTTTCTTTAATGAAACTAAGATAAACTTTGTAGTGGAACTACCTTCAAAACTACAAATACCTTTGACCCCCACAGCACCATCTTCTTCAAATGTTACTTTCTTTTTTGCTAATTCTGAAATTACTATGCTCGCATTTTTATTACATAGTACCATGTCTGGTGTAGGGAATTTTGATCCTGTTTTCTCTATTTGGTCGTTACTTTTCTCTGCGGTATAATAATCAGTAATACTTCCATGAATAATATATTCAAATTTTCCACCTATAGCTTTCACAAAAGTAGTCATCCCACTAGCGAGATAACAAGTTTGAGCTAAATCATAAGGATTTCTAAATTTGGGATTACCGAGAACTGAAACTATTTCTGTAACTCCGGCTGTTTCATAATCATGTGATCCATTCAATCCTTTAATAATTTCATCTACTACTTTTAGATCATCATCAGGTGTAGCATTTTCATTCGATATTCTTGCTAATAAATCTTCTCCATCCAAAAATACACCTAGACATTGGGCAGTTTCAATAGTTTTTGCATTCCAATTAATTCCCCCACCATCAGTTCTTTTGATAAATTTTTCTGATACCCCATCCCTTGATCCGGTAACATGATAAACTATATTGTCTAATTCTATCCATGCTTCGACTGTTGGACTTTTAGTAAGTGTAACCTCTATTGCCCCATCAGTTTCAGCAACCTTAGTCAATAAACTATTGGCCTTAACGGGCATTCCTTTTTCATTGAGTTTATCTATATGTCCACCAGAAGGTGAAAATTGAGTACCAATAGGATATTTTGCGTCATAGATACTCATTTCATTAAGAATCTCTTCTATTAAATAATCTCTAAAATCAAGCACTTTTTCCCCTTAAATTAAAATACACTTTACTGATATATTTATAATACTAAGTTACCCCACTATTGATCCCAGGGTGATGGTGGTATATTTTGTTCTACAGCAGTCATAAACACTTCTTCGTCAAGCTCTTCCCATCCCTCACAGGTTTCTTCCTCGACTGCATCAGCAAAGAAATTGCCGTACTGGTCTTCCATTACGTAGACCTCTTCTTCATCATAATGTATGCTATTGTCCGTAACAAATAGGACATGGATCATTATCCCCATTTCAGGGAGAATGTAATACCCATCAGGCAGAAAAGCCTTGAGCGTGGGGGCTATTTTGTTTTTTTCTTTCCTATATTTTTCAAGGCTTACAACTTTATCTTCATTCAAACTTAAACTCCCCAAAATCTTTTTTGTTTTTCATTCTTCCACCGGTAGCTATATCAAATGATGGAGTATCATCTTTTTCAACTCTACCAGTATCCACCAAATCAGATTGAGATTCATCTCCCAAATCAATAAGTTTCATTTTTGCTCTATCTATTCCAACCAAAAATTTCTTATTGACAGTTGGATCACCATAACGATTCTTTAACTGTTTAACCAATATTTGATTGGCTTCTTCTAATTTATCATTACTAATAATTGCAAACATGAAGTCAGCAGTTGCTGGAAGTCCAAAACTTTCACTTGTGTCTTCTAATCCTACGTCAGTATTTTGAAATCCTTGTCTATTTGTTTGGGTTGCTGACATGATTGGTACTTTAAATTCTACTGCCAATCCTCTAAGTTCTTCTGCAATCGACTTGATATAACTGTACGAATTTGTATACTGTCCAGGCTTAATTCTAGATGAAGAACATATATTAATGTAATCAATAAAAATGATATCTGGTTTAAAATTTCTCTTGAGATTCAATTCATTCAATAATGCTCTAAAATGATTTGTACTAGCTGCTGCCGTGGGGTATTCTTTTACAATCAATCTACCTTTTATTTTATTCTTCAAATCGTCAATTTTCTTATCATACATTGATTTTGGGAGACTTTTTAAATCACCAAGATCAATATTCAACAAATTTGCATCAATTCTTTCTGCGATTCGTTCCTCTGCCATTTCCAAGGTAATGTATAGTACATTCTGACCTTGTGATATACAATTAGAAGAAAAATGACACATAAACAAGGATTTACCAACACCTGTTCCGGCCATTGCAATATTCAACGTTTTAGAAGATAGACCACCTCCTGTTATTTTATTAAAGTATTCGAGATCAAACGGTATTTTATTTTCAACTTTATGATAAAAATCATACCGATCATCAGAGTCCAAAAGGTAATCATGGCCAACATGAGGATCAAAACTAACAGAAAGAGCATCGGTAAGCAACTCAGGAATAGCACCCTTGTCTTCGTTAGATTTTTCGGGTTCATCCAATATTTTAATTGACTCGACAACGGCGTTATAGATTGCTTTGTCTTGACAGAATTTCTCGGTTGTTTCCAATAACCATGTAATATCCGATTGTTCATTTTTTTGTCCCTCCAAATATTCTAAAAGCTCTGTTACATTTTCAAATTCCTCATCTTTCAATGGAGTACTATCCAACTCAATAATCAATGCTTCTTTGGTAGGTAAACTATTATATTTATTAATAAAAGAACTCACTTGTGTATACAGTAGTTTATCTACATGTTCCATAAAATAATCATTTTTTAGGAACGGTAATACTTTTCGTGAATATTCATCGTTATGTATTAGATTTTTAAGTATTAGTGTCTCTATCCGCTGTTGCATGTTTATCCATTTGTGTTTGTATAATTTCTATTACCCATTCGCCCAATTTTTTCTCAAATTCCTTACCTTCTTCTTCTGTAATTTCATGTTTTATGTCATGTGGAGGCACCTCAATTTCATATTCATATTGACAAGCTATATCATCACCCGTTAATTCTTGTTCTACTAATTTGAATGTAGTATATCTAACTATAGCACCATGAAATTTTGAACCATCTTGAACAAGAACACATAATGATTTATCTTCTGGATCATTCGGATTTGTACATTCTTGATATGGTTTTTCCTGTGCTTCAAAAAAATTATAACTCATTTTACCTCAATTTTTTCATCAACGGTTTCTTCTTCAACCACCTCTCCTTTATCAAATCCACCATACAAAAACACCGTCTTTGCATGTGCATTTAATTTATCAAGAATTTCTGGTGTAAAATACTTTTCAGGATCATTTAAAATTGCTTTACCAAATACTTTAGAACCATCCGGCATCTCATATCTTGTAGATACTTTGGTGAAGATTCCCGCGTCTTCTGCCAACTCAATGAGTCCGTAATACCTATTCAATCCTTGATCATATCGTAAGAGAACATCAACCATTTTGTTCTCCTTAGTCAATCTAGATTTGAAATTTTTACAATGAATTATATTTCCTACAACATCAGTTCCTTCTTTTTCTTTTCTCTTGGAAAGGAATATAATAGTTGAAGCGGCATATTGCAAACCACTTCCTCCCCCCATTACAGAAGTTGGAAACATTGTGCCCATTTGTTTGTATGTGTGGTTAGTAACTAATAATGGAATTCCCGCCTTACCAAGTTTCAATGTCAATACTCTGAAAGCACCTTTGACTAATTGTGCTCGCGTCATATCTTTGGTTTCTTTACCATCGGAAATATCGGTTACTTCTTTAGTAGTAGATAGCATACCAAGAGAATCTAAGCACATCAACAATGGACGTTCTTCTTGTCCTTCTCCATGACTTTGTACTACTTTTAATGCTTGATGTGTAAATTCTTGAATCGTGGTGACAGGGAGAATTATCATTCGTGAAGAATCAATTCCCCTGTCTTCTATCATTTGCTTAGTTAGAGCAGACTCAGACTCAAAATACAGAACACCGCCGCTAGGATTGTCTGCAAGAAACTGTTTGACAATGCCCAAGACAAAAAAGGTTTTTCCTGTTGCTGTCTCGCCCGCCAAAGCTGTAATCTTATTAGAAGGGATTCCACCATAAATATCTCCTGAAACTAATGCGTTTAAAATATAACTTCCAGTGTCCACAAAACCGGAAACATCACCCGCTTCAATTCCATCTGAAACTTTTGTACCAAATTCATTACCGGTTGCTTTTAACAAACCATCAAAATAATCACTCACTTTTTTCCCTTCTTTTAATTTCACTTTTAATTAATTGTATTCCTTTATTCAAATCTGCTCGGTCAGAATACGTTTCAGCAGAATGATCTCTTTCATAGATAGACATATCTAATATAGATTCTAGTTCTTTTACAGTCCAAGAATTATATTTATTTTTTGTAGTCATCCGTTATTTCTATGATATGATATCCTTTATCAATCATGGATGATGCGAACCTACCCGCGTCTTTTTGAGTTTCAAAAGTCATATAAGACATCGATTCTAGAATGATATCTACAGAATGATTTAAATTTCTGAATTCTTCTACAGAGTCCGCTTTTTGTTGTTTGTATGTCTTTTGTGCATACTTTACTCTTATACTTCCTGCCATATTACCTTTTACATATACTACTTCTATTATACACTAAATAAAGAAATTGTCAAGACTTGAACGACGTTCCGTGTCCCACCCTATTACATCTAATACACCCTTCAGTGGTTCAACAAAAGCTTTGTTGAATTGTGTATCATAATCTATATATTTTTCCAATTCAAATTCTTTAGGTAAATTATTTAATATGGAAATTACCTTATCCCCCGCTGGATTTGGGTCTTTAAGATAAACAAACTTTACCTTTTCTCCTTCTTGAATTATAGGATATTTTTTTGTAAGTTTCTTTGATCTCAGCATGTAATTATAAATCAATGAACCCTTTACATGAATTGGAGTACCCTTTGTGTAAATGCTAGCGGGATCTTTGTATTTTTTTAGTCCATTAACTGATCTTGGAAATGCAATCTTTTCCATATCTAAACTAAAAAACTTCTCTTTAAACTTTTCAATATAACTAATCACCTCATCTTCTGTACCTGAAATAATAATATTGAAAATAGCTTTCAATGACTCTCTACAAGCTTGCGGTGTAGAACTCTTAATAGCTTCAATACCCACAATCTTTAATTTAGGTTCTTCATATCGAACCCCCTCAGAATCATGAACGTTCAGAATATAATGTTTCTTTGCTGTCCAAATACCTGTATCAGCAATGACCTCACGTTTCATGACCATCTTTTGTTGATAGGCATTTACATACTCAGCCAATTCTTTATATGATTCTTCAATAACCCCTTCAATTCTTCCACATGCTTTGTCTAAGAAATCAACAATTTTTTTATCATCAGTAATACCAATCTTGGAAACAAGATCACCAAGACACACATATAAAGAATCAGTATCCATAGCAACGATATAATCCTTATTCACAGTACCTAATGTAGTGTTTAAGTAATTATTCACCGCATTTTCTGCCCATTGAACAGACAATTGACCAGCAACAGAAACTGCTTCAGCATTTCGTTCATCATAATAACGAAACCATTGATTACCCATAGCTCCATAAGCAGAGTTAAGTGCGATCTTTAAGTTCTGTTGATAATTGTAATACTGTGATAATTTATTGGGGTCAGCGTTTCTTCCCTTTTTCTGTTCTTCTAACATCAACTGCTTGTATGTAACTCTATCATTATACATACTTTCCATTAATTTAGGAAGAAACCCCTGTTTATCTTTGCGATAAACCGACCCATTCGGAGTAACTGTTACATTCTTTTCTTTCCAAACACTTGTATCGAATTCTTTATTCAGTAATCCTTCTACGCCAATATCATCCTGCCATGTACCAAGAATAGTTTCAGGAGAAATGTTGTACTGCATAATCAAATGTGGATACAAACTATTCAAGTCAAAACTAACTATCCACTTATGTCTACCTTTTTGTGGTGCTTTTACATAGGCGCCCTCATATGCATCACCTTTACGTTGTTTACTCTTTTGAGGAATCACAACTTTTTCCTTCAAGAGATGGTTGTAAATAATACAATCCCACATTCTTGTCTGTGCAAACACATCTGTATAATTACACTTTGACAAATATGCTAGAGAAATAATCATCTCTAAAAGTTTCATCTTATTTTCAAGACGGTCTACTAGTAATACATCTTGAATATTGTATTCGATAAACTTTTGATAATCTGTTCTGTATAATTCATGTAATGTGTTTACTTCAGAATAATCTAATTTATTTTCTCCTAATTCAACATGCGCAATATGATCTAATCGATAAGACTCTTGATTGGTATAAGTAAATTTCTTATAAGCATCCATGTAGTCAATCTCAGACACACCGTATATTTCATAAGTCTGAACTTCCTTACCACCCATACCGAAAATCTTTTGTTCTTTGACAAATCCCCACGGCGAGAGTTTCTTCACCCATGATTCACCGAGTTCTCTACGAATTCGATTAACCAAATATGGAGTATCAAAAGATTTAGTATTCCAGCCAGTAATTACATGAGGACAATTCTGTTGCCAATACATTACAAATTGCTCTAATAATTGTCGTTCATCTCCACATTTATTATATGTGATATTTTCTTGAGTATTCTTAAAGTCAGAACAACCCCACACCTGAATATCATCATTTATTTTGATTGTAATTGCGGTAACTTCTTCAAAGGCATTTTCTGGATTTGGAAAACCATGTTCTGAACCAACCTCAATATCAATAAACATTATTTTGAGATGTTCTAAATTGTAATCTATTGATTCAGTATAAGTCTCTGCAATATAAGAATAATTATAATTAGTATGACCGTAGATTTTCATATTTTCTACGCCTTCATACTTCCTCATTGCTTCGCGAGTTTCTTTGATGGTTCCCCATTGAACGGGACCTACTGGTTCATTCTCAAGAGTTCGCCAATCAGTTTTAGTTGTGGTAGGAATGTATAGGGTGGGTTTGAATTCGTGCTTGTCATCAAAAGGCACTCCATCTTCGATGCCTCTTTCAAAAATGTAATTTCCGAGACATACTAC
>ENA-OREN01004890-OREN01004890.1-marine-metagenome-genome-assembly--contig:-NODE-4890-length-11408-cov-3.820845_pt1 | contig 11408 bp, 5 predicted proteins | sample MGYA00248624_ERZ508555 | MGnify/ENA primary metagenome ERZ508555 (study PRJEB26222, sample SAMN06267773) | marine metagenome | isolation source: Saanich Inlet, British Columbia, Canada | place...
CTCAAAAGATGCTTGAACTTTGGTCTACCTTCCCAAAAAAAATTGACCCAGTGGCCTTTCAAATTGGCACTTTCAAGATTCTTTGGTACTCCATTTCCTATCTATTAGCATTCTTTACAGTATATTTCTTACTCAAAAGAAAAACTAATAATGAGCCCTCTCTGTCCCAAAAAGTTTTCAAAAACAAAAAGCCTTTTGAAGTTATTGAATCCTTCTTTCTTTATTCCCTTGCAGGTTTATTCCTAGGAGCTAAGATTGGGTTCATACTTTTTTATGATTTTTCAAATTTTATTTCAAATCCACTTGGGTCTCTAAGCCCTTTCTCCGATGGACTTTTTGTGGGTTTTTCCGGGCTATCCTTTCATGGTGGCGTGATTGGAATCGCTTTGGCAGGATTTTGGTTTTGTAAAAAATATTCGTTGAAATTTTTCTCCGTTGCAAACTTTATCGCGCTAGCAATTCCATTAGGATATTTCTGGGGAAGAATTGGAAATTTTCTAAATGGAGAGTTGTTTGGCAGAGTTACGGACAGCCCACTTGGGATGTGTTTTTTGAAAACTGGCACTTGCGTAGGCAATAAAAGACACCCCTCCCAGTTATACGAAGCCTTTGGTGAAGGTATACTACTCTTTTTTATTCTTTGGTTTTTGAACAAAACAGAATTAGGAAGAAAATATTTATTTTCACTTTGGTTAATTCTCTATGGCTCCATTAGATTTATGATTGAGTTTGTAAGAGAGCCGGATACTCATATTGGACTTACTGCTCTTGATTTGACAATAGGGCAACTATTATGCTTTTGTATGATAATAATAGGTTGTTCTATCATTTATTTTACTTCAGGGGAAAAACAATAATTCATCTAAACATTCTCAGCAAATGAAAATTCTTGCTATTGAAACTTCTTGTGATGAAACTTCCGTTGCAATTTTGGATTGTGATGAAGTGATTAATGAGATTAAACTGCTTGCCAACATTGTTTCTTCTCAAATCGAGATTCATGCTAAGTGGGGCGGGGTTGTTCCAAACCTTGCAGCGCGAGAACATCTCAAAAATATTACACCTGTTCTCGATGAGGCTCTTTTGACAAGCAATGCTACCTTGGATGATATTGACCTTATCGCAGTTACTCAGGGCCCTGGATTAATCCCAGCACTTTTAATTGGAACAAACGCTGCAAAAACTTTGGCATACACACGCCAAATCCCACTTATGGGAATTCACCACGTAGAAGGTCATCTCTATGCAAATGTTATTGGACACTCTGTCGATGAAATTACTTTTCCCATGCTTGCACTAACCGTTTCAGGCGGACATACTCAATTAATTTTGATGAAAGATCATCTGGATTATGAAATTATTGGACAAACACAGGATGATGCTGTTGGTGAAGCCTTTGACAAGGTCGCTAAAATGCTTGGACTTGGGTATCCAGGAGGACCAATTGTTTCTAAGTTTGCAAATGATTTTGAAAGTGCAAAAGAAAAAATCTCAGATCAAAAATTATTAGCTAAACTTGAATCAATCGAGTTTCCTCGACCAATGCTCGCAAGCGGTGATTTCAATTTCTCCTTCTCTGGACTGAAGACGTCTGTTCTTTATTTCATCGAAGAACTTCAAAAGAAAAAAGGGGTTGAGAAAATTTCAGAATTAGAAAAAATGGCTATTTGCAAAGCATTTCAAACTGCAGCAATTGACGTCTTGGTTAAGAAAACAAAAAAGGCTACTGAAGAGCTATCACCAGAAACAGTGGTTCTAGCTGGTGGCGTCTCTGCAAACTCCCACCTTCAGAAAACTCTTGGGGATGAAATTGCGAAAGAGTTTCCAGATATTAAGTTTCTAAAACCGTCTTTGGAATTCTGCGGGGACAACGCAGCCATGATTGGTGCTGCTGCTTTTGTTAGGTATCGCAAAATGAAAAAATTAGACCTCTTGAATCAACTAGAAACAACGTGGAGAGATTTAGAGGCGGACTCTAATTTAAAAATTGAAAAATTGTAATCTCTTTTCTATATAAAAAACAGGCCACTTGCAAGTGGCCTGTTTTTAAAATTTACTAAGTTTTACTCAAGTCCTTCAAACCAGCTCTTTTTCTGATTTCTGCTTCTACAATTTCACGATCACGACCATATTTATATCTAGATAATTCTTTGAGAGCCTCTCTCATTTCTGAACTTCCCTTGCTTGGTGGATAGGTCTTCATATCGAAGGCAGCTGAAGTTTTATTGTCCATTAGAAGCTTGGCGAAACACTGGTAGTTGGCAATGTTAATTAAATCGCTAGCGTCGAATTCTGGTGCAAACTGTTTTTCAAGGAATTCTGCGTCTTCTGAACCAACCCGAAATGAACAGAGAGAGCCTACATTACCAAACACCGCCTTTGAAATATCATCAGAAAGTTGTCCAATAAATTGATGGGCGATGACAAGTGCTAGGCGATACTTCCTAGCCTCTGCTAAAATCTGAGAAATTGAATCAGTTGTGAAATTTTGGAACTCATCAATATAAAGATAGAAATCTTTTCGGTCTTTTTCATCAATATCAACTCTCGACAATGCTGCCATCAAAAGTTTTCCAACGATGATCATTCCCAAGAGATGACTGTTGATCTCACCAATCTTTCCCTTTGAAAGATTCACAAGTAAGATTTTCTTTTGATCCATGATTTCTCGAAAATCAAGCGTACTCTTTTGTTGAGAAATAATAGGCCTCATAATGTCATTGGAGATGAATGTCGTCAATTTGGAAGTAATGTATGGTGCAATATTTTCCAATGCAGCATCTCCTCCGGCTTTTTCAGCTTCTTTCTCCCAAAAATCAATTACTGTTGCGTCTTTGCAGAGTTTCAATTTTTCTTTTCTGAATTCAAGATCCCTAAACACTCTTGGAATTTCCATCAGTGTCGACCCTATTTCCGGGCTATCCATTACTAGTAACATTGCATTACGCATGTATTGTTCAAACATTGGGCCTCCTGTTGATTTCAAATCATAGAGTTTATCAAAAATTGCCAATGTTTCGTTGATTACAAAAGTTTTTTGTTCAGGGCGCTTAAGGTCATACTCCATTATATTCAAAGAGAATGGTCTTTCCATATCAGCAGGGTCAAAGTAAATCACATCTTCTGCTCTCTCTTTTGGAATCGATTCTAAGATATGATCTATTAGATCTCCGTGTGGATCAATAACACACATACCTCTTTTTTCGGCATCCTGCTTCGCCATTTCTTCGATAAAGGTAGACTTTCCAGTCCCTGTTTGTCCAACAATATATAGATGTCTTCTTCGGTCATCTTCTGATAACTTTATTTCCGTTTTTGAACCTCGAAAATCACTAAATCCAACGCTCAAGCCCTCTTTTGGAATATTGGTTGGAGGTGGTGATGTCTTAGATTGTAGCCAACTTATTTTTGGAGTTTCTGTGGTGGAAATTGGAAAATGAAAAATACTAGCTAATTCTTCTGTATCCAGGATCATGCGATGTTTTTCTGAAAAATTTCTAAAAATATAATCGAATGCAATTTTGTGAGCATTTTTAACTTTATTTCTAATGGCTATGAACTTATTCAAGTTAGTGTCCTCAAATTGCACGAAAGCATTTTCGATGGACCCCAGTATCATCTCTGCTCTCTCCTTTGTTGCTGCAGATGCAATCAATCTAACATTAGTTTCGAAATGTGCTTTCTTTACTTTTGATTCTAGCCTTGTGATAATTTCTTGTTCTTCGGGAGTCAATGAAACTGGTTCGGGAGTCGAAGAAACACCTTTGTCGCTCGCTTTTCCTGTTATCGCTCCTGCCATTTCAGAGCCAATGCCTTTGGCGAGATTTCCTGCTCTAGAGGTAGTAGCGTCACCGAGTCTTTGACCTTGTTGCATTTTGTGAGCAGTTCTTGTTCCTCTCTCTTTCCACTTTTTTCCTGATCTACGAATAATTATTTGCACCACTGCCCCTTCTTCTTTGTTTTCAAGTTTTGATAATGCATTGGTAATGTTCTGCAAGGGATCTGATTCAAGTTGTCGGTAGGTTTTTATTGGGTACGAGTCATCTTTCTTTAATTTCAAGCGACTTGCAACAGTGACACCTTCTGGTCTAAAGATAGTGTATTCTGGTGCTTTTTCAATATGTGCTGATGGGAAAAAACTATGAATTTGTTTCTCAACAACCTCTTTGAAACGAGTTGGCACTGCAATATAAAAGACAATACTTTCGTCATTAGAAGGCACAGCTATTTCAAGTGCAAGATGTGGCTCCCCGAAGATTATTCTGTGAAAAAAATCCTTATGTTGAGGCAAGTCAGAAAGCGAGCCTAGTAATTGCTCCATCTTGGAAATTTCTTCCTTCTCTCCTGCACCCTTTGTTTCCGGAGACTGTCCACCTGGTGATTTGGGCTTAACAACCTTAATCACGTCAAGTGTTTGATTCAAAGATTGTGTTAAGTGGGCTCTAAACTTTAGATATGTTTGGAGAAAAAGCCATCCACCAGAAATAAGCATGGCAAAACCACTTAAAATCGTAAGCCAAAAAAACAAACTCTCCATCATTTTTTATTTAAAATTTATTTTTATTTTAATTTCTCTCTCACTAAACAACTACCCAAGGTTTTCTAATAGTCCTTTTTCTATTAACGCTTTCCTGACCTGGTCTTCAGTCAATTGATCATGCACTCTATCTAAAATATAGTTATTATCAATGTGTTTTGCAACTTTAATTGCAAAGTATGGATCTTTCTTCGAAGCTAGGTCAACGATCTTTGAAATTTGATCATCTGGGCTTCCTGATAAAGCAATGTCCTTTGCATGAAACTTTACATGTTCCTTCTGTTGTTCTTCCTGTTTCTTTTCCTTTTGCTCCTCGTCTTTCTTTGTTTCTACTTTTTTCAACGGAGGCGTTGTTTCAATTTTTTCATGTACCTTATCAATGGCAGTTTCGCTCTGCGACGGCACTGGTTCAATTTCTTCATGCACACTATTGTGCGTAGCTTCACTTTTATGAACCCTTTCTTGGTTTCGCTTTATTATTTTCTCTAATTCACTCTTATCATGAACCTTTTCAGTCGCAGCACTGTCAGAGTTTTTTAATTTTTCTGCGAAATCTTGCGTCTCACTCATCCCCTCCTTGTTTATGGTTTTTTCCTGCTCTGGCATTTTTTTAGCTTACTGATTTATATTATCTAAAAAATCTTACTCTTCTCCCTCTTCAATTGCTTCTTTGGGGTCAGTTTCTTTGTCAGCAGATTTGCTCACAAATTCCAACATCTCTGCTTTATACTTTCCGATCTCCTCCAAAACAAGCTCTTCGACATTGGGGAGATTTTCAGTTAAGAATGTATCAATAGCTTCTGGTTCTTCAGCACTATTGTTTACCACGTCTGCAAACCCTTCTTTTTTGTCAGCAGGAAGCTCTTCCACGATTCGTAGTACTATGCGCTGCTGAATAACCTCACTCATTTGGGTGAGTGTTTCCTCTCTTTGTTCTTGAGGAAGGTCATTGATTCCAAGCTCTTTTATCAAATCAATTTGAGCCGCCTTAATACTTTCTTTTAAAGACATTTTGTTTTTTTTAATTGTTTATATTTCAATTTCGATTTATCTTTTTAGCGTTTTCAATTAGCTTAGCTAACCCTTTTAATTCTTCCTCTGTTACCGTATTTCCTTTTTCTATATATTCTTTTACACTATCTTCAATATTCCCCTTTTCAAATCCACCTTTGTCATGAATTTTATCAGCAATTTCAATTCCCAAGCGATTTTCTTGATAGAACTGAGTTGCTGTCTTTGGCGATTTTTGGACCTCCTCAGCAGCAACTTTAACAGAGCTCAAAAAGTCCTTTCCGCTTGTTTCAGCAAGAACAATTCTTTCATGATAGGACATTTTTTCGAAGAGATCGCTTCCCACTGAATCGATTTCTTCTTGAGGAGAGACAACTTCTTGCACAATATTTCCTGCATCTTCTCCATGAACATCAGCCAGGGACTGTTCGACGTGACTCTCTAGATAGTCTTCTAGGCTCATTGCCATCTCAGCTTTGTCAGGAGTCCACTCGTTCATCATATTTGAAATTTTTTGCAAATCCTTAAATTCCTTATAACTAACGCCATCCAAGAATCCATCTTGCTTTAGCTCGTCAATTTGAATTAGATGACCAGGCTTTGTTAGTTCTTTATAAATGATAGCTGGATCTCTGTCATCAGCTGGGATTTCTTTGAGTAATTTTTCAACTGAGATTCCCTTGACTAGGTTCCATGTTTTGGAATTAATTTCCAAACCAGCGTTCATCAATTCATCATTAGCCACTGCGTTTATTTCTTCTATTTTGAGACTACTGTCTTCATGGACACGTTGCTCTGGCGGCATTTCATTGTACTCTTTTTCGGCTAATTCTCTCTCTGAAAGCTCTTTTGGCTCCAATATTGCCTCTGGCTTTGGTTCTACTGACTGCGCCTCATATTTTGCCTCAAATTGCCTAATTCCTTTCTTATCAGTGAATCCTTCGACTCTCAAACCACTTTCATCTAATTCGACATCTTGACCAACTGGTAAATGTCTAAATTTCCAATCAATAAAATCTTTAGCTTTTTGTTCGCTCATTCCGCTTCGTTGTAACTCTTTTACGGTCTTCTCTTCAAATGCAACTATCACTTTTGCTGTCTTGTCTTGCTCTCCATCATAGTGCTCTGAAACTTTCTGCCAAACATTCTCGCCTTTTTTCAATTCAACTGACATCTCTTCCATTGGGAGATCTTCTGGTTGGATTAATTCTTTCGTCGAGACAAAATCACCCCTGAGGGCATTTTCTAGTGTCACTCCTTCTAAGGAATCAATCTTTGTATCGTCAATTTCAGAAACAATGATGCTTGCCATTTTTCCCATTCTTCCAGCCTCTCTGATGTCAACAAAGCCCAAGATGGCTCTTGCATCTTCTGGTAAGTTTAAGGTTCCAGCCTTCCATGCATCAACAGCCGCACTTTGAGTTTTTGGGAAGCTTTCCAGCTCCTTTAGCGTCATCCCACTAAGAGCTTTCCAGGCACTGTCTTTTTCATTAATCTTGAGTCCTTCAAGTTTTTGACTCAACTCTTTGGAAGTTAGGATTTTCGTTTCTACTTCTAAATTTTCTTCACTCTTTTCTTGTGATCCAATTTCACCTTCCTTCGATAAGTTCTCCTCTGGAGACTCCTGATGTGAAACCTGATTTTCTGAAACTTTCCCGAATTCTGGTAACTTCCTTTCAAGGGAAACTTTTTCTGCAAGGTCGCCCATCTCTCTAGAGAATTTAACGCTTCCTTGTTGCTTTTCTGTCAACAATTCCATTGGGACTTCCTTGTCTCCTATTGTTGTTGGCACTCCTGATTCCTGCATAACCACAGTTTTTTCTGGATCAAATTCAATTCCCATTTTCTTAGCTATATCAGCAGCGCTCACCATTATTTTTTGCGAATCAGCCAATCTAAAGTCAGCAATCCTCTCAGCATCATCACGAGAAAGAGCATAGTCATCTGACATCGCTCTCATCTCTCTCGCAGAAAGCACACTCTTTTGTTGGTCTTCTGTTAGAATCTCCATTGAAACTTCTTGTCCATTAATCTCAGTCGGCACGTTTCCTTCAAAACTAGCCTTTCCTTGCTCTGGATCAAATTCGATGCCCATTTTCTCAGCAATTTCATCTGCCAATTTCATCTTGGCCATGCTCTCAGTAAATGATTTATCGCTTCTTGTCTCTTCTTTATCTATATAATCCTTGGTATGCTCTGAGTCCTTTGCATCAACTCCGTCAACATGATCCTTGGTTTTATGCTCAGCTTCTTTTGTGTCAACTGGCTCTTCTTTTGTTAATTTCGGCTGCTCCTTGGTTTCGCCTAAAGCTTCTTTTTCAGGTTCACTTCCAACAAATCTGGCATTACCGTTATCAGAGTCATAATCAACTCCTATTTTACTCATTAATTTTTCTGTAAGAGGTCTGTCATCAACTGCTGCTGGCGCGTCAGTTTCAAAACTAGCAGCATCAAAAAGTTCAAGATCTGTAAAAGCTTTCACTCCACCACCCACAGCAAAACCAGTGATTCCGGCTGCTGCCATCGCCTTGATATTATCTTTTTTCTCTAATTTCATTCTCTTTTGCACCATTGAGACCATATCCATGTCTTTTCCTTTTAAATATTTCCCCATGGCACTTCTTTCAATGTTTTCTTCCCTCACCCCGCGAGTTTGAGCAGCTTTATCCACTCTTGATTTAAAAACCTTAGCACTTACAGCACCACCAATCAAAGATCTAACCAATCGCATGGTGCCAGTTGAAGCTGCCACACCTGCAGCTGTACCAACTGCCGCGCCACCAGCCAAAGCGCCTGTTGCACCGATTGTACCAGCTAGCATAACGCCAATTGCAATTTTTTTCTTCTTAGACAGTTTGGTGTATCCTTCAAACAATTTTCCGACAACGCCTTTTTCACGCTTACTCAGCGCCTCCATTCTTGCCTTATTCATCTCCAGCATTTTGTTGTTCAAATCCTGCATCAAACTTATTTTTTCGGAAATTTTTTCACCATCTTCACCTATTCTTTCTGAATCAACAACTTTCTCTTTGTGCATAAACTCTCTCATCAACTCTTTTTTCTCCTTTTTTTTGTACTTACTTTTTTCTAGAGCCACTTTTCTTCTTTCTGTTGTTTCTTGAGAGAAGTCACCATGAGAAGCTTTGAACTCACTCTCGGCTACTTTCATCGCCTCCCTAGCTTCCTTTAGCTCCTTCATTGCTTCAGCATCTTCGCCCATGGAAATCCCCAGTTTAGCGAGATTTCTTTTAACAATATTTAATTTATTCCCCTTTTCTTCAACATTAACCTGAGCTTCTTTCCATGTTTCAAATTTTTTGTCCATTGCTTGTTGCTTCCCTTCTTCTTGTTCGGACTCTAATTTACTCCCAGTTTCTTTTTTCTCAGGAGTCCCCTCTCCTTTATCCACTAGATCATTTTTCTCCCCTTCTAATGATTCTTTTTCGGCTTTAACGCTATCAAAAACAGGCCCTTTGTTTTTTGCTCCATCAAGTTGCTCGTCTAGCTTATCTATTTTGTCCTGAGTTGTTGCGTCTTTGGGGGAAGCTGCTTGCTCCTCTCCTTGGTCAACTTTTTCAACGGCATCTTCTTGTGCAGTAGTATCTTTTGGTGCTTCTTTTGGTTCTGGGTCGCCTGCAGGTCTTCGAACATATTTGCCACTCTCATCTTTCTTAGCTAATTCTCCAACCCCTCTTGTAAGCACCCAAAAACTAATTGGATTATCTCCAATTTTTTTATCTGTTAAAAGAATTTTTACTTGATTTTGTTTGCGTTGCTTGGAAAATTTATGTTTTACAATCATAAAAGAGTTTCCTGTTTCTGCTGATTTATACACAAACTCTTTATTTCGCCCAAACTCATCACGGAAAAAATCAAAATCTCCCTTGTTCATAACTTCTTCTACTTGTGGCGAAATTTCTCGCTCAGTATATTTTTCAGCAAGTAGCGCTGTTAATTCTTCCGGAGAAACTTTTCTTGGCTTTGCATCAGCTGACTCTTTGATTTTAATGTCCCACTCTGTATCATCCTTTCTATAATAATATCCCGTGATTTCAAGTTGATCCTTTCCGTCTGCTGAACTATATTTTGATTCTGTGACCCCAAACAAATCAGTCAATCCATTGAGGCCTATAACTTCACCTTTCCCTTTTTCTAGTTTTTCCACCTCCATTGAATCGACTTTCTTAGTTGTGCTACTTCCTCTCAATTCCTTATCTCCAATTTCCAACTCACCAGCCCCAGCCTCTTGGTAGTCCGCCATAAAATCATCGAACTTAGAGCCTTCTATTTGCTTATCGTCAAGCCCTTCTACCCAATCAGAGTCTAGATTAATAACATTAACCCCCTTCTCATCTGCTTTTGTTCCAGCTGGCAAAAACACAATTTGAGCTTTGCCATTCTCGAAACCGACCACTTTCATTTGTCTTCCATCGGATTTATTTACATAGACTTTGTCAGGGTTAATTTTGTTTTTATCAAAAAATTCTTGGTTCGAATCTATGGCCTTAGGTTTCTCTGTCGAATCTTTTATATCCTCATTTTTTTCATTAGTCCCACTCTCATTCGAGTGTTGCTCTTTGGTTGAAGAATCTTTTTTTTCCAGACCAGCATCTTCAATGTCGTGAATAAAGTCCTCATCAACTAGTCCAACTTCCTCCCCTTTAATTATCTTCACCAACCTACCCAGTCGTTTACTCTCTAATAAATCACAAAGGGCACTTTTAACTTCTTCATCATTTTGCAAATTCAGTTCCCCATTTTGGGCTTTCTCTTTTAATGCTGAAGCAAAGCTCATCAAATTGCTACTTAGCTTCTCCTTTCGTTCGACTCTCTCATTTGCAGTGTATTTTCGTAAATAATCATTGATTGCATCTGGTGTAAAAACTTTCTCAAATGCCGTAATTATATCCTCTTTTTTAACTGAAGGTTGCTCAATTTTCCCTGAAGAATCCCCTCCTTCAATGGGAGTAGACTTTGCTTGTTGGTCTTTATTTTCTTGCATAGATTTTTTAATAATCCTTGCTTAGATTATTTATGTTTTTTATATTTGTATTGCTAATCACAAACATTCCATTTCAGATTCAAGCTTCTGAATACTGGAATTCCTATCCGTTTAGTTAGTAGCATTATACCATATATTGTTTACAATACCAATTAAAAGAAATATAATGAAAGTAACAAAAAATTCATCAGAAAGTTTTGATTCATAAAAATAAAAAAGTGGAAAATAAAAAAACAACTGTTAATAATTTCATCCCTTGGATAAACAATTTTTTTCTAACAAGAAAAAAATTGTTCGTTATTACAATGCTATTAGCTATTATACTCTCTGGTGCTTTTCTTAGATTTTACAACTTGGAGCAAATACCCTCTGGACTCCATGAAACGGAGGCTAATTATGGTCTTCTTGCCTTGGGTTTAAATGATGAAGAAACTACTATAAACTCTTTTGTCCAAAACGGATATGAATTGGGTGTTTTTACGAAATTAACTTCGGTTAGTTTCGGAATTTTTGGAATGAATATTTTCGCATTGAGGCTACTAAGTGCTTTTATTGGAATATTGACGATTATCGGCTTCTTTTTTCTACTCAAAGAATTGCGTTTTTCATATCGGTTAGCACTTTTGGGAACATTTTTTTTGACATTTTCCTTTTGGCATGTAAATTTTTCGCGCCTCGCTTATTCTGAAATTTTTATTCCGTATTCTATAGGGCTTAAGACTGTTGGCATGAATAGGTTCTATGCTAAAGATAATGATCAAAAATATAATTTCTCGGTATTATTTTCTGCTGATGAAGGAACACGTAATGAAATACGTGTGGAATTTTTGAAGTTTTTAAAGAAGATTGAAAAAAAAT
>ENA-OREN01004891-OREN01004891.1-marine-metagenome-genome-assembly--contig:-NODE-4891-length-11407-cov-3.195587_pt1 | contig 11407 bp, 11 predicted proteins | sample MGYA00248624_ERZ508555 | MGnify/ENA primary metagenome ERZ508555 (study PRJEB26222, sample SAMN06267773) | marine metagenome | isolation source: Saanich Inlet, British Columbia, Canada | place...
CTTCATGATGTGCCACAGCATCGGCCGACCACCGATTTCGACCATGGGCTTGGGCCTTGAATGGGTCTCCTCTGAGAGGCGGGTACCGTACCCGCCTGCCAGGATCACGGCCTTCACTGCTGTTCACGCTCCATACGACCGGCCACCGTACCGGAAGTCGGGCCCCTGGTCGTGGTGTGATGATGGGATGCCCTGTGGAGGCCCCATTCGACAGTACGGGCCCATCGAGTCGCTACATTGCACTCCTGTGGAACCTGTCGACGCTGTCAAACATCAAACTCAGGGCAGCAGGCGAGTAACGGGTATGTTGCAAGTCCTGCGCTCGGCCAACCGGGGCTCTGGCTACAGGCTGAAGGGAGCGATCCGGTGAGCACCGAGCACTTCTTCCACGACTACTTCGGGACGGTCACCGAGAAACTCAACGACATCGACCCCGAGTTGCTGGAACAGGCTGCCACGATGGTTCGACGGGCCCAAGGCACCGGGAACAAGGTCATCCTGGCCGGCAACGGTGGAAGCGCCGCGATGGCTAGCCATGTGGCGGTCGACCTGACCAAGGCGGCGGGCATCCGAGCCGTGAACTTCAACGAAGCCGACCTGCTGACCTGCTTAGCCAACGACTACGGCTACGAGAACTGGGTGGCGAAGGCGCTCGAGTTCTACGCAGATCCCGGCGACCTGGTGGTCCTGATCAGCAGCAGCGGCAGGTCGCAGAACATGGTCAACGGTGCCGAACAGGCGAGCGCCATGGGCCTCGCCGTGATCAGCTTCTCCGGTTTCTCTCCTGACAACCCCTTGCGCCGACTCGGCGACCTGAACCTCTGGGCAGCGAGCGACTCCTACAACATCGTCGAGATGACCCACCATGTCTGGCTGCTCGCCATCGTCGACTTCCTGATCGAAACGGATGGGTGAATGGCCGCCCCGGCAGCGAACGGAGTACGGGCCCTCCTGCTGGCAGCCGGGAGCGGCAGCCGCCTTCGCCCTCTGACGGATGAGTGGCCAAAGCCACTCATGCCTATCGGGGGGCGTCCGCTCCTCGAGTATTGGCTGGAGTCCCTCCGGTCCGTCGGGGTCCAAGATGTCCTGGTGAACGTGCATCACCACGCCGAGCAGATGGTGAGGTTCCTTGACCGTCCCTGCTTCAGGGGGTGGGTTAGCACCGTTCACGAGACCCGCCCACTCGGAACCGCCGGCACGCTCTCGGCCAACAGGGAGTTCTTCGAGGGTGGGACGACGCTGTTGGTCCACGCTGACAACTGGTGCCTATGCGATCTCGGTGCGTTCATGGCGTTCCACCGGCATCGGCGCCCGGAGGGCTGTCCTGTCACGATGATGACATTCGACACGCCGACGCCGGAGACCTGCGGAATCGTCGAGACGGATTCTGCGGGTGTCGTGATCGGATTTCATGAGAAGGTGGCCGATCCGCCTGGGAACCATGCCAACGGAGCGGTCTACCTGCTGGAGCCTGAGATGCTCGACTGGCTGGCGCACCGTCCGGATGTAAGGGACTTCAGCACCGAGGTGCTTCCGAACTTCGTAGGGAGGATCGCCACCTGGCACAACTCCGGCATACACCGCGACATCGGGACTCCCGACATGCTGGCGCTCGCCCAACAGGATCAGGCACCAGGTCCACCCCGGGGCGAGATCGACGACTGGAGCGACTGGTTCCGGGACCATCCCGTCCATCGACAGGTGGCCGACCTGACGGCGGCCTGTGAGCCGAAGCGATGAGCGACGGCTTCCTCGTCATCGGTAGTAACTCGTTCTCGGGTGCCCACTTCGTGCGACACCTGATCGAACAGGGCCACGAGGTGCTCGGCGTCAGCCGATCCGAGGAGCCGGACGACGTATTCCTTCCCTACAAGTGGTTGCCGGACTGGAAGGAGCACTTCGGGTTCGAGCAGATCGACCTGAACCACGACCTGGACCGCCTGATGGATCTCGTCCACTCACACAGGCCGTCCCACGTGGTCAACTTCGCTGCGCAGGGGATGGTCGCTCAGAGTTGGGATATCCCAGAGCACTGGTACCAGACCAACGTTGTGGCCCAGGTGAGGCTGCACGACCGGTTGAGGAAGTTGGACTTCCTGGAGAAGTACGTCCACGTGTCCACACCGGAGGTCTACGGCAGCACCGACGGCCCGGTGGTCGAGAACTTCGAGTTCGCCCCGAGCACCCCGTATGCCGTCTCACGTGCCGCCTGTGACCTGCACCTCCTAACCTTCTACGAGGCCTACGGGTTTCCGGTGGTGTTCACCCGGGCTGCCAACGTCTACGGGCCCGGACAGCAGCTGTACCGGATTATTCCCAGGGCAATGTTGAGTTGCCGGCTTGGCAGACGTCTGCCGCTTCACGGCGGCGGCGGATCAGTACGCAGTTTCATCCACATCCAGGATGTCTCGACAGCGACGCTGATGCTGGCGCTGCATGGTGAGCCGGGCGAGAGTTATCATCTGTCCAGTCCAGAGACGACGACGATCAGGGATCTGGTCGACAGGATCTGCTGTCTGACAGGGGTCGATTTCGGCGTTGTAATCGACGAGGTCCCAGATCGCATGGGGAAAGATCAGTCGTACCTTCTGGACAGCGGTAGAATCCGAGAACAGTTCGGCTGGACCGATCAGATCAGCCTCAGGGACGGGCTAGTCTCGACGCTTGCGTGGGTTGATCACAACCTCGGACTTCTTGGGCGGTTACCGGCCGACTACATCCACAAGTTGTAGTGGCAGTTGAGACTTTCGGAGTACAAGTCGTGACAGACAAATTTCGCATCGACAGCCACAAGTTGATACATCACCCGCAACGGGTGCAGGCGTTCCTCGACGCTGGAGACGACTGGGAGAAGTACAAGAACCTCCAGCCAATCTATGCGGAGATCTCAACTGCCGGATCGTGCAACCATCGGTGCACGTTTTGTTCCGTCGACTACCTCGGTTATAAGCGGGTGTTTCTACGGCGTGACGTCCTCAAGAGGTTCTTCGAATCGGCAGCCAAGATAGGCCTCAAGGCCGTCATGTTCGCCGGAGACGGCGAGCCCCTCCTGAATCCCGATATCAGCGACATTGTCGGTGATGCGTTCGAGAACGGGATCGAGACCTCGTTCACGACCAACGCTGTCCCGTTGCGGCAGCGTTTCATCGAGAGTTCGCTGCACAAGATCTCCTGGATCAAGGTCTCGATGAATGCCGGCGATGCTGAGGCGTACGCTGCGATCCACCAGACCGCCGAGAAGGACTTCGAGCGAGTCTGGGAGAACCTGGGACACGCGGTGGCACACCGGGCGAATGAGCGCCTGGAGACGGCGCTCGGCGTCCAGTCACTGATCCTTCCTGACAACCTTCACACCCTCGATGGCCTGGTATCTCGTGCCCGGACTACTGGGCTCGACTACGTCGTACTGAAGCCGTACGTCCACAACGTGTACATGCTCCAGAAGGGGTACAGCCATCTCAATTACACGGCAAGAAAGTACTCGGAGACGTTGCTGGAGTTGAAGCAGAAGTACGACGGCGACGAGTTCCATGTAGTGGCGAGGACCAATGCTCTCCGGAAGTTGGTCAACGAGGAGGAGTCGTACTCCACCTGTCTGAGCACTCCGGCGCTCTGGTTCTACGTGTCGGGCAACGGGGACGTCTACGCTTGTGGGGCCCATGTGGGGAATCCGAACTTCCTACTCGGAAACATCTATGAGGACACGATCGAATCGATCTGGAAGTCCGACGACCGCCGAAGTTGCCTAACTTTTGTCCGCGAAGAACTGGATCTCGCTGTCTGCCGGAACAACTGTCGAATGGACGAAGCAAACCGATACTTAGACCAACTCGTAGAGGCGCCGGTTCTGCGCAAGAACCGGGATCTCGATCGACTTGTAGAGGCGCCTGTCCTGCACGAGAACTTCATCTGACATGGGAATGGAGATTGACCTCCTCGCGGATTACCCGCGTGCGAAGCGGAATCTGGATGCGCGAAGTCAGGAGAAGACCGCGGAGGACCGCGCCATCGCTCGTCAGTTCGGTATGGAGTTCTTCGATGGCGACCGTCGCAACGGGTACGGTGGTTTCAACTACGATCCTCGGTTCTGGCAACCGGTCGTACCGACCTTCCAGAAGCGCTACGGACTGACCGGCGAGAGTTCGCTTCTAGATGTCGGCTGTGGCAAGGGCTTCATGTTGAAGGACTTCGTCGAGTTGATTCCGGGCATCACGGTCGCCGGCATAGACGTGAGTCGCTACGCAATCGATAATGCCGTCGATGGCATGGAGGCGTTCGTACAGGTGGCCGACGCCCGCCACCTGCCATTCGAGGACGATTCCTTCGACCTGGTCGTGTCGGTGAATACGATCCACAACCTCGAACGGGACGAGGTCGTGGACTCTCTCCGTGAGATACAGCGGGTGAGTCGTCGTTGGTCCTTCGTGGTCGTTGATGCCTATCGAAACGCTATGGAGAAGGACCGGATCGATGCGTGGAATCTGACGGCGCTGACGGTCCTCTCGACCGACGACTGGGTAGGTCTGTTCAATGAGGCGGGGTACACAGGCGATTACTTCTGGTTCATTCCGTGACGTCACAGTCGGATCGACGGTGCTCGATGTTGCGCAAGATGCTCAGGATTCGCATGGTGGAGGAGGCCATAGCCGAGTTGTACGCGGAGCAGGAGATGCGCTGCCCTGTTCATCTGAGCATCGGTCAGGAGGCCGTTGCGGTCGGTGTCTGCGCCGCTCTGCACGCCGATGATTGGGTGTTTTCGGGGCATCGGAACCACGCTCACTATCTGGCAAGGGGTGGAAGCCTTGAACGGATGCTGGCCGAGTTGTACGGCAAGGCCACCGGTTGCACCGGCGGTCTGGGAGGCTCAATGCACCTGACGGATCTAGAGGCCGGATTCGTGGGTGCCACGCCGATCGTCGGAAGTGTGGTGCCTATCGCCGTGGGGGCCGCGCTTACAGCCAAGTACCAGGGGCAGGGCCGGATCTCGGTGGTCTTCTTCGGAGATGCAGCTCTGGAGGCCGGACTGGTACACGAAGCCCTCAACCTTGCAGTCGTGCACCGTCTGCCGGTGCTGTTCTGCTGCGAGAACAACCTCTACTCGGTCTATTCCCCCATGTCTGTCCGGCAGCCACCGCACCGCACGATCACGGAACTGGCAGCCGGCCACGGAATCCGGACAACTGCCGGCGATGGCAACGACGTCGAAGATGTCCACCGGATAGCGGATGAGGCATGTGTGAACATTCGCGACGGGGAGGGGCCTGTCTTTATCGAGTTGTCGACCTACAGGTGGCGCGAGCATTGTGGTCCGAACTTCGACAATGACCTCGGCTATCGAAGTGATGCAGAGTTCCAGGAGTGGCTGGCGGGCGACCCCATCGAGGTCATGGCGGACAGGATCCTCTGGAGTGAACGTGAGGCGGTGACCGATTGCATCCGAGAAGAGATCCGTGGCGCGGTCGCCTTCGCCAAGGGCAGCGAGTTCCCCGATCCGGAGACCATCCGCTATCCGGTCTACCGGTAGGGCGGGCTCCCGTGTTCAGGATCTCAGTCGTAGCGGCTGGGTCGACTCCAGGAGTGGACCGGCTGTGACCAGGTCGATCTCATATGGAGATGCGATACGTGAGGCGCTCGACCAGAGTCTCGAACAACGCCCTGAGGTCTATGTGATGGGTCTGGGGGTTCCTGACCCGAAAGGGATCTTCGGATCTACCATCGGACTCCAGGCCCGGCACGGGCTCGACCGCGTCTTCGATGTTCCACTGTCCGAGAATGCACTCACCGGTTTCGCGCTTGGAAGCGCTATCACGGGGATGCGTCCGATACTGATACACCAGCGGGTCGACTTCACATTGACCTCCTTCGAACAACTAGTCAACCAGGTAGCCAAATGGCACTTCATGTTCAATGGGCAGATGGCCGTGCCCATGGTCGTGCGAATGGTGATCGGACGGGGTTGGGGTCAGGGACCCCAGCATTCCCAGAGTCTTCAGGCGTTATTCGCCCATGTCCCCGGGCTGAAGGTGATCATGCCGTCCACGCCCCATGATGTGAAGGGAATGCTCCTCGCCGCTGTCGAGGACGACAATCCCGTGATCTGCCTTGAGCACCGGTGGTTATATGACATCCGCGGCCATGTACCGGAGATCGACTATCGAGTCGCCCTCGATCAGGCACGCGTGGTCCGACCTGGTGTCGACATCACCCTCATCGGGGTCTCGTACATGACCCTCGAATGTCAGGCCGCCGCTGTCCTCCTGGACGGTGTTGGGATCTCCGCCGAGGTGATCGATCTTCGAAGCATCCGTCCGCTTGACACCGAGACGATCCTCGGGTCGGTCCGGCGAACTGGTCGGTGCCTCACGGTCGACAACGCACACCTTGTCGGAGGCGTGTCTGCGGAGATCTCCGCTGTTGTAGCCGAGTACGCATTCGAGCAACTCCAAGTCCCTCCGCAGCGACTCGGATTCCCCGATTACCCGACACCAACGAGCCCTGCGCTCGCCGACGGTTACTACCCCCGGCCGCACGAGATAGCCTCGAAGTGCGCAGAGATGCTCGGACAGTCAGTGGTCTTTGAACCCCCGGAACTTGGTGGTCGACGCCTTGATCAGCCTAACGCGGCCTTTCAGGGGCCATTTTGACCTGTCGGACCGGAGCCTCTTGCTGGTGACGTGTCGCTGGCCTGTCGGAGGTGACGGAATGGCCGGCCACCACGGTCTATCCTCAATCGGTCCCAGGCAATTCGTCGCCAATAATCCGGACAGGTGGGCATGCAGACTCGATCGCTTCCAAGGACCACTAAGGCAGCGATACTCACTGAGTTGAGGACACCACTCGTTGTCGAGTCGATCTGGCTTCCTGAGGAGCTCGATGTCGGTCAGGTGCTGGTGCAGGTTCACTTCAGTGGAATCTGCGGGTCCCAACTCGGCGAGATCAACGGGGCCAAAGGGACTGATCCATACCTACCGCACCTTCTGGGACACGAGGGTTCGGCGACGGTCCTCCGCGTCGGTCCCGGTGTCAGCCATCTCGCCCCCGGGGACCGTGTGGTACTCCACTGGCGCAAGGGGAAGGGCATCGAGTCCCGGACTCCGACCTACGGGTGGAACGGGCGTGAGATCAACGCCGGTTGGGTGACCACCTTCAACGAGTACGCGGTGGTATCTGAGAATCGGTGCACTCCGATCCCCCAGGACCTTGACCTTGAGGTGGCGGCTTTGTTCGGGTGCGCGGTGACCACGGGATTCGGAGTGGTCGAGAACAACGCTGAAGTGCGGGCCGGCGAGTCGGTCGTCGTCTACGGGAGCGGTGGGGTCGGCTTGAACGTGGTGCAGGCGGCAGCCCTGCATTCTGCCCATCCGATCATCGGTGTGGACCTCCACAGGAACAGGTTGGACCTTGCAGTACGTATGGGGGCTACCCATGTCATTAACGGCGGGAGCGGAGATGTTGAGGGTCAGATCTCTGAGATCGTCGGGTCGGTTGGGGTTGATGTCTTCATCGACAACACGGGTGTAGCAGCGGTTGTGGAACTCGGGTACAGGATCACCAAGCCCAAGGGTCGGGTAGTTCTCGTAGGGGTTCCGGACCATGGCCAAGAGGTCAGCATCCCGTCTCTTCCGCTTCATTTTGGTAAGACGCTCACCGGGTCACACGGAGGCGAAAGTTCGCCGGATCGTGATATTCCCAGAATCCTGGGTCTCTATGGTGCCGACAAGATCAGGCTGAGTGATCTGGTCACCGAGACCGTTTCCCTGGATGGCATCAACGAAGCCATCGACGGAATACGGTCGGGCGCCATATCCGGCCGGTGCATGGTCTTCCTGAGTGAGGCCCAGTGAACCCGGGGGCCGGCGGAGAGTCTCCCGACCGCTCACCGGGAGCGTCCAGGACCGTCTTCGTCTCTGGAAACTTCAACATCCTGCACCCGGGACACCTGCGCCTCCTGCGCTTCGCGCGTGAGTTGGGTGATCGCCTGATAGTCGGCGTGCAGAGTGATCGAATCGCCGGTTCTGCGGCGCATGTTCCCGCACAACTTCGCCTTGAAGGCATATTGAGCAATACCTTTGTCGACGAGGCGATTCTTGTCGATGAACCGGTTGGCGCAGTTGTTGATCGTCTTCGACCCGACATAGTGGTAAAGGGAAAGGAGCACGAGAACCGGTCCAATCCTGAGTTGGAGGTGCTGAACCGGTACGGCGGACAACTTGTGTTCAGTTCTGGTGACGCCGTGTTCTCGTCGTTGGACCTAATCCGCAGGGACTTGGTAGATGAGAAGCGGCGCATTGGCAGCGTCCCGACCGAATACCTCATGCGGCACGGGATCGAGAACAAGGATGTCCTCGCCCGGGTTGAGGAGTTCCGCACGCTTCGAGTCTGCGTCATCGGTGATCTCATTGTCGACGAATACATTACCTGCGAGCCACTGGGCATGTCGCAGGAGGATCCGACCATCGTCGTCACCCCGGTCGACACACAGCGCTTCATCGGCGGGGCCGGGATCGTCGCCGCACATGCCGCGGGTCTGGGAGCAGAGGTCCACTTCCTGACCGTGACAGGGAACGATGAGCTGCGTGATTACGCGCTCCGTGAACTCCGTGTCGTTGGAGTAAACGCTGATCTGCTTGGTGACGACACTCGACCCACCACCCTCAAACAGCGCTTCCGGGCCGATGGAATGACGCTGTTGAGAGTGAGTCATCTACATCAGGCGGCCATTGATCTGGAACAGCAGAATCAGATCTTCGAACGGTTCAACGAGTTGGTGTCGACCTGTCAACTCCTGGTCTTCTCCGACTTTAACTACGGATGTCTGCCTCAGCCGCTTGTAGATCGAATCGCAGGTCGAGCACGAGAAATCGGATTGACGATCGCAGCTGATAGTCAGTGCTCCTCTCAGATCGGTGACATCAGCAGATTCCAGGGGATGGATCTTTTGACTCCAACTGAACACGAGGTGCGCCTCAGTCTCCGGAACCATGAGGACGGCCTAGTCGTTCTGGCTGAGAAGCTGCGAGTGCGGGCCGATGCCAAGAATATCATCCTGAAGTTGGGAGCAGAAGGAGCCCTTCTGCACATCCAGAGCGATGACCAGCAGTTGCATACAGACCGGATTCGGGAACTGAACTCCTCTCCTCGGGACGTCGCAGGAGCCGGCGACTCACTCCTGATTAGCAGCGCAATGGCGATGGCGGTAGGGGCGTCGCCGTGGGAGGCTGCCTACATAGGGGCGGTCGCCGCGGCAGTTCAGGTGAGTCGTATCGGAAACATTCCGCTTTGTGCCACGGATCTGACAAGAGAGATCCGGTAGCGCAACGCTGCGGTGTCTGTTTCTGCACTATGCAGATGAAGTTGACATGATGGCGTCTACTGATCGCACGCTAGGGTCATTTCGACTCACGGTTTAGGAGAGATACCCAAGTGAAAGAGTTCAGTTGCGTACGATAAGGCGATGGTTGAGAAATCTCTTGATCTGGCTACCAGGCAGCGTTGGTGAAACTATAATCCTGCCAAGAGTCCGATATGTATACGATCATCTGCCATTACTGGACTGGCGAACAAAACGATATGCCGCCAGTGAAGCTAGGCGAATACGCTCAGCTATATTGGCGAAGTCAGATAAATTCATAATCGTGTTCGACTGCGAGATTGCCGGCCTCGGTTATGGCGGAATTCTCTACATGCTTGCGATTGCGAGATACATAATCTCCCAGGGAGGATTCACGGCCTTCTATATAGTAGATACAGATTATCCACACGTCGATGGCCAGATGGATCAGGATGAAATAAGCTATTTCATAAGCGATATTGTTCACATCGCAGAGGCGATGCTAGATCCAGAGGTGAGTTCCGTTTGCCTAATCTCTCCTGAGACACTTTCGAAAGTAGTTGACACGCCAAGCAACGAATTCCTATTATTTGACGACTTTACTAGAAACCGAAGACCCTTTTTCCGAGATTGTTTCAATGTCTTCAATAACCTAATGGCAAACTCGCCTGATGCTGTGCAGGACCGTGTACTCTTCTCTCCTGATGAATTCAAGTGTAGGTTGCCCGAATCGTCTTGCGCTACTCCCTATGTGTCGTGGGCCTGTAGGTACTCTCTCAAGGGTACGGACTTTGGTCGACAGACAATGCGGGACGAGTTCCTGAAGAGTTACACGTATCTCCGAAACCGTTTTCCGAACCACAATATTCTTGTTGTCTCAGATTCTCTTGGTTGTCAGCACTATTCTTCATTAGCGACCGATCTTCAGATCAAGGATCTTCTCTTTTCCAAGGACTACTCGCCTGACTTCCTTGGCGATGCTGCGTTGACGATAAACAGCGACTTCTTTTTCTGGTTTCGAGGTGGCGGAATGTGCATTATTCCTCTGATCTCGAGAATGCCGTATGAGTGTCACGGTCCGCTCATGAATGAGATAATGTGGGACAAGAGAAGACTCACCTCCTGGCAAGGAAAGTCACAGGAATGGATTGTTCTCGAAAAGCATCAATTCGTAGATGATAGGAGTCGTGAGACAGAAAATATTGGGTTATCCTGGAATGGTGTAGAGGAATAGCAGAAGCGCGTCAGTTTGAATACTAAGGGCCTCCCTTTGTTAAGTCGGCTGCGGCGCCACTGACACTACGCAGGCCTTGGCGGTCCATCGACCTGCGAGGTCGACAACCTTCCCCTGTGGAAGAAGTAGCCTAAGCGCATGGCAGAGATTGCACATCCTCTTGGTGTCGGCTCGCTATGACAGTTCTGGTGACGGGGAATCTGGGTTACATAGGCTCGGTTCTGACGCCGATGCTCGGCCAGAGGGGGCACCAGGTTCGAGGTTTCGACAGTGGTTATTTCCGGGATTGCCTCCTTTCACCTGCAGTTGAGCCACCGGAGCAGATAGTCAAGGACATACGCGATCTTGAGCGTGAGGACCTTGATGGAATCACGGCGGTTGTGCATCTGGCGGGGTTGTCGAACGATCCTCTCGGTGAGTTGGATGAGTCGCTTACCGAGGTCATCAACTACGACGGATCGATTCGACTGGGTGAGTTGGCACGGGACGCCGGAGTCCGGAGGCTGGTCTATGCGTCGTCCCAGAGCATGTACGGCAGGGCTGCCGTCGGAGCCGAACTGGAGGAGGACACCAGCGAGAAGAACCCGCTCACCGCCTACGCCCGGACCAAGTGGGAGGCCGAACAGGGCCTCCTGGCTCTCAGAGCGTGGAGACTCTAATGCGCTGATTCCACCTTGGCTGGCGGGATCTGCTCAGTTGCAGGCGAGGGTGTGGCGGGCCCTGAAGGGCGATGATCGTGAATGCGACGCTCTCGCCAACGGGCGGCGGCCTCAAGCTCTGGAGGGGACTGCACCACGTATATGAGTGCCTTCACCATCCCCACCATCCATGCGAGGTTTCGG
>ENA-OREN01004892-OREN01004892.1-marine-metagenome-genome-assembly--contig:-NODE-4892-length-11407-cov-3.122683_pt1 | contig 11407 bp, 9 predicted proteins | sample MGYA00248624_ERZ508555 | MGnify/ENA primary metagenome ERZ508555 (study PRJEB26222, sample SAMN06267773) | marine metagenome | isolation source: Saanich Inlet, British Columbia, Canada | place...
TTGAGCAAAACACTGGTTCGGAAATCATAGAAACACTGGGTAAAACAAACCCCTGAAATAGGTAGGAGCATAGGGTACCGTTGTAGTCGCATAGGAACATAAGGGGGACCCTTGTAATCATTGAAACTATCAACAGGTATATGATTGTGAATGTATTGGTCGGAGTATGCCTAGGACTACCGGATATTTCGGCGGAGATAAGTTCGCAAAAAAATATCCAGAGGTCCAAAACCTAATTGCAGCGATAAATAGCATTCCCCTACCATTAGTTCCTGGTTACGCAAAATATCCAGGGCATACAGTTTTTTGGAATGAAGCCATTGATATTAAAGCCGATGCACTTGGCTGGGACTTACAACCAAAAGTGGATACCCTCCCAAACCCAAAGGCAAGATGGAAAGGTGATCATTTCATGCAAATGCCCGATGGTTTGAGAGTTTTTTGTGAGATAGAATACGGTAATTCTGCATCACTGTTTCGCGATTTCGCAAAGTTTGATTTAGCCTCGAAATTAGAGACATATGACTTTTTTTTATTAGGCGTTCCCGGGCCAAATGCAAAGAGAGAGATTGGGTATGCGACAAGTTTTGACCATGTTTTGAATAATAGAGAATACATGAAACACTTTGTAAACTCACCTTGCTGTGTTTTCGAAATCGAACCTGCTAGTCATGTAGATTTAATTACAGGTTCAACCATGACATTAAATGATGTCAATGACAGAATGAGTCAACAGCAGGCTCACGATTTGATTGATAACCATAATTTAAGACCCCTGCTAAATCTACCATAGTTAAATTTGGCCTGTTCATGGATATAGGCAGTGTATGAATGTATATCGTTCAGACACATTGGGTAATACCCATTCCCTAGAATACATCAAATCCGTTCACAAGGGTTCTCAGTTGGCTCTATTGAACGCTACCCATGCGATTGATGGGATTCTCTGTGAAGAGGTAACATTCAAACGGCTAGGAACCCTACAATGACCATGGCAAAGAAACTATTCTACCTGGAAGAATTGAATGGCTGTTGGTCAACAGCTAGAGACAAAGGTATCGAGTATGCACAGGCTAGAGGTCATTCACCCAATAGCCTGCATAACGATCGCAAGGACATGTTGTATGTGGGTTGCGAGATGCAAGACATTGGATGCTTTGACCCCGCAGATATCGACCAATCGGTATTCAATCAGTGGCGGCAATACACGATGTCAGATGAGAACAGAAGTCGCAAGGCGATTACTGAGAAGGGATTCAAGAAACGCAAAGAGGCTCTAATTCTACTTCTGAAAGCAAATCACCTCAGCAAACAACTGGAAATCATACAGATGCATCGCAGTAACATCAGACATGAAAAGTTGGATTACTGGAACGAGGATGAACTTGAGGCAATGACAACTCGAGCCCTGCACGTGTATGAGCAAGAACCGGACAAAAGGGCTGCAGCAATTGCTCACTTCATCAATCGAATCTGTCCCCCGCGTAGAGAAGACACAGCCCAAATGATGTGGCAATACATCGACTTTGAAGAGAACTGCATCCTGTTTCCCGCCAAGAAGAACGGGCGTCAAGCGGGGAACTTCATCGAATCGCGATTCATCCCTCTTCTTCAAGGATGGAAGGAAGAAACATCCCGATATGCAGGTGGTGATGAGTATGTATTCCCATCAAGTATGGCTCAATCCAGTGGAACCACCAAGACTCCACGCCCACATGTGACTGGAAAGACGATTGCAAAGCACCTTGATTACATTCGAGATACGACCATTCTTGGTGATGGTAGCATGCCACGTAGATTGTCTGGACACAAATATCGGCATTCATTTGCAATGCTCGCACTCAAGAACCGTAGAAAGATGACATTCATCGCCAAAGTCCTGGGAGATTCTGTAGCAACTGTAGAAGAATACTACTCTCGATTCCTACTCAATGGCGATCACAAAGCAGAGCATGAAATGATGACGCAGAAGAAGAACAGACCCCTCTCATCAGAAGGTACAGTGCAGCCTGCTGGCCTCAAAAGATACAGTCGACCATTGCCTTCAGCAAACCAGATTGCAATCGCTGAGGGGTTCAGACTCTATGACGAGGGTGGTGGACGCTGGGGTCTCCTCCCCATCCGGGGCAGTTGAATGCTGTAATCAAAGCCGCTCTAGACTTGCTAGAGTGTGACAACTCCGAATCAGCAAAAGCTCTACTGCGAGCATTCTCTGGTGATTCGGCCATTGATTGGCCCAAGGATGGCCAAGACTTGGCCGAGATTAGGCCAAATGTTGGCCAAAACTCATCGGAGGTGGTCGAATGACCTCAGATACCGACCTGAGAAAGGTTCTGCGCATGCTAGGACAGGCAGTCTACAGCTGGGGAATTCATTCACTGGATGATGATGCAACCGATGAGAGAGAGATTCTCGACAATCTCTCCGCTGAGGCTAGGACCGTCGCAGAGAGATTTGTTCGGAGAAATGTGCTTGGAGACAACATCTCACGATATGTCCCCCAGGATGTGAAGGTCGCAGTCGCAGTAAGAGACCAGGGGCAATGCACAGGGAAATTGCCAGACGGCAGCAGATGCCCGAGGAAGGATAGCCTACACTTTGACCATCGAATCATACCCTTCAGACTCGGCGGGCCACAGACGATATGGAACCTCACCCTGCTGTGCGATGAGCACAATTGGGGAAAGGGCGGTTCGTTCGGAGGTGGAAATTGATGAATAAGACATACAGGCCACCAGAGACCGGTTTGTCTAGATTGGAAATCAGAGATCCTGTTACAACAGGTAGGTTGGCATGGGGCTACATCTCGGATGACGAGTCACTGATCATGAGCGACACTGGAGAGGTCTGGGTCAGACATGGCCCAAAGGAAGTGTTCGGTTCAGAGAAAGCTGCTGAGGATTTTATTCAGGAGAGGAAGTTCATGCCACCTCCCACCATGCTTCCAGGTTCTCCATACGACCATGCTCCATTTGACGAACACCTGATGAGAGTAATTGCACGCAAGGAGCTTCACAACTCGGTAGCTTCGAGGCTTGTTAGATGGCTCATGTCATCTAGGCACATTGAATGAATCAATCCTGAGAACAGCTTATTCCTCTTCCGATTCAAGACTGGCCACATAATCCATAATGAGATGCCTTATTCTATAGCCCCTGTACATACCTGGTTGGATTCCATCCCCGTGTCTTTTCTTTAATTCGGCATCAAGAATATCCCAAACAGATTCGGGAAGAGTGATGTTTTTCTGCACCGATGCGTTGCATTTTTTGCAAACAAACTCCAGATTCTCCAGGCCTTTCGCTCCGGTTGATCTTGGTAATTTATGGCTGATATCTAAATCTTCAAGAGCCAAGCTGAAGAAGAGGCGAGGGTCCTCTTCCTCTATTGATTTTAGTTCCCTTTCTATGTTGGTGCCTGGGATTTTTATCTTGAGATTCATCTTGCAAACCGCACACTTGTAATCCTGTTGTTTGAGTATCTCGGCAGCATCTATTCTACTAACAGATGGTTTTCCCTTAGCCATAATTGAACCCTCTCCAGTCTCTGAATGCAATAACTTCGACTCAGACCTAGTTGATAGACCTTTCAACACAGATTTCTATTGAATCTTGTTGAACTCATTTACCACATATTGATAAAGGAGGCTTACGACGGACGGCCGATGCTCGCATACAGTCTTGATTGCCCCACCTGTGGCGCCGACCTAGAAAGGACCCTCTGTACTGCGCATAAGAATGCGATTTGCCACGCTTGTGAAAGAGAATTTCAGAGCTATCGAAATGGGAGTCTGAATCCTGATGGTTATGCTGAAGCCTACCTAGATGGTGACGAGTGGAGACCTCCTGTAGAAGGGGAGTTCACAAAGATACTCGACTACACGCGCGTGGGTAAGAATCTGAAGGTTTGGAAAGTTGATGCAGATCTGTGGGATTTAAGCTCCCCTGACATCCAATATTTATTCACCTCGGGAGTGGCTTGGCTACTGCCCTTTGAGAAATCGAAGAAATTGCAAGATGTGATTCAGGAGGTGCCAAGCCCACCGGGAATAGGCTTCCCTCCAGTGATTAGTCTAAATGGCCCGATAAGTGCCTTCCATAATCATGGCGTCCCTAGCCTAAGTAGATGGATTAACTCAGGATCTTGGCCTGAGAGAATTCCCTTACTTCGGAGGATAATAGGTCAGGTATGCACACAAGCCGAAACAACAGCGCTTTGCATGTTGGTTTTTGGAGAAGGAGATATTCTGGAATTAGAAAGGCTGAGTTATTGGCTCGCCAAGGACGACTTGGGATTGCAGAATTTAATCCTGGTGACCAATGACAATTCAGACTATATTAGGGAGGTGTTGGGATGATTTTTTACACCCAGTCCATGGATGGTGAATTACAATGACAACCCACTCGGACACCGTATCCTTCATCTGGAACGTCGCGAATCTAATCAGGGACTCGTTCAAGCGAGGGGAATACGCGGATGTGATTCTGCCATTTACAGTCCTAAGAAGAGTGGATTGCGTCATTCGTGAGAACCAAGATGAGGTTCGGAAGCAGTTTCTAGAACTAAGGGGGAAGATAGACAATCTAGACCCGATTCTGCGGAAGACCTCTGGGGTGGCTTTCTACAACACATCGAAATTCAACTTCGACAGACTCCTAGATGACCACGCGAACATCCATTCCAACTTCATGGCCTACTACAATGCCTTCTCGGATGAGATGAGGGAGGAGGTTCTTGACAACTTCAAGTTCAGAGATGTCATTCGGGATCTGGACAAGAATAACCTTCTCTACATGGTGATTGAGAGATTCAGCAACATTGATCTCCATCCACACAGAATCAGCAATCATGAAATGGGTTATGTTTTCGAAGAGCTAATTCGTAAATTCAATGAAGCGAACAATGAGAATCCTGGAGAACACTTCACACCTCGAGAAATTATTCGATTAATGGTCGACCTGATGCTCGTTACTGAGGAGGATGAATTAGCAAAGGAGAACATCATCAAATCGATTTTCGACCCCTGTTGTGGAACTGGTGGAATGCTCACAATCGCAAAGGACAGAATACTAGAGAAGAATGAGACTGCAGACATACACCTATTCGGACAGGAACTTAACCAGAAGACCTACGCTGTAACAAAATCGGACATGCTCATGCTCAATCCTGATGGAGTTGATGCATCCAGGATAATGCAGGGGAGCAGTCTCTCAGGAGATGCATTTCCAAACGAGAAGTTCCACTACTTGATTGCCAATCCGCCGTATGGCAAGGACTGGAACATGGACAAGAAGGCAGTGACTGCCGAGCATGCAGAAGGAGACAGAGGCAGGTTCGCTCCAGGGTTACCTGCAATACGCGATGGTCAAATACTCTTCATGCTGAGTATGCTATCGAAAATGCGCCCCGTCTCACAGGGGGGCAGCAGGGTTGCCATCGTGATGAACGGCTCCCCTCTATTCTCCGGCGATGCAAACGGCGGAGAGTCAGAGATTCGCAGATATATCTTCGAAAACGATCTCCTCGAAACACTGGTCGCTGTTCCTGAACAAATTTTCTACAACACTGGTATTGCCACCTACATTTGGATTCTAACCAATCGAAAAGCAGACCACAGAAAGGGAAAGGTGCAATTGATTAACGCATCAGGAGAAGATTTCTGGAAGCCCATGCGTAAGAGTCTAGGAGACAAGCGCAGAGAGATGGATGAGTCTCACATTGCAAAGGTTCTCGAGACATACCATGCGTACGAAGAGGACTCGGATGTGTCAAAGGTATATCCAAATTCATACTTCGGCTACCGCAAGGTAACCGTTGACCGCCCTCTAAAATTGAATGTACAAACAAGTGCAGAACGTATGGATCGCCTAGAGGATGAAAAACAGTTTACCAAACTAGATGAAAGCGAACAACTTGCTTACAAGAACATGCTTGAAGCCTTACCAAGCAAGCTTTACAAGAGCCGTGAAGAGTTCTTAGGGGTCTTGGCTACTGAATCGAAATCTCATGGCTTGAAGGTTGCCGCACCACTCAGGAAAGCCATTCTCAATTCACTTGGAGAGCGAGACGCTAACGCTGAAGTGTGCAAAGATAACAAAGGAAATCCAGAGGCAGACTCAAGCTTGAGAGATACAGAGCGAGTACCTCTCGATGTTGATATCGATGATTACATGGATGTCGAAGTCCTGCCACACGTTCCAGATGCGTGGGTCAATACATCAAAATCAGGACTCGACAAGGTAACAGGAGAGGTTGGCAAAGTCGGTTACGAGATCAACTTCAACCGCTACTTCTACGTCTATACTCCACCAAGACCACTGGAAGAGATCGAAGGAGAAATTCTGCAACTCCAGAAAGAGATCAACGATCTCATGGGCCAATTATTCGATTGAGGTTGTGATTCAATGAAAACGAAACTTCGAGGTGAGTCATAATGTCGACTTCGAAGTACAAACCATATCCAGAATATAAAGAATCAGAAATGAAATGGCAATCCTCAATTCCCAAGAAATGGAAAAAGGTTCGATTGAGATTTTTGGGTAAGACTTACGGTGGCTTAACTGGGAAAAAAGGTGAAGATTTTAGCAAAGAAAATAGTCCAAATCTCAAACCTTACATTCCTTACACGAACATATTGAATCAAACCTATATCTCCAAAAATCATTTTGATTATGTATTCATAGACGAAGGAGAAAAGCAGAACTTGGCAAAAGCAGGGGATCTGTTCTTTCTGATGAGTTCAGAGTCATATCAAGATTTAGGGAAATCTAGTATACTGATTGATGATATTGATGAGTTATATCTCAACAGTTTTTGTAGAGGATTCCGTATTTCTGAATCGATGATTGATCCCTTGTTTTTGAATTATCAATTGCAAGGGCATTTACATAAACAATTAATTTCTACCAAAGGAAAGGGATTCACTAGAATCAACCTTAGTCAAGAAAGGTTATTGGACACACCAATTTTTATTCCGACTTTATCTGAACAAGAACAAATTACTAACTTTCTTGATAAGAAAATTCCTACGATTAATCACACTATTGAACAATTAGAAAACACACTTTCCATAATTGAAGAAAAACGCTCATCTCTCATTACACAGGTCGTCACTAAAGGCCTTAATCCAGATGTGAAAATGATGGATTCTGAAATCGAATGGATTGAACAATATCCAACACATTGGATGCGCTCGAGAATTAGAAAGGCATCGAGCAGAGTTACAGACGGGGCACATGTATCTCCAGATGAAAGCAGTAGAGATATACCGTTTGTTTCAATCATAGATATTACTAACGGAATCATTGATTTCGAGAACTCTCTTCGAACTTCTGCAGAGTCATTTGTTCAGCATAAAAAACACAATTCTTGTCCAAAGCCTTGTGATGTTTTATTCAGTAAAGATGGTACAATAGGAGTGACAGCAGTAATTTCAGAAAAGATTGATTTTGTAGTGTCCTCTTCACTGGTGATAATCAGTCCAATAACTGATTTAGTCGATTCAAAATATCTGGATTATTGGCTTCGATCCAACCCCATAATGGAAATGGTTGAGAGAGTAATGAGCGGGTCCGCCTTGAGGCGTATATCTGTAAGGAAGGTAGGAGATTTGCCGATTTTATTGCCACCGGTTCAGGAACAACTAGAAATTGTTGAATATCTTGATACAAATGTCAGTAATATAGAAAATGCGATAAAATTCATTGTTCAAAAAATTTACACTCTTAACGAATATCGTTCAGCATTAATTTCAGCAGCGGTAACAGGAAAAATCGATGTACGGGAGCTATAAAAATGGCTAAGCATACTGAGGACAAATTCGAAGAAACCATAGAAAAACAGATGCTTGCAAAAGACTGGAAGAAGAGGCAACCAAAGGATTTCGATAGGCAAAGATGCATTCTTCCCAACGATGTATTGGACTTCATTCTCGCCACCCAACCCAAGGAGTTTGAGAAATTAGAGAATATGCAGCCTGGAGAGGCAAGAGAAGGTCTGCTTCACCGAATCTCTCAGGAAGTCAATAACCGAGGAACGATCTCAGTCCTGAGGAAAGGCATAGAACACCTTGGATGTAAATTCGACGTGTGCTACTTCCCGCCTTCCAGTGGCCTAAATGAGGAATCAAGGAGGCTCTTCGAGGCGAACATCTTGAGTGTCGTTCGCCAACTAAAGTTCAGCCAGAAGAATGAGAAATCAATCGACATGGTTCTATTCGTTAATGGCCTTCCAATCTTTACTGCAGAGTTGAAAAACCCGATGACGGGACAAGATTTCTACGACGCAGTGGTCCAATACAGGAATGATAGAAATCCAAAGGGCGAGCCTTTTCTTCAATTTGGCAGGTGCCTGGCCCATTTCGCAGTGGATCCCAACATCGTTCAAGTAACAACGAAACTGGAAGGGAAGAAGAGCTTCTTCATCCCCTTCAACAAGGGATTCGATCATGGTGCAGGCAACCCACCATCATTGACATCGTACTCAACCTCATACCTGTGGAACGACATTTGGAACAGGACAACGACGTTGAAGTTGCTTCAGCACTTCCTACACCACCAACCCACCACTGGTAAAGCTAGTCGCGGAAAGAGGGGTGGGCTTGGAAAACTAATCTTTCCAAGATACCACCAGTTAGATGCAACTCGGAGGCTTGTCGCTGATTCACAACAGAGTGGTGCAGGTAAGAACTACCTCGTCCAACATAGCGCGGGCTCAGGGAAGTCCAACACAATCGCATGGCTCTCTCACAGGCTCTCAATTTTACACGGGACGGATGATAAACGCGTTTTCGATGCCATCATCATACTCTCTGACAGAAGGGTCTTGGACAAGCAACTCAGGGATACAGTCAGGGCCTTCGAACAGACAAGAGGAGTGGTTGCGGCTATAGAGGGAACTTCTGCTCAGCTGAAGGAAGCGTTGGAGAATCGGAAGCAAATTATCGTGACCACGCTCCAGAAATTCCCCCAAATTGTCAATGCGGTTGAAGAAATGTCCGACCGAAAGTTTGCCCTCGTTATCGATGAGGCCCACTCATCCCAAGGGGGGGAGCAGGCACAAGCCGTCAGTAGGGTCCTAGGCTCTGATGGCCATCTGTCGGAGGAGCCGACCTATGAGGATTTAATCAATGAACAAATGAGCGCGAGGAAGAGCCAGGAAAATATCAGCATATTTGCCTTCACAGCGACTCCAAAGCCGAAGACTCTGGAACTATTCGGGAAGCGGAGAAGCGATGGTGATGGGTTCGAGGCATTCAGCCTATACTCTATGAAACAGGCCATAGAGGAAGGTTTCATCCTTGATGTCCTGCAGAACTACACAACCTACGAGACATACTGGAGACTTCACCAGGTAAACGAAGATGACCCGATTGTAGAGGAAGGTAAGGCTAAGGCAATCCTGAGGAAGTTCGTAAGAGAGCACCCCAGTACAATCAAGGAGAAGACATCGATAATGATGGACCACTTCTGGAATCACTCTGAATCTCAAATAGCTGGAAAAGCCAAAGCAATGATTGTAACATCATCCCGTCAACTAGCTGTAGAATACAGATTAGTTGTAGATCAGTGGATAAAAGACAACAATGCTGGTTTCAAGGCACTGGTGGCATTTACTGGCACTATAGAAATCGATAACAAGCCTTACACAGAGGCAAGTATGAATGGGTTTCCTGACACACAAACGGCTTCCAAATTCAACGATAATGACAACAAGATACTGATAGTCGCCAACAAGTTCCAGACCGGATTCGACCAGCCGCTACTTCACACGATGTACGTCGACAAGAAGCTGGGCGGGGTGGCTGCTGTCCAAACTCTTTCTAGACTAAACAGGACCCATCCTGACAAGACAGAGACTTGCGTACTTGACTTCGCCAACGAGCCCGGTGCTATACAAGAGTCGTTCCAACCCTACTATCAGAGAACCGTACTGGAGGGCGATACAGACCCCAATATGGTCTACGAACTCAGAAGAAGAATTCTTGATTTCGATCTTTACTCACAAGATGATGCCATAGGATTCTGCAAGATTCTATTCGACAAAAAATATGGGCATGAGCAAATTGTGGCCTACCTCGACCCTCTCGTCAGAAGATTCACCTCGGAGATGGAAGAGGAAGAAAGGGCGGAACTACGCACTCTGATGAGACAGTTCGTAAGCGGCTATTCATATCTTGCTAGAATCATACCATTTTCAGACCAATCACTGGAGGAGTTCTATCAATTCTGCAAAAGAATCGTCCTGATGCTCCAGGTGGAAACTACGGAAATGCCGGATTTCATACAAGAAATGGTGAACATGGAGAGCCTCCGAATCTCAACCACAAGCAGTGGAGCCATCCCCCTGGCTCAAGGCCCCGGGTCATTAGAACCGAAATCCATTGTTGCAGGATCGATAACTGGAGACGAGGAGTTGGATAGTCTATCGTCTATCATCGAGGCCTTGAATGACAGATTTGGTGCAGATTTGGACGAAGGCGATCGTTTATTCCTTGAAGGGGTAATGCACGAACTTCAGGGGAACGAAGCCATTGAACGATCTATGCAAATCAACCAGCCTGACGATGTCAAGCGAACGTTCGATCATGCCGTCAGGGACATCATGACTACCTCGGTGAACGAGAGGTTCGAGTTCGTCAAAAGGTTCCTAGACAACGAGGAATTCAGAGATGATATGCTGACTATGATGTTCACACAGGTGCTGAAAAACTCCATGCTCGATGAAGAGGGCAAGGTGATGAATCTGATAGCACAAGGAGAATCAAAAACTCAGGAATGGAAAAGCACCATCAGATACTGTATCAACACTGGAAAGAACAAGATGGATTACGTCGAACATGGTATTGTGAAGACCATTGCAGCATTCCTGAATACACACCCTGGTGGGACCTTGCTCGTAGGTGTGGCTGAGGACGAAAACAAGAAGGGCTACGTTAGGGGAAATGCCGAGGATGAGTTCTCAACCGATGACAATGCAATCCAACATATCACCAACATAGTCAGCAGAGATATCGGAGACATATGGGCAACATATGTTGACCCGCGGGCAGTGAATATCGATGGAAATCGTGTCATAAGAATCGATGTAGAGAGGGGGCATGCCCCAGCTTGGTGCAAGAAAGGGGATGACATGGTATTCTATGTTCGAGCAGGCTCCTCATCAAAGCCTCTTTCAGAGGAAGATGCAATCGAATACACTGAGGCTCATTGGTAGCATTCGCCTGTAAGTGGGAAAACCACAACCCCTCAAATTTAGTCGTTTGAAAGGGTACCCATACGACAGACGGATGTTGGATGGGTGTTGAGAGGGTAATGATGTACGCATACATCAGGGTGATTGTTCATCTAGAATCAATAATCTCGAGTAGAGGGATGATTATCCCATAACCAGTGATAGCGCTTCCCAT
>ENA-OREN01004893-OREN01004893.1-marine-metagenome-genome-assembly--contig:-NODE-4893-length-11405-cov-4.527101_pt1 | contig 11405 bp, 8 predicted proteins | sample MGYA00248624_ERZ508555 | MGnify/ENA primary metagenome ERZ508555 (study PRJEB26222, sample SAMN06267773) | marine metagenome | isolation source: Saanich Inlet, British Columbia, Canada | place...
AAAATTTTTTAACCGATTCCAATTAATGCCATTTTTTTCTATGGCAGAAACTAAGTTTTGCCAATCTTTTTTATCTCTACTCCAACCTGCCCTAACGCTCATGATATATTATAGAGAGCAAATAATACAAGCCTTATCCTCAGGATCGTCTTCGTCTTGCTCTTTAACAATATCCTGCCAGCGCTTGGTTTCTTTAGGCTTATTTTTCTTTCCTTCTTTTTCACGTTTTTCAGCAAGATTAACAATTACATCTAAAGTTCCTGCTTCAGCCCAAGTGTAGCCTTTTTGAACTACTTTTCTTTCACCTTTATCCCAATCAAAGCCTTTAATGTGAACATTACTTTCAATTGCTTTTGCTTTTTCATACAGCTCTGGGTGGTTACGCTTCAAGCCTAGCCATTCGTCCTGTCTTTGAAAGAAGCAAAAGTAACAACCAGATCTTGATCGCCACTTGTAATACTCAGGGATTCCGACTGATTCTTCTAAAATTCGAAAGACATCATCTCTAACAATGTTATCTTCTACGAAAGGGAAAACGGCTTGAATATTGGCTTTTGTACTAACATATCCTTGCCTATTTTCATCACCACGTATACCGACATAGCTAATACATAAATCTTCACCAACAAATTCCTCAAATGGCTTAATTTTCATCTGTTTGGTGCACCATCTTTGTTGAGGTGAGGGTAATAGATTGTTATGAAGTTTCAGCCAGTGTTCAAAATCTTGTCCACTATTAAGACGGTTTATGTTTTTACCGAGATCTTCTTCTAACTTGTCAAGAAGATTATAGACCTCCTCAAGTTCAGCCCCTGTATCTGTAAAAAAATACTCCATTCGTTTATGAATATCTGGGTAGTGATCTTTAACATAAACAGCAAGGGCAGCGCTATCTTTCCCGCCCGATATACCCATAACATGACGGGTCTTTTTGTCAGCTGAGCGGGCTAGCTCATGCCACTTCATTGGGTTTTTCTTTAACATTAGTTTTAGAGTTTATAGACTTTTTTGATCTTTTTTTGGTTTTATCTTTGTTTTGAGTTAAAAATTCATCTACAGTTTCAGCCAAAGCAGCAATTGAAATCTTAGAGTTATTATCATTTTCACTAAGAATATCAAGAATTCTTTTCTTTATATCGTTTGCAGCAAGATGGAGTTTCTCATCAACTACAACAACTTCGTCTAAGTCATCTTTGCCAACTTTCATACTTTTGAGCATATAAGTTTCTGCATCAGTGTTAGATTTTTTACTATCTTCATGACTTATTCTTAGTTTTTCTAAGTCTCTAATATTACTAATTATGATTGATAATTTATACTCTGCTGCGATTCGGTCAGAATCATTCCATTTCCTTGCTGGTTTTGAAACAGAAAACATGAGTAAGTTATCAAGCCATGCGTCATCATCTAACTCATGTTTTTGAGTTCTGATAATGAATCCTCTTTGTCCTTGCTCCTCAACAGTGTAACTATCAAGACCCATACAGCGTGCAGAAATTGATTTCCTTATTTCTTTGAGGCGCTCTGGAAAAGTACTTGCTACATCGATATTCAAGTGAAATGATTTTGCAATTAAATTTGCCATATTCTCTCTTAAAAGAGGAAAAGCATACTTTAATTCTTTAATTGCCTCAATTAGAAGGCCTGCTAACGAAGACTCAGTATTCTCATTAGGATTAATTCCAAGCGCTTTTGGAATGTCTTTGAGTAAAAGCTTGACTGGGGATTTAGATAACTTAAATGCATCTCTAACAGCTCTTGCATGTTGAGTTAAACCAGTCTTTGTTTGTCTTGTATATTCAGGAATCTCATCGTCAATAAACTTTGCAAATGGCTTGGCAATTTCAAGCATTGTCCTTTTCTTGTCGTCTCTAAAGAAACCAGATGAATATTCGTTGATGATGGATTGATTTATGCCACCTAAATCTATGTATTGAATCATGAACAGGTCTGGCCTTTTAAAGAAGCGATCAATATTTTCTTTTGAAAAATAAGGAACATAGACGCCTTCTTCCGTGACAGCAAGCTTTTCGTTATTAGCAAGGATAACGACCGCATAAATTATACGGAGTACGCCTTGTTTAATACCAAATGGAGGAGCATACAACTCTTGACTAAGCTCTATAAATGATTTTGGCTGATTTTCTGTACTTTTAATAAACTCATCTATTCTTTTCCAAACTGGATAAAAGTTGTATTCATTATCTTGATCAAGCTCAGAAAGTTCAGCTAGTTTCCATTCACCAGATTGTGTTTCAATGTGAAGTCCGGTAACTTTTAAGAGGGATCTATAAATAGATTTCTCAGCAGGAAATTTATCAATTCCTAAGTCTTCTTTACCTACATCACTAAGTAAAGCGCTAACTAGTTTCGATCTTGCTGCATTTGCCTGAGATGTAGGTAAATTTCTATTTATAAGTTCATTTTTAATGATAGGTGCTTTAGAGAAAACTTCACGCAAAATATTGGAAAATATCTGTTGTAAAGAATGCTTACTTTTAACTTTAAGGTTTACAGTTTTTCGGTACCACTCATTATTTTCAGGGTTTTCTAAGAGAGCATAAAGCATTAAAAACTCTCTATCTTTTGCTGACTCGTAACGATCTTTATATTCTCTCTGTGCTACAGGGTCTTCTGTTAATTCATTAGAATTACTTGCTACCAGTTCTAGTGACAATACTTCTCCAATTATTTCTCTTATTTGTTCACCATTTGGACATAAAACTAGAAGATCTAAAGAACTAAAGTGATTAAGGACATCTTTTTCGAAAACTTGCTTATCGTCTTCAGTTTCCGCAAGATAGAAGATAATTCTTGGGTGACGCGAGAAAGTTTCAAGTTGTTTATAGCTATCGCTAGAAGCAAATTCAGGAACAAAATAGCGTAGAGCCCCATTCTGGATTGAGTACTTTCTAGCCACAACTGGCAGCATATTATGACGCTCATTAAGCTTTTCAGATAATGAAAAATGGCCTAATTTAGTTCTTGCTTCTCCAGCCTTTATTTCAATATCAAAATCACTTCCTTGCCAAACTCGGTATTCGGTATTAAATTTTCTGAAGTTTATTATGGAGTTTTTAATAAGTGAGTTTATTGAAGTTTTAAAGGACTTACTTGAGTTAAAACAAGTTTCTAGTACGACTTTAGATGCCTTTAAACCACCCTGGTTACCAATTATATTAAGCAAGCCTATGGTTTTAAGCATTGTTTCAGATTCGTGATCACTATTACCTAGACGTTCTAATGCTGTGACTACTTCAGCCCATTTTCTATAGGTGAAATGATCAGATGCTGAAATAGGTTGGTTTCTTATAAAGTATTCATAAATTTCCCAAGGCTCAACTTGATCACCTACATTTTCGAGATTGCTTAGACTATCAACAAAACCGTGAGACTCTTTGCTTCCCAAGTAGCTAAACAAGGTTCGTTCGTTTTGTGCAACTTTTTGGCAAAGAATTGGCAATATTAATGCACTAATAGGGTGAAGAGGGTAACAGTTGACAAATATTTCTGTTGCCGATTGTTTATCTAAAGTTGTTGGTATAGCTCCATTTTCTATTAACACATCAACTTGCTTTTCTATTTTAGATTGAATCAACTTGAGTTCTTTTTTATCAAATTGTTGTTCGATAGCTGTTGCCACAATAATTAGTGTTTGCTCAGAAGTATCTAAAAAAGGAATGTTTTCAAATCGACCTTGTACTTTAGCCCACTCATTTTTTAAAGTTGCACCTAGGCCTGTAGCATACTGCTCAATAGATTGGTGCAGCATAACTACTATTGCGAATTTTGTTTCATGATTGGATTGTGAAAGCTCTGCTAAACCCTGCAATAGATAAATATTATTTGTTCCAGTGTGTCTTGCTTCATATTCCAAAAATTTACCAAGTTCGTCTATAGCTAAAAGAAGTCCCTTATAGCCAATTTTTGCTAGCGCATCTTGAAGTGATTCTATTGAGTCAATAATCTCAGTAAATTTAGGACTTTCATCTTGGCTGTTATAGTGCGATAAAATTTCAACAATTTCAGGTTTTTTACCCCTCCTTGAGCCCCAAATTTCTTGAGACTTTTCATGCATAGCTGTAACTAGTCTTTTTCCGAATGACTCAGGAGAGCCAGTCATAAGAACAACGCAATAACCTAAATTGTTTTTAGTAAGCTGAGAAAAATCTTCAGCAGTTGATTTTGATGCTCTACTTAAAACGCGATAAGCAGTTTCGTGAGAAGCAGAATTATTTTTATCCAGTAAACTTGCTAGAAAGGATGCAAAAGAAGATTTTCCAGAGCCGTAAGGTCCAACTAATGACCAAGCTCTTGGCGCCTCGTCTTGCTTTAAAGAGTCTGAAAAAACCTCTAAAGTATTTACAGCTCTTGAGGTAGGGATATATGATCGAACTACTGACTCAGAGCCTGCATCTCTTTGAAGGTTAACTGACCTCGTGTAATGCGTATTGACATTAATGTTTGAATCAAGACTCATGCGACTTTAGTATTTATATTTTTTTGATAATAAGTTTCTAATAATTTATCTGCTTTTATCTCAGCAAGCTTATAGAACTGAAAAATACCTGCAGTCTCCCTTAATGCAAAAGTACCAGGATGAGCACTTACAAGTTTTTCTAGTTTTGATATTAAGGCATCCTCAGTGAGTCTGAAAACTGCTCCAAGGGAGATTGTATTGTCTTTTGTATACATTAGATCCTTTATCGGCATTTGATCAAGGTTTGAGCCATTCATAAGACTGACTAATGCATAACCAAAAATTTCAATAGGTAAATTTTTACGCTCACTTTTAATAGATTTAAAGACCTTGCCAGAAGAGCTTGAGGAGATAAGTTGTAATAATACAAGTGGCGAATCGAGGGCTTCTTCAATTATTCCTTTATTATTGCTAGTCAATCTTCCATACATTCTTAAGAGCACACTAATATCTTTCTTTAGAGTATTTTTGGATACACCTTTTTGAATATCTTGAGAGACAAAGTCAACAAGGCTTAGAAAGGCCTCATCTGTCGTAAACTCTTGTTTATGATAATTATTGAAAAACCAAAAAAATGCAGTAGCTAATTCAGTATTTGAAGCTATAAGCCAATGAATTAACCAGATTGTACCTTCATCTTCGAGATATGGATCATACCCTTTTTCATCAAAAATTAATCGACCAATCTCTGTTGATTTAATATTTCTTCCATCATAACTTATAGTTACAAGTTGACAGGCAGCTAGCCATGACTTGATTGATAAGACCATATTCTTTCCAACACCGAGTGTGATTGTTGCATCTTCATCAGAAAAAACATTGGGATTTTTAATAAATTCGTGATAACCCTTACTAAGCCAACTATATCTTAAAATAAAGGTTTCGTGTCTTCCGAAGCTTACTTTTTTAGAGTTAAATTCCACTAAAACTGTCCAGAAAATTTTTGAATTTCAAGAGGAATTATATCCTTTAAATAATAGAGAGTACTTTGATTTTTTATTGTTTTTTTGATTGAATTATAATTCAAGAATTGCTAACATCTCTAATACACTCTTTTGTTCAGTATAAGTTAATCTATTAAAACCTATACTGAACAATAAGAGGAGGAGAAGTGATTTATTTTAAAAAAAATCTTAGGGTATAGTTAGACTCTATATCTCATCATGCCAGTTTCCAGTATCTCTATCGCGAAGATCGGGTTCACTCATCATCATCTTTTTAGAGAGATTGTATGAAGCTCGTTTTGAGCGACCTTGCCACTGCCTAGCGACCCGACTTTGGAGTAATTTAAATCGATCTAATCTAGATTCTTTATCTTCAAGAGAATTAATAAGCAGGTCATAACTCTCCATATTGTCGTCGTAAATCCTACTTGCTCTGCCAAATCGATTTTGCTCATTAAATATCATTGCCTGGTAAGCAAGTGATGCCTCCCAAAGATCCGCAACTTTTTTAACAACAGTGGAATTAATCGCCGCACTTTCTGCTTTCTTTAGAGTTACAACTTTTAAAGTTGAGTTCACCACTGAGCTCTCATTCTGCTTACCTGTTTCAAGTTCTTCCCAGGTGATATGCGCTTTAAATGATAAATCATTGCCATTAGGAAACTCCCCAACTTTTGTAAGTAGGGCGACTGACTTCGTTTGATTAAGCTGAAGTGATCCTATATCTATTTGAAAAAAGTTACCAGATCTATGTCCTTGCATTTTCGAGAGACATTCAAATTGAACCCCCCTTGGTGAATGAATATATAGTTTGATATTTCGGGCTATAGTATTACCAATCTCACCAAGTTCACCGAGTACTACATCAATAATGTCATCCGCAGTCTCAGTGTCATGTAATCGGCCTTCACCGCCTTCTGCTAGAGCATCAAGCTGAAGAGGGGAGTAATTAGCACCAATTCCAATTGATGAGGTTTGAATACCTCTAGAGGCAAGCTCTGTTGCGTGCATTTTGAGTTCTTTTGGATCAGTAATGCCATGATTAGCCATACCATCTGAAAGTACAATAACATAGCCATTACTAAAGCCGCCTTCATCGATCGCTTCAGTGGCGCATTTCGCACCTTCAAACCAGCCTCCACTAAGATCTGTCATGCCTCGAGCATAAAGCTCACTAATCATTTGTTTGGCATGATTACATCCTTCGATGTCCATCTTAACATTGCTGAAATGAGTAATAACCTCATCATCAAAAGACACCAGTGATAAACAGTCTTTTGGGTTCAACTTTTCTACAATTTGACTTGCAGCAATTTTAGCAGCTTCAATAGGACTTCCATCCATTGAACCTGATCGGTCAACCACAAGGGCTAAATTGACTGGAGGTCGATCTATCTTTTTGATTTTAGAATCACTGTCAGCGCTAAGCTCAATTAAAAGGCTACGTTCAGTGTTTGTTTTTGCAGGTACTACTAGTTTGTCCCAAGACATTTCTATATTAATATTACTTTTTTTGGTCATATTATTTTTCCTTTAGGATTGATCGAACCAATGTGGTAATCGATCTTAGTTGTTCCTCCTGAGCGGAGGTTAGGTCACCATCGACCTCGATAAAAGCTCTAGCACCTGCCCGAAAAGTTGATTTTTTAGGAGTTTGCCTTATTCCTCTAGGAGAAGGGGAGGTGCGAGGGCTGCTGGTTTTAAATTTGTTTAAATTTCGATTGATATAATCACTAGCTGAATCTATTTGACTTGAAGGTTCGCTCTCTTCATAATCCATCTCTAGCATTTGAACTTCTTCGCCTAGCGATTGAATATCTTTAATTGCAGGAGCTGAGTAGGATTTTGCAGATGCAATTGTAAGTTGTTCCTCTCCACTCAAAACTTTTTCCATAGCGTTTAGTGATACTTTTTTGATTGCATTAATAATGTAAGGCTCTGTCATTCCTTCAGCTCTTAAGCGATCAGCAAAACGATGCTTTAAGTCTATAATTAAGTCGGTATGATCTGTTAGTTGCTCTGCTGAGTCTAGAAGGGTGCGCTTAAGCTTTTCACAGTCTGCTGTATCTAGTTTTTGTAAATAACACAGAGATTCAGAAATTTTATGAATAACTTCAGATCTTGGAGCTGGGTTTAATTCCCTTTCTACTCTTGAAAGATATGCTGAGTCTAGTCCAGTTTCTTTTGCAAGACCTCTAAGTGAAATACTTCCTTTTTCACGTTCATCTCTTAATAAAGGTCCAAAACCATTTGATTTCATTTTTGTCTCCATGTTGTATGTTGTACATTATACAACATTTAGAAGTATTTGGTTAAGTATATTTTAAGAAAAGATGAATAAACATTTATCAAGACTATGTGAAGAAATGATGAATTATAGGTCAAATATAGACTTACATATTTTAGGGTTCAATATAACCTAATATTCACAAACAAAACATTAAAGCTTGATCTTGTAACCAGTTGATTTTGTAATAATAATTTAACTCAACTGCCAAAGGAACTCATGAAGTCGAATCTATCTCTAACTAGCACTTCAACTCTTGTATCTATCTTCCTTCTCTTTATCTCAAACTTTGCGATTGCAAATACCAACTCCTCAGAAACTAACAAACCAATCCATGTCAATGAGGCAGAGTCAGGGTCAATGATCTTTAAGTTTCCTGGTATGCCGTCAATTATGCAAATGGCACTTGATACCAAAGTACAGATGGACATTACTGGAAACATTAATAGAGTCACAGTCGAACAATCTTTTACCAATCCCTCTAATCAATGGACAGAGGGTGTTTATGTATTTCCATTACCTGAGGACTCGGCAGTTGATCAATTAAGAATGTATATCGATGATCGAGTCATTGAAGGACAGATACATGAAAAAAAGGAGGCTAAAAAGATATACGAAAAAGCTAAAAAAGAAGGCAAAAGTGCCTCTTTAGTTGAGCAACAAAGACCCAACATTTTTACCACCAGCGTTGCAAATATAGCCCCAGGCGGCACAATAATAGTAGCCATTGAATATCAACAGGCAGTACTCATTGACAATAACAACTATTCAATTAGGTTTCCGATGGTTGTCGGTGACCGGTATATTCCAGGAACTCCGATTAAAACTCCTATTGACTCTCTTGGTGTTGCACCTAACACTCATGAAGTCGAAGATGCTTCGAAAATTACCCCGCCGAGTGAAAACATTATTAGTTATTTTTTCGATCAGAAATATGAAACTTATCTCCCAGTAACGATCGACATCAATCTAATGGCAGGCTTTGAAATTGACTCATTACGTTCAGGCTATCACAAAGTAAATACTGTTGATATAAACCAAAACACCAAACATATTACTCTAGATGATTCCTATCAAGCTGACCGTGACTTTGAACTTACCTGGTCTGCAAGCCAAACAGATGAACCTGAAATTGCACTCTTTACTCAACAAAAAGATGACAATCTTTATTTACTGTTAATGGCAACACCACCCAAAGATGAAGTTTTTAAGGTTAGTAGTAGGCCACGAGAGTTAATCTTTATTATTGACTCCTCTGGCTCGATGAGCGGGAGTTCAATGGCTCAAGCTAAAGAAGCATTGATTAAGGCATTAGGTAGGCTTGAGGATACAGATCGATTTAATATCATTGATTTTGATGACAGGTTCGATCCCTTGTTTGATAGTGCAATGCCTGCTATTAAAACAAATATATCCTTCGCTAAGGGCTTTATAAAGAAAATCAAAGCAGATGGGGGCACAGCGATGTTGGCTCCAATCGCTTATGCGCTTAGATCGAGAGACTCTAATTCTAAGAACTATCTCCGTCAAGTTGTCTTTATAACTGATGGCCAAGTTGGCAATGAAACTACAATATTTACCAGCGTACAAACAAACATTAAAGATGACCGCTTTTTTACAATTGGTATTGGCTCAGCCCCAAATTCCTATTTATTAACAAAGCTTGCAGACTTTGGCAGAGGTGCCTTTACTTATATAGGTAGTCAAAGCGAAGTTAGGCAAAAAATGGACGATTTGTTTGTAAAGCTTGAATCACCCGCACTCACCGACATAAACGTTAGTTTTCCACCTGAAATCAACGCTGAGCTTGCCTTAGACGTGATTTATGACCTCTATGCTGGTGAGACTATTACAGCAATATATAAAATGAATGCGCTGCCGAATTCTCTTGCAATCACTGGAAAAACAATTGACGGTGACTTTAGTAAAAATATTACCATTAATTCATCAAAAAATACCAAAGGGCTTGATATTCTCTGGGCTCGACGAAAGATTGATCGTTTAACTGACATACATAACAATGCCTATACCTCGAGAGTAGAAAACCTATCCAAGAAAGATATAATAGGACTCGCCTTAGAGTATCACCTTGTATCGCGATTTACATCACTAGTGGCAGTTGATGTTACCCCTGTCCGTCCTGAATCAGAGTTATTAATTAGTCAAGCTATTATTAAAAAAGCGAAGGCCGATGGCTTGGAAGATGAGATAAAACTTAATGAGGACGGCACACTTCAAAATAGAGATGAATTAATTCAACAAATGATTGCTTCTTTGCCAGGTCAAGACGCCAATTCAACTACTCAGCAAGAACAATTTATAAATGCAATGAAAAATGCTAAGGTGCCTGCTTCTGCTTACGCAGCACAATTAAAGACACCAGTAAGGCTTGTCGCATCGACTCAAACAGCAACAAACTCAGAACTATTTATGTATCTAGGGGCTTTTATTTTATTGCTAACCTTAATGCTTCGTCGAAGGCTTCTAGTGTGAAGAAGCTCGTATTTTTAATAGCAGCCATAGGCTTTAGTGTATTTGCCTATGGCGCCTATATTCCGGCCAAAGCTGTCTTGGCTCAGTATTTAATAAATGATGCTTGGAATGACTCTATACGCACTGGAGAGATACAAAAGCCATGGAGTTGGGCTGATATGCATCCAGTGATGAAGTTAAGCTCAACTAAACACAAAAAAGACTTAATCGTTCTCTCAGGTGATAAAGGAAATTCACTAGCATTTGCACCAGGATACAACATCGATAGTTACAAGCCCAATCAAGGCGGCACAACGGTTATTTCAGCTCATAGGGATACCCACTTTAGATTTTTAGAGGAGGTATCTATTGATGATGTATTTGAGTTGACTGATCGTCGCAACAATACAGCAAGCTATTCGGTTAGCGACATTAAGATTATTGACTCAACCAATCAAGATATATCAATTCACTCCAATCAAGATGAATTAAAGCTGATTACTTGTTATCCGTTTGATGCCATTATTGCAGGAGGGCCATTGCGATATGTCGTTACCGCAAAACTAATATGAAACTGAATTTTTCCTCCATTCATAAAGACCCTAAATTTATAAGCAATAAGGTACTTTTAATGTCCGTTATTTTTCATGTTGTACTTTTTATTTTTGTGAGTTTGATTGAATTAGTTTAAATATAAGGAGATAAAAAAAAATGGCAATAATGATCCCTCTATTCTGGCTATTAATGCTGTTTTATGGATTATCGTTATTGCGAGCTTCTAAAAAAAGAAACACCGGGATCACTCTAATCATATTGTTCTTCTTACCAATCGCTGTATTTTTGGTGCTTTCGATTGTCTATGGCTTGTTTTTTAATTTAAGTCTTACTGATCTCTATCGGATTGGCTGCGGAATGAATGCTGATCACTATACCGAATGCTATCCAGAGGGTTATTTTCCAAAATGACTAGTCTAATTAAAAGTAGACACGCAAGAGTAAGACAGCAGCAGCGTCATATAACTAATGACGCACTTGAACTGCTATTTAATTATGGCGTTACTAAGAGACAAAGGGGAGGGTGTGCTGTCATTTATTTAAGCAAGAAAGGTAAAAAAATCGCCAAGAAAAGCGACATTAAACCAAGCATTTGCGGCATTGTTAATTTGACTGACAATGTGCTTATTACGGTGCAGTACAGATACAAGCGAATCAAAAACTATTA
>ENA-OREN01004898-OREN01004898.1-marine-metagenome-genome-assembly--contig:-NODE-4898-length-11399-cov-3.027645_pt1 | contig 11399 bp, 9 predicted proteins | sample MGYA00248624_ERZ508555 | MGnify/ENA primary metagenome ERZ508555 (study PRJEB26222, sample SAMN06267773) | marine metagenome | isolation source: Saanich Inlet, British Columbia, Canada | place...
GATTACCGATCCTGAGATGGAGCGATTTTTCATGCTGATTCCCGAGGCGGTTCAGCTCATTTTGCAGGCCGGGGCATTAGGCTGTGGCGGAGATATTTTCATTCTGGAAATGGGAAAACCTGTAAAGATTATAGATTTGGCAAAGAAAATGATTAAACTTGCAGGGTATAACCCGGACAGCGAAATAGAAATCAAGTTCGTTGGCGCACGCCCGGGAGAAAAGCTGCGCGAAGAGCTTGTTGACCATGGAGAAAGAACACTTCCTACCATTCACGAAAAGATAAAGCTATTAAGGCCAAATGAACCGCTTGATGATGAATTCTTAATAAGAATCAGTCGTCTTTGTCGTGGGGCAAAAAACCTTGAGCCGCAAAAGCTACGGCAGGCATTGTTTGAGCTGGCCACCGCTGTGTACCCCAAGGCTGAGAAAAAGCAAGATCCTCAGAATTTAAAAAAAACCAAAAATAAGTAATTGAGCTCTTTAGTGTGGGGTTGCATTTCTCACCTGGGATTTTAAATAAGCCCGAAGCCAATTGAAATACGACTTTTTACGATATTTGAGGATCGTTTATGATTAAAGTGTCTCAAGGTTGCCTGGGTGAAGAGGAGGTCAAGGAAGTTCTTTCTGCTTTTGAATATGGCTACTTTGGGTTGGCCGCGAAGGTGGACGAATTTGAGCAGGAATTAGGGCGCTACCTTGGTGCCACCTTTGCTGTTGCCACAAATTCGGGTACCAACGCAATGCACTTGGCGCTGGATGCGCTGGGAATTGGGAAAGGTGATGAGGTCATCGTGCCTTCCCTTACCTTCGTCGCTTCATTTCAAGCCATTTCTGCCACTGGAGCTAAACCCGTTGCATGCGATGTGCTACCGGATACCCTTCTAATAGATGTTGAGGATGCGAGAAAAAGAATCTCAAAAAATACCAAGGCCATAATGCCAGTCCACTATGTTGGAAGCCCTTGCGACATGGAGGCCCTCTTGGAACTCAAGGAGTTGCATGGAATTCGAATCGTTGAGGATGCGGCTCACGCTTTTGGATCAACATTTAAAGATAAGAAAATCGGCAGCTTTGGAGATATTACATGTTTCAGTTTTGACTCCTTGAAAAATATGACATGTGGTGAGGGAGGAGTAGTTATATGTAAGGAGGAAGATCTCTATGAGCTCTGCAGAAAAAAAAGAAATTTGGGGCTGGACAGAAAAAACCAGACCACTACCTCGTGGAAAGAGCGTAGTTGGTCCTACGATGTTGTTACGCAGGGATTCCGCTACCATATGAGCAATATAAACGCTGCGATTGGCTTGGCTCAGTTGAGAAAGGTTGATGGGTTTATTTCCAGACGCCGTGAAATTTGCAAAAAATATGATGATGCTTTCCAGGCGGAGTCCGGTATCAGGCTTCTTCGTGTTGATTACGCTACTGCGGCACCACATATTTATGTGGTTCGAGTGAGAAATAATCTGCGAGATCCATTGAAGCAATACCTTAAGGAGCAAGATATCGAGACGGGCATCAGCTATATCCCTAACCATTTACATACATTTTATCGAGAAAATGGTTTGAGTCTTCCTGAAACAGAAAAGGCCTACAAAGAAATCCTGACACTGCCACTCCATTGCAAGCTTTCCGACTCTGATGTGGACAGGGTAATTGCATGTGTTTATGAATTTTTTAAGCAGGAAAAATAAATTTTTGATGCTTCCCATTCATGCGAATAGCATACATGGATACTGTAAAACATTAAAGATTCCACGCCAAGCTTGCCGGGAATAATATTTACTCAAGAAAAAACGGAAATGACCAGAGCGTTAGATTTAGAGATTAAAAACTCAAGGAATATCCCACGTTATATTTTTGGGGAAGGATCTATAAACAACCTCAAGTCATTACTGCTTGAAAGAAATGACAATAAATCGGGCTATGCGGTATATTTTATTGATATATTCTTCGAAAAAAATGTGAAGCCACTGGAGTCACTTCCTATTTTAGACTCAGATCAGGTTTTTTATGTTGATACCCAAAATGAGCCAACAACAAGCTATGTTGATGATTTGAAAAACCGGTTAATGGGTATAAAAAAATCCCTTCCACATACCATTATTGGTATCGGTGGGGGAGGTGCCCTGGATGTTGCCAAAGCAATATCAAACTTATTGACCAATAGTGGTAATGCGGAGGATTATCAGGGCTGGGATCTTGTAAAGTTTCCTGGGATATATAAAATTGGGATTCCCACTATTTCAGGGACTGGGGCGGAGGCCACCCGGACTTGCGTAATGATCAACCCCGCCACTGGCCTGAAACTTGGAATGAATAGCGACTATACGATTTTCGATCAACTTATCCTGGACCCTGAACTTTTAAGCACAGTTCCCTTAGATCAATACTTTTATACCGGAATGGATACTTTTATTCATTGTGTTGAATCATTGTCGGGGAATTACCGTAACGCCATTGGGGATGCTTTTTCAAATCAGGCCATTCAGCTATGTCGCGAAGTTTTTTTAGGTGATGACATGATGTCCAATAAAAACCGCCAAAAACTCATGGTCGCCTCTTATCTGGGTGGATGCGCAATTGGAAATAGTTTTGTAGGGGTCCTCCATCCATTTTCCGCAGGGCTTTCAGTTGTTTTAAATATTCATCATTGCCTTGCAAATTGCATTGCCATTACGGCTATGGGGCAATTCTACCCTCAGGCGGTAGAAGAATTTTTGCGAATGGCAAAAAAACAGAAAGTGAACATCCCCCGGGGAGTCTGTGGAAATTTAACCCAAGATCAATATGGTCAGCTATATCGGGCTACTATCATCCACGAAAAACCATTAGCAAATGCCTTGGGAAAAGAATTCAGAAATATATTAACAGCAGAAAAGACCAAAGAGATATTTCAGGCAATGTGATTTTATGAAATTTTTGATCCCTTTTAGCAATCGGTCACATTCATTTACGGAAGAAGAAGTTGCTGTTGTAGTAGAGGCAATGCAAAGCGCGGACCCTCTTACGCAAGGGAAAAATCTGAAAGTATTTGAAGAAGGGTTTCGCCAATATACCAACGCCCGAAATGTTTTTGCGGTATGTAATGCTACTGCCGCCCTTGAGATGACGGTGCAACTGGCTCGTCTGCAAAGGGGGGATGAGGTCATTATTCCGTCCCATACCTTTACTTCTTCAGCTTACCCCTTTGCAAAGAGGGGAATAAAAATCGTCTGGGCGGATATTGACCCCAAGACAAGGGTGCTTAGCCCCAGAACTCTGATTGAACAAATCTCCCCAAAGACCAAAGCTGTCGTGGTGGTGCACCTGTACGGTTATGGCGCAGATATGCCGGAGATTCTGGAAATTGCCAAGACTCATAAGTTAGTGGTGATTGAAGATGCGGCACAAGCTCTCGGTGTGGATATTGAGGAAAAAAAAGCAGGTACCTTTGGCGATTTCGGTGTTTTTTCTTTTCATTCCGCCAAAAACATAACCACCCTTGGCGAAGGGGGAATGCTTGTCGTAAAAGATGAGGAAATTGCCGGTCAGGTCCCCATGCTAAGGCATAACGGACATTGCTCCTTTCCTTTTGAGCGGGAGGATTATTGGATTCCTGCCATGGGGAACCTGGACTTCCCCCAGTTGGAAAATGAAGTTCTCTGGCCCAATAATTACTGTCTTGGAGAGGTTGAATGCGCCTTGGGCGCCAAACTGCTTGACCGGATTGATGTGATTAATCAGGAGAAGCGGGATCGAGCAATTATGTTTATTGATGCATTATCGGATTTCCCAGAATTAGAGTTTCACCAGGTTGCCTCGTCTCGCCATAATTACCATCTGTTGGTCGCCAAATTGAACAATGGAAAACGAGACGAGTTTATAAGAAAAATGGCCCATGATAAAAAAATCCAATGCGTGGTGCAATATTACCCGCTGAACAGGTATCCTTTATATCAAAAAGCTGGTTTTGGTCATGCTAATTGCCCACAGGCAGATGATTTTTTTGACAATATGATTTCTTTCCCTTTTCACCACAGGCTGACAAACGATGAGCTTGATTATATTTTGCAATCTACCAAAGACGTTCTGAAAGAGTTGTGAGCTTAAAATGAATACGGCCATTGTTATTCCAGCTGTTAAAAAGAATGTTGCATTCACCGATGATCTGGTGAAAAAACTGGGCGGGACAAGTTTAATACAACGAGCCATTGATAAGGCAAGGCGGCTTGTTCCAGAAGAGCACATTTATGTTGCCACAGACTCTGAGGAAATCTGTCTCATATGCAAAAGAAACAACATCCAATACAGCTACAAAAAAAACCTGAGACTAAAGCCCCAGAATATAAGTGAAAGCCTGGGTTTTCTGTTCTTGCAGCTTTCTGAGCAATATGAGGAGCTGATTTTGCTTTCGCCTTATGTGCCACTTTTACCAGAAAAAACTCTGACACAAGCATTAAAACAGTTTAGGTCATTTCCGAACCGCCCCGTTTTGATTCCTGTAAAGCGAGAAGTCTCCCGTGTTTTTAAAAAACACAAAAGAGACCTTCACAAGGTTTTGAGTGGAGGCTCTGAGCAGGAGCTTCTTATAGAATCGCAAGCATTTAAAATCCTGTCTGCCTCTTTGATTCAGAATGGTTTCAATGCGGGAAAGCTGATGCCCTTAACTTATGAAATCAATCAAGATCTGATCGAGATAAGAAGTTATCAGGAATGGTGGGTTTGCGAAAAACTCTTGAGAAGAAAACGTATCGTTTTCAGAATTATTGGGGACGAACTGATAGGAATGGGGCATATATATAGAGCTCTTACGTTGGCTCATGAAATAACAGATCACGAAGTATATTTTGTTTGCGATGAACAGAGCCGTAAAGCAGTCCGTCGTTTGGCAGGGGAGGATTACTGGCTTGGAATTTATAAAGAAAAAGATATTTTAAGCCGGATCCTCGATTTAAAGCCCGACTTGGTTATCAATGATATCCTGGATACCCAAAAAGACTATATCCTTAAACTCCGGAAACAAGGGATTCGGGTAGTCAATTTCGAAGACCTGGGAACCGGTGCCAGCCATGCAAATCTTACGATCAACGAATTGTATGATACCCCGGGAAATCCTTCAGGCAATACCTTATGGGGGCAAAAATATTTTTTCCTGCGGGAAGAATTTAATGAAGCGCGACCCACTAGGTTTAAAAAGAAAGTGGACGCCATTTTAGTGACTTTTGGGGCCGCAGACCCCAGTGATTTCACCAGAAAGGTGTTGCGCAAAATCTCTGCCTATTGTGCAGAGAAAAAGATTAAAATATTTCTGGTCACCGGGGGAGGGTATAAGCATATTGAAAAACTGAAAAAAGAAATTAATTCCTCTTCCGAACCGCGAATAGAATACATCCATGTAACAGGTGTGATGTCTCATATTATGGAGCAAGTGCAGGTCGCTATTGCCGCTAACGGAAGGACGGCATATGAGTTAGCGCACATGAATATTCCCTCTATTATTCTGAGCCACCATGAAAGAGAGCGGACTCATCAATTCGCCAAGCGTAAAAACGGGTTTATCCCATTGGGTCTTTTCAAGGGAGCCGTAACCACCGACCGAATTCTTAAAGCTTTGAAGGGGCTTGTTGAGGATAACGACTTAAGAAAAGACTGCTTTGAAAAACTCAGGCCATTTCGGTTCCATAAAAATAAAGTCAAAATTTTCAAATCTCTAACTGATATACTTGACAACTGATTAGCTTATGAAAAAAGCTGAAAAGATTGTTGTGATAGTGCAGGCTCGAATCGGATCCAGCAGGTTGCCCAATAAAACGATGCTGTCTTTGCATGGTTATCCCGTTATTGAGTGGGTTTTCCGCCGAATAAACAAGGCGGAGTTTCCCGATTGCCTGGTTTTTGCAATACCCGACACATCCCCAAACGATCTTCTGGCAGATTTTTTGAAAAGCCTTTCTGCGAATGTGTACCGTGGTAATGAATTGGATTTGCTGGACCGATTCTATCATTCTGCCAAAAAGTGGCAAGCTACTCAGATAGTCAGGGTTACTGCGGACTGTCCATTCGTTTCCGGTTCCGAAATAGACCACCTGATAGAATTTTTTCAAGCTAATGAGTGCGATTACGCATACAACCATATTCCTGTCAATAATCGTTACCCAGATGGAATTGGGGCGGAAATAATGTCATTTGAAGTTCTGGAAAGATTGTATAATGAGGCTGTGGAGCCCTATGATAGGGAGCATGTATCCACCTATATAATGTCTCACCCCGAACTTTTCGAAATGGGCACCTTCGATCCGAAAGACCCGCGCATTCACTTTCCATCCATAAGGGTAGACTTGGACACGCCTGAAGACTATGAGAAGCTATTAAGTATGAAGGTGAATATAGATATGGAAGCGTATGAAATCGTTAGATCAGCTCAAGCTCTTGAGAAGAACCGGGGCGCAGAAAAGCTTTGAATACTCCTGTCAACATATTTGTTTATTAAAATGTTTTTAGCTAAAAAAAAGTTGTTCACTTTTCCTGACAACTTGGAGGGGGTGGCGAGTCTTAATGAGGGGCAGTATACGGCTGAGGAGTATCAAAGACTCACTGATGACGGCCAAATAAATTTGTTTGAAAGTAAAAATGCTGTCATAGCGCATTATCTGAAAGGGAATTATCTAAAATGGTCCTCGTTGAATTTTCTGGTCGATTACCTTAGGGGCAAATGCCAGTTCAAGAGCCTGATTTCCTTCGGTTCGGGTTACTGCGTATTAGAATATTTTCTCAGCAGGTATTTAGAGGGTAAGATTTATATATGTGCCACTGATAAAAGTGAATTTTTTGTGAAAAATGCAAAACAAATTTTCCCTGAAATATCTGTGCAGGGTTATGACTTTACAAAGGATTCGTTGTCAAGCATGATGGAGAATGGGCAGGCGCCTTTTGATGTTGGCGTTGCTTTTGGCAGTTTTTACGTCATGGACGATGAGGTATTTGTTGAAGTATTGAAATCCTTGAAAGAAAGCGGTCTTCAAGAGTTGATCGATTTTCACTCGGGGTGTATGAATTCGATGCAGGTTTTGTCAAGTATTCCATTTTTTGAAAAACTCAAGTCGGTAAATATGGTGAGAAGGTTTTTTGGCAAAGAAGCTGTTTCGTCAGAAGGCCAATTCCATGGTTATTCCCGAAGCAGGGCTTCTCTGAGAAAAATATATAGGAAATCTGGTTGGAAGGTGGTACAGGAGTTAAGCGACAAATCTTATGAATATATTGCCATATTGCAATAGATGATTCTGGTGGTGGGAAATAATGAAAATAAGGAGCCTTTTTAATTCCGCCCCAATCGGCAGTTCTCCAATTGTAAGGCCAATTATAATTGCTGAAGCGGGAGTCAATCACGAGGGTAGCTTGGATTTGGCGAAGCGATTGATCGATGAAGCAAAAGAAGGCGGGGCTGATGCAATCAAGTTTCAAACTTATAGGGCGGATACGATTGCCTCGAAAAATTCTCCCGCATACTGGGACCTTGATAAAGAACCCACAACGAGCCAGCACGAATTATTCAAGAGATACGACAAATTCTGGAAAGATGAATTTGTAGAACTAAAAAACTGCTGTGACAAAGCCGATATAGAGTTCCTGAGTACCCCTTTTGACTTGGAATCTGCCAGGTTTTTGAATGACTTGATGGATGTGTTCAAGGTTTCTTCTTCTGATATCACCAACAAACCATTCATTGAATATATTTGCGAATTTGGGAGGCCTGTCATTCTTTCAACGGGAGCATCCAATTTGGATGAAATCAAGGAAGCCGCTGAATGGGTCGAGTCCAAGGGTAACCCGCTAGCCTTGCTTCATTGCATCCTTAATTATCCTACCAAAGATGAGAATGCCAACCTTGCTATGATTTTGGGCCTGAAGAAAAATTTTCCCAGGTCCCCCATTGGTTATTCAGACCACACCTTGCCAGGAGATATGAAAAATCTTGAGACAGCTGTTCTGTTAGGGGCCTCCATTGTTGAAAAACACTTTACCTACGATAAAACCTTGCCTGGAAATGATCATTATCATGCGATGGATAAGGAGGACCTCAAAAATTTTATAGCTAATCTCGACAATCTTTTTCAATTATTGGGAGATCACGAGAAGCATTCTAATGTTTGTGAAGAGCCGGCAAGAACCAATGCGCGTCGAAGTCTAGTTGCAAAACGAGAAATTAAAGCAGGCCAACAGATAAGTTTAGAGGATGTCACTTGGAAGCGTCCAGGTACAGGTATCAGCCCTAAGGATATTCAAGAAGCCTTGAAACATAAAGCTGCAAGGGACCTTGCCCCAGACAGCATTTTTCAATGGAGCGACCTGGTTCAGGATTGATCCAGGTTCATCAAAGTTCCATGGTCAATAAAAAAGTTGAAGGATGCCCGTAAAAATAACATATATTTATTCCGCTTGTGTCCTTCTTGAGACTCAGGATGTGAAAATATTGTGCGACCCATGGTTTTCAGATGGGGCGTACGATGGTAGTTGGTATCACTATCCTAAAATGGAAAACCCGGTTGAGACAATTGGTCGGGCAGACCTCATCTACATTTCGCATATCCATCCAGACCATTATGATCCGAAATTTTTAAAACTCTATCTGAGGAAGTATCCGGAAACAAAAATTATAGTTGCCCCTTTTGAAAAAAATATGCTTGCCAAAAGAATGGGCATCGACCAAATTCCGCACGAGATTGTTTCGGAATCCTCCATTGGGAAAACCAGATTTTCACTCCTGCCTAACGAGCGGGCATGGTTCGATGTAGACAGCGCGCTGGTGCTTCAGCATGATGGGCATTCAGTGGTGAACATGAATGACAACTTTTTTACTCGAAACCAGATTGACCGAATCAAAAGAATTGCCCCGTCAATTCAGATAGCACTCCTACCTTATGCCGGAGCCGGTCCCTATCCGCACACTTATTATGACATCGGCCCAACGCTGATAGAAAGGGCCTCAATAAAAAAGCAACAATTTTTCGACAGGTACCTGCAACTCCGTGATGCGCTTGAGCCTGAAGCCACGATTCCGTTTGCCGGCAAGTATTATCTTGGGGGTAACCTGCATCACCTTAATCCCTATAGAGGGGTCTCTGATGCCGTTGAAGTAAGTAGATTTGATCCAACTGCCATGGTTCTGCAGGACGGAGGAAATGCATGGGTTGACACTGAGTCACTTCAGCCAAGTGCGGTTCGAAGCGACCTTTATGGTGTCAAAGAATTAGAAACTTTTACTTTGGGTTTGAGTAAAAAGCCAATGCACTATGAGGTCTTTTTCGAGGATTTGAACACTTCAGATATCCCGTTTGAGAAGATGCTGACAAATGCCTATAAAAAAGCTGCCAAAAAATTCACTTATCAAGAAGATTATTGGTTTTGTCTGAAATTGCATGAAGAGTGGTTCGTGATGAACTGTAACGCGGAAAATCCTACTTGCAAGATTGAGCGAAATTCTCCCCAGATGACTCCCCGTTCAGAAATTTATATCGACTTAAAATATCTTTATGGTCTTTTGAAGGGGGTTTTTCATTGGGGTAATGCCGAAGTGGGATCACAGTTTATGACACGACGATACCCCGATGTTTATAATGAAGAGGTGCAAAATTACCTTAATTTCCTCCACTTATAGCCGCTAATAATCAAAAGAGTGGCAAGCTGTCTGCTCGGGCAGGGATGCCGAAGTTAGCCCCAGACAACCACCGTATTTTTAATAAGTTAGCATTTTCACAGGTTAAACTTTCAGGTATGATATAATGTGTTTTTGTCTAAGATGCTGATATTTATCATTGTAAACTTTTTTGATTTTAGCCGAATTTGAAATGAATTTTTTTGAAAAATTAGAGGTTGCGAGGAGGCGCTTTAATTTTGAGCCCGGATATTTCAGGTTATCTGGGAATCCGCTTGTTTATTTTCTAAAACAAGGAAATATCATTGCCCACATAATTGACCGTATAAAGTTCCGGATTTCCCCTAAATTTTGCATTACCCCTGATTTCCCTACCCATGTAGACATAGAATCAGCCAGTAATTGTCAAATGAAATGTCCCATGTGCTACACAACTTATCTGGAGCCTGAAAAAAAGGGGATTATGAAATTTGATCTTTACAAAAAAATCATTGACCAGGCCGTTGAGGGGAAATCCTATTCGGTGAAAATTAGCTGGCGAGGAGAACCTCTGTTGAACAACCGGATCCTCGACATGGTCAAATATGCCAAAGAATCGGGAATCAAAGAAGTGGCTATGTTGTCAAATGGTGAACTGTTGTCCTCGAAGTTGGCTGAACAGCTTGTTGATGCAGGTCTGGATTGGATTAGTTTCTCGGCCGATGGAATGGGGGAGGTATATGAGAAAATCCGGGCTCCGGCAAAATTTCACGAAACTGTAGGTAAAGTTGCTCACATGAGGGCTTACCGCGATAAAAGGAAATTGAAAAAACCTCTTATACGGGTCCAATCGATTTTATCCGCACTCGAGGGCGACCCGGATGCTTTTATAAGAGCGTGGGATGGAGTGGCAGACCGTGTCAACTGTATCGCTGATGAATCCCGAGACTTTGAGCTTGCAGAAATGAATCATGACCCGACATACCTGTGCCCTACTCCTTGGGCGCGAATCACTATCGCTCATGACGGGAAAGTGCATCAATGTAAAGTTGATTACGGCAGAAAAAAAGTCATGGGCGATGTTAATGAGCAATCAATATATAAAATTTGGCACGGTGAAAATTTTAATTCGCTGAGAAATGCCTTTAAGCAAAATACTGCTCTGGAGGATTATTCTGCCTGCAATTACTGTACAGATAATGTGCTGACGGAAGAACGGTCAATGCAGGTGAACGGGAAGGAATTAAGCCTGGGAAAATTTAAGGGCGTTCATGATGTGGTGCATGAGGGGCAGGTAATATCACAAAGTGGGAGGCGATCTAAAGCCTTTCCAGGTGTGGATAAAGTGCCCCTATAGGTGGCAAGAAAAATCTGGAGGCTTTACACTGCTACGGGATTACGATTTTATTCTGGTAGAGTGGTCTGAAACTTGGGTGCTTCAGGAACCTGGAGATTCTCTTTTTAATCTAATTTTCCGCAAAAATTTCTTGCAGGAGAAAATGGCAATGTCATTTGAAAATTTTAAAGTGATGTTTGTTTTCGTTAATGATCGATTTCGAACATTTATACCCATTAATATTTCCTATCTTTCTGCAGCTCTAAAAGAAGCAGGTTTTTCCACCTGTCTTTTTGACACTTCTTTTTATGCGGAGCAGGAAGGTGTTGAACTTGAAAAGAAAAAGGAAGAAGCGGGTATCTTTATGTCCGTGGATTATGAATCCATTGGAGTGCGCTTGAAGGACGATGACTTATTTAAAGACTTTTTGGATGCTGTAGAAAATGAAAAAC
>ENA-OREN01004903-OREN01004903.1-marine-metagenome-genome-assembly--contig:-NODE-4903-length-11393-cov-2.949187_pt1 | contig 11393 bp, 4 predicted proteins | sample MGYA00248624_ERZ508555 | MGnify/ENA primary metagenome ERZ508555 (study PRJEB26222, sample SAMN06267773) | marine metagenome | isolation source: Saanich Inlet, British Columbia, Canada | place...
GCGTGCTCAGCAACAACGGCGAACGGATTAGCGTGGAGAATGACGGCGGCAACACTGAGGACAGTGTGCGTTACTCGTCGCTGTTTCCCTGGCCTATCGGCGCGGACTCGATCGGGGCAGGGCCAAAGTGGACCGGCATCGACCCGATGCAGTATCAATATCGCGGGATGTCGCTTGAGAGGATCAACTTTTCCCTGCCGGGCAGCGATCCCGCCAACTGGGTCGCTTCGCCGCTCGAGAAAAACGCCACACCGGGCCGGCCGAACCACATCGCGCGCAAACGCTCGATGCCGGCGCCCATCGTCACCTCCACCCGCGCAGTCAATAGCAAGGGCAACATCCTGATCGGCAAACTGGACGCCGTCACGATTGAGACCAGGTTCTCCACCAACGAGACACTCACCGGCGTCACGCTCGAGTACTTTTATGACAACCTCGAGAAAGAAGGCGAGACCTTGGCCAAGCGTGACATGAAACTGGTGGGTGGACTGTGGACATACAAACTGCCCAAGAAACCGGACCGGACGCTGGTCCGCTACCGAATCCTGGCGGATCTCGGCAAGGGACAGGAGCAAATCTCCCCGCGCAAGAGTGATCCGTACTCCTGGCACGCCTATTTCGTGATGCCCAAGTTCAGCAACACCAGAAAATATTTCGAGCTGATGGTTTCAAGAAAGGGCATCAGCCAACTTTCCAAGAACGCAGCGGCCAACCCGCGCAGCGGCTACCGACCAGCCAAGAACATCAAGCCACGCGGCCCGTGGAACGACACCGTGCACGGCGTCCTCGTTTACAACGGCGAGGTGCGCGACGTGTACGCCCGCTGGAATGGCAGCTTTTTCCGCCGCAACGCCGGCCGCAACTCGTGGAAGGTCCGCCTACCGCGCTACAAACAGTTCAACGGCCAGAGCGACCTGCTTTTCACGGACAAGGACAACGTGACGGTGGCCGCGCACACGCTGTACCGCGAGCTTGGCCTGCCCACCTCACACACTGAATGGGTCGATATCGCGATCAACAAACGTAAAATGAGACGACTCATAATCGAGGATCACAACGACCGAATGCTGGAAAATTACCACGAAGATCAGACCCGACGAAACCCCGGAACCGAGCTTGAACCCAACGGGCATATCTACAAGTCCAGCGGTATCCTCCAAAATCTAGGCCCGTACGGCCGCGGCGATGGCGGCAAACTGGGCACCAACGACGGCTGGACTGGGCTGCAGCGTTACGAATGGATTTACTCCTCCAAAAATCAGGACTGGAAGGGGCACACCGAGCTTAAGGAAATGATCGACGGCCTAGCCAAGAACAGGAGCAACACCACCCGGCTCAAGCAATGGTTCGAGGCAAACTGGGACATCGAGTCGCTCATGAGCTACATCGGCGTCCGCAACTGGATGGGCACCTGGGATGACACCGTGCACAACTTCTACTTTTGGCGACGTGCCGACGGGCGCTGGGCCATGCTGCCTTGGGACTTCGACAACGATATGCGGCCCGACTACATCACCCGATCCATCTTCATCGGCGAGGCCGGCAACGCCAACACCACCCACGGCACACACACCGTCAAGGACGCTTTTTTCAAGGCGTTCCGCACCGAGTACAAGGAGCATCTGTATCACCTGAATAACACGCTGCTCACGCCGGAAAACATCAAGCGCATGGGTCTTAACAGCTACGTCACGTACGCCCGGGGACGACAGGCCAACGTCAACAAACAATGCGGCAAGGTGAAGATTCCCACGCAGCCAACCGCACAAAACCTGACCGGCGGTAGCTCGGTCTACGCCCCGGCGGCGATGGTGGTTTCCGGGTTCGAGGGCGGCGAAAACCACGTCACACATGCCAGCACTCTTTGGGAAATCCGTGCCGCCGACGGCTCGTTCTCCTACCCCGTGTTCAAGTTTGCCACGACCGAGAGCCTCACTGAGATGACTGTGCCGTTCGAGTTGCTCGAGTTTGGCCGCACCTACTATTGGCGTGCCACGTTCACCGACTCCAAGGGTCGCAAGTCGCTCCCCAACACCGAGTCAGGCTTCCGCTACGGCGGCCACGCCAAGTCGGAGAATCTCATCGCCCTCAAGGATACGGAATGGAAGTACAACGCCGACGGCAAAAACTTGGGCACGACCTGGCGCAAGACCGACTACAACGACAGCGCTTGGCCAAGCGGCAAGTCATACCTCGGCCTCGCCACCTCTCGGCAAAACTACAAGATGACCACCACGCTCAAGATGGGGCCAACCACGTTTTATTTCCGCAAGGCGTTCGACTTCGATCCGCCGGCCGGGGGCGGCGAGTTGCAGATCAACTTCCTCGTCGACGACGGCGCGGTGTTTTATCTCAACGGCAAACAAATCCACCGCGTGAACATGAAGGAGCGCGGCAGCATCCGCTACACCACGCGGGCGCTGGGCTCCGTGCTCGATGCCGAGTTGAGCGGCCCGATCGTTCTCTCCGGCACGTCGCTCAAGCAGGGCAAAAACGTCCTCGCGGTCGAGGTGCATCAGTACTCGACCAACGACCGCGACCTCGCGTTTGGCGTCAGTCTGAGCGCCACGGTCGAGAGCCTGCCCGACGGCGTCATCCTCAACGAATTGATGGCCGCCAACCGGGGCGCGGTAACACACGCCGACACCAACCCCGACTGGATCGAGTTGTACAACCCGACCAACCGCGACATCGACCTCGCCGGCGCAGGCCTCGGCGACGGTGTCAATCTGAAACCGACCTTCTTTTTCCCGGCCAACACTCTCCTGCCGGCCAAGGGCCGCCTCGTCGTCTGGTGCGACGACCAAGCGGAGTTGCCCGGGCTGCACACCGGCTTCGCGCTCGATGCCGACGGCCAAAACATCGTCTTGTGGTGGCCAAACGATGAGGGGATGAAAATTCAGGACGCCGTCGGCTTCGGCCCGCAGCCGGACGACTACTCGATCGGCCGCGACCCCGATGGCCTTGGCCCGTGGGCACTCAGCGCCCCCACCCCCGGCTTGGCCAACGCCAAGTCGGACTTGGGCAGCAACCTGATGCTTACGATCAACGAATGGATGGCTCAGCCCAACAACGGCAACGACTGGCTCGAGTTGTTCAACAAATCCGATTCCCCCGTGCCGCTCGCCGGCTTGAAACTGAGCGACGACGCGTCTCAACCGGACAAAACCGTGATGCCGCCGCTCTCATTCATCGGCCCGAAAAGTCATCTCCGGATGATCGCCGACAACGATCCCGGAGACGGGCCCGTTCACCTCGGTTTCCGGCTCAGCAGCAAGGGCGAGGAAATTGTGCTGACGGACTCCAATGCGAAAATGATCGACTCAGTGTTGTTCGGCGAGCAAACACGCGGCACTTCTCAGGGACGATTCCCGGACGGCGCAAAGTCGATCGTCTTCTTCCCCAACAGCGCCACACCCGGCCGCGCAAACCTCATCCTCGGCGACTCGGACGAGGACGGCCTGCCCAACCTTTGGGAAGACCAGTATGGGCTCAACCCCAACGACCCCGCCGACGCCGCGCAAGACATCGACCACGACGGCCACACCAACCTCGAGGAACTCCTCGCCGGCACGCGGCCAAACGATGCCGACAGCGTCCTGTCGCTTGCCCTGAGCTCGAACAGCGACAGCCTAACCGCCGTGTTCGAGGCGCAAACCGGGCGAACCTACGTGCTGTGGAGCACTGACGATGTCGCAGACGGCGAGTGGATCAAGGTGCAGGAATTCCCGGTGCAGGATGGCAAACGCACCATCATCTACAATCTCCCGGCGGAGCATCTGCCGCTGCCCAATGGCTACTATCGCCTCACCATCCCCGTCGCAAACGACTAACCTCCGATGAGCGGCGCGTTGTTAACCATCGACTCGCCCGGGCTGGAACTGCTCATCCCGGCGGGGCTGTTGCTGGCCGCTGTTCTGCCATTTCTTCGGCAGGCCACGCGCTTGCAGATTGTCGGCCTGGTTGTGTTGCCCCTCGCACTCACCGCCGGCCTGGGTTTCGTCAAGTACACGATGGACTCACGCAACGACGCTTCCCGCGCCGCGCTGCTAGCCTCCACGCCGACGCAGACCCGGCTCAGGCCTGTCACCGCGCCGAATAACGCCTACACCTCCTCCCAAACCTGCCGTGCCTGCCACCCCTCCGAGTACAAAAGCTGGCACAACAGCTATCACAGCACGATGACGCAACTGGCCAATTCGGAGGCGATCCTGGCCAAATGGCACGGCACCCGGCTGCCGCTTGGCCAAGAGGCGCTGCAACTCGAGCAGAAACGCGACGAGTTCTGGGTGAACACCCTCGGCACCGACGGCATCAAGACCGACTCGCAGCGCGTGACCATGACTACCGGCTCCCACCATCTGCAGGTGTACTGGACCGCCGACGCCAACGGCAATCTGCAGCACCCCTTCCCCTTCGGCTGGCTGATCGGCGATCAAAAATGGGTGCCGGTACAGGACACCTTCCTGCGCGACCCGCACTTGACCGCGCCCGATGCCAAGTGGAACAACGTCTGCATCAAGTGCCACGCCGTCGCCGGCCGGCCCGGCATCGATGCCCGCACGCGCACCGTCAACACCGAGACGGCGGAACTGGGCATCTCCTGCGAAGCCTGCCACGGCCCGGCCAAGGCGCATATCGCCCACTACCAAAACCCAGTCAACCGTTACACCTCGCACTTGGGCGACAAAGCAGTTAACGCCATCCTCAACCCCGGCAGCGAGACACTCGACCACCGCTTATCGGCACAAGCCTGCGGCCAGTGTCACTCGTACCAAAGCCAGAGTCAGGCGCAAAAAATCGACTGGAACAAAAACGGCCCGCGTTTCCTGCCAGGCCAAAATTTGAAACCCCGCGTCGCCGTCGTTCACGCGAGCAACTTCATCGCCGACAAAAACCCGGGCACGCCTGCGGAACTCAAGGCGTTCGTCGCCACGCACAAACATCTGCCCCTCGGCAGGGGGGATTTGCTCGATCGTTTCTGGCCCGACGGTATGGTGCGTGTCACCGGCCGCGAATACAACGGACTGCTCGACACGCCCTGTTTTCAGCGCGGCAAAATGTCCTGCCTCTCCTGCCACTCGATGCACGGTTACCACGACAAAAACGACCAGCTCGCCCCGCGCATGGAAACCAACAACGCGTGCCTCCAGTGCCACGACGATCTCCGCGAAAACTTGACGGCACACACGCACCACGCCGCCAACTCGGCGGGCAGCCATTGCTACAACTGCCACATGCCACACACCACCTACGGCCTGCTCAACAGCATCCGCAGCCACCAAATCGACTCGCCCAGTGTCGAGACACAATTGAAGACCGGCCGCCCCAACGCCTGCAACCTTTGCCACCTCGACCGCACACTCGAGTGGACCAGCCAGCGCTTGGCCAAGTGGTACGGCCACCGCCAACCGCCGCTCGACAACGACGACAAAACCATCTCATCGACACTCAAGTTGCTGCTCAAGGGCGACGCCGGCCAACGCGCGATCGCCGCTTGGCACATGGGCTGGAAACCGGCGCGCAACGCCGGCGGCGGCGACTGGCAGGCTCCGTGGCTGCTCCGCGCGATGGACGATCCATACGCCGCCGTTCGATACATCGCCCACAAGGCGCTGATGGCCGACCTGGAGTTCGCCGACACGCCGTTCGACTACACCGCGTCCTCGGACAAGCGCACCGGCCAAGTCGTCAACGCCCTCGGACAATGGCGCGAGCGCCAGGAGCACGGCCAAGCGGTTCGCCCGGAATTGTTACTCGACGCCACCGGCCAACCGCTGGACAATGCCGCCGACAAGCTGGCCAGACAACGAGACAACCGCCCAATGACCCTTCAGGAATGAGCAATCAAAAACTCACCCGACGCGAACGTAGCGAGCAAGCAGCTCAACAGGCCCGAACCGCCCCGGTACCGCCCGCCAGCAACAACAGCGCCACGCCGGAGGAGCGGCGGCACTTCAAATTTGGCTGGTGGTCGCTCTTCGTCTTCGTCTGCCTAGGCATCACGCTGGAAATGATGCTGGCCTTCCGGGTCGGCTGGTACATGGACGTGGACAACGACACACGCCGGTTGATGCTCCGCCTCGGCCACGCGCATGGCACATTATTGTCTCTCGTGAACATCGCTTTCGCTACCACGCTGACCCGGGTCACGCTGTCTGCGACAAACCGGCTCTGGGCCTCCCGCTTTCTCACCGCCGCCACACTTCTGATTCCCGGCGGCTTCATCCTCGGCGGACTACAAATCCACAACGCCGACCCCGGGCTCGGCATCATCCTTCTGCCCGCCGGCGCCGTTCTGCTCCTCTTTGGCCTCTACAACACAGCCCGCCATACCAGCCGGTAAACATCGCAGCTTGGCTGGAACTCACTCACCCCGCCACTGGGCCAGTCGCTTGGCTAGGTGGACCTCGGTGTCGGGTGGTGTTATGAGGTTAGGCAAGTCAGCTTTCAGTTGTTCAAGCGTCGGGATCTCGCCCCAAGCGGTGACACCGAAGACTTCCACCGTTGGCTCGCCGTCGAGGCCTAACTCACGGTTGCGCTTGGCATAACGGTGCCCGAGCGTGGCGCGCCACGCCTCCTTCGACTTTGGCACGTTCATGTCGTGCCGCCCCACCCACGGCAACCACTCGGTCACCTGCGACTGGTGGCACCAGGTCATGTCCACCATCAGATCGAACGCCGCGCTCACATCCACCGCCAGATCAAAAGAGTTCGCCCCAAACATGTATCCGTCGTAGGCGGTGAGGATGACCGGCACCTTGCACGGCCTCGGCTCGGCGTCGGCGCACGGGTATTCCGGCGTGAAAGCGTGCGGCACATTGATCATGTAGGCCACCTTGCGAACCGCCTCCGCCACCGCCACGTGGTCAACATGCAGCCCGGCGAGAGAGTCCGACGGCAACGGCGGGGCGAAAAGGTAGTCTGGCTCGAAATCCCGTATCGCCTTCCAAAGCGCCGCCAACAGATCGCTGTCAACCTGCAGGCAGCCCTCGCGCGGCGCTTGGCCGTTGGGCAAAATCAGCGGCTCAACTTCGCACTGCGCCAGCTTCGCCGATTCCAGTTGCTCCGCCAACCGTACCCGCGCCGTCTCCTCCCGTGACAACCGGTGATGCCCCGCCGCGCCGTCGGTGCAAATAATCAACCGGGCACGAAAGTCGTCGCCCAATTGCCGCCGCCACATTTCAAACATGCCAGCAGTGGAAAATTCGTAATCGTCAAAATGAGCGTGAATGAAAAGTGCTTTCATGGGTGCCAGAAAAAAACAGACAAAACCGGATACCTAACAAAGTCAACCCAGACAGGGATCCATCCCGCTGGCTAAGCGTTTGCCCCGGCACCTCTGGTGCTTGAATTACTCGACTTGACTATCGTTTGCGTGTTGCATCTGTGGCCTTCAAATGGACTCACGATTTTTGATTTTAATTCTCGGAATGCTCCTTGGCCTTGGCCAAGCGGTGGCTCAGTCGGATGCCCGCAACAAATCCACCGGCAACAAGCCGCAGCCCAAAGAACCCGGCTTGGCCAAGTTTGCGCTGTTCAAAAAAACGTCGCCCCAGCCCAAGACCGTCTCGCCGGTTAACACGAATCTGCCGCTCAAGTTGAAACCGGGGATAAGCATCGCCTTCACCGGCAATACGCTGCTCGACCGGTCGCAGGACTTTGGCTATCTCGAGACACTGCTGCACCAAGCGCACCCAAGCCACGACTTGACGATTCGCAACCTCGCTTGGTCGGCCGATGCGCTTGGTCTACAACCGCGCCCCGCGAACTTCGCCGACACCGACCAACATCTTGTTTTCGTGAAGGCCGACATTGTTTTCACAGCCTTCGGTTTCAACGAGTCATTCGCCGGGCCAAGCGGCTTGGCCAAGTTTCGCGGCGACCTTGCCAACTACATCGCGGCGACCAAGGCCAAGGCATTCAACGGCAAAACCGGCCCGCGACTCGTGCTGCTCTCGCCGATCGCCAACGAAAATGTCGAGGGCGTCAACGCCGCCGTCAACAACACGAATATCCGGCTTTACACAGAGGCCATGCGCGACGTCGCGGCGGCGCAGCGGGTCGGCTTCGTCGATCTTTTTTCGGTCACCGAAAAGGCGATGGCAGCGCCTCGGCACGACCTGACGTTCAACGGCTGCCACTTGAACGACGACGGCTATCGGCTGTTTGCCAAGACGGTTTTCGAGGCGGCATTCGACACCAAGTCGCCGGTGACCAATGAGGAGATTCGAGCTGCGGTTTTGGAGAAGAACAAACAATTCTTCCGCCGCTTCCGGCCGGTGAACACGTTTTATTATACCGGCGGACGCAATCGCAGTTACGGCTATCTCGACTTCCTGCCAGCGATGCGAAACTTCGACCTCATGACGTCCAACCGCGACAAGCGAATATGGAGCTTGGCCAAGGGCAAACAGGTGTTGGCCAAGACCGACGACTCGAATCTGACGCCGCTCCCCGGCACGACCCAAAGCCGGGGCGCCAACAATCTGCTGACGCCGGAGGACGAGTTGGGCGCGTTCGACGTGGATCCGCGCTTCGAGGTGAACCTGTTCGCCACCGAGCAGGAGTTCCCCGATTTGGCCTGCCCTATCCAAATGCGCTGGGACGGTCGCGGCCGGCTGTGGGTCAGTTGCTCGACGACTTACCCGCACGTTTATCCCGGCAACGAGCCGAACGACAAGTTGATCATCCTCGAGGACACCGACGGCGACGGGCGCGCTGACAAATCCAGCGTCTTCGCCGACGACTTGCAGATACCGTTGTCGTTCGAGTTCGGCGACGGCGGCGTGTACGTCTCGGAGGAACCGCACTTCACATTTCTGAAAGATACCAATGGCGACGGGCGGGCGGACACCCGCGAAAAACTACTCACCGGTTTCGGCTGCGAAGACTCGCACCACGCGCTGCACGACTTCGCATGGACGCCGGACGGCGACCTGGTTTTTCGCGAATCGATTTTCCACCACAGCCAGGTCGAGACGCCGTACGGCCCGGTGCGCCAGCAGAACAGCGGCTGGTTTCGCTTCGAGCCGAAGAGGCATCGGCTCACGGCATTCGGCACTCACCAGAGCACGAACCCGTGGGGCGTGACGTTTGACGACTGGGGCCAACACATGGCCAGCTTCCCGATTTATGCGCAAGCCTTCCACGCGCTCGACCCTGTTTACCCGGTGCAGCACCCACGCCCAAATGGCCTCCGCGCCTACTCCGGCACGTGCGGCCAGGAGTTTGTGGACTTTCCAAACTGGCCGGAAGGCATGCAGGGCGGCTTCGTGAAAGTACGCTACAAACCGAGCAACCGGGTGGAGTTTCATCGCTGGGTCGAGTCCGAGTACGGTTACGACGAAGAGTACGTCAGCAATATTATTTTCTCGCGGAACCTCAGCTTCATCCCGGTCGATCTGCGCTACGGGCCGGATGGTGCGATGTACGTTTGCGACTGGTACAACCCGGTCAAGGGGCATGCCCAATACTCACTCCGAGATAAGCGGCGCGACCGGGTGAGCGGGCGGATTTTCCGCATCATGCCCAAGGGATCCAAGCCGCAGAAAATGCCGCCAATCGCCGGCGCGCCGCTTGGTCAACTGCTCGACATCCTGAAGCGCCCCGAATACCGCTACCGCTACTGGGCCAAGCGCGAACTGCGCGAGCGTGATCAGGCAAAGACCAAGGCCGCGATCGACTCATGGTTGGCCAAGCTCGACCCAACCGACCCTCGGCATCGACACCACCAGATCGAAGCCGTATGGACTTATCGCGGCATCGACGCCACCAACACCCAGCTCCTGATCGAACTGCTCGAGTGCGACAACCACCACGCGCGCGCCGCAGCGACGCATCAATTTCGCTACTGGCACGATCAATTCGACAACGGCCCGGCGCTCCTCCGAAAACTCGCCAACGACCCGAGCGGCCTCGTACGCATGGAAGCCGCCATCGCCGCTAGCTACATCGGTACACCCGCCGCACTCGACGCTTTGCTCGATACGATTAAGCATCCGAACATCGGCCACCTGAGCTACGCCATCCGCACCGCGCTCGGCTCGCGCATGATCGAGCCGTTGTGGAAAGGTAATGCCGACTTCATCGCCGAGCATCCTGAACTGGCTGTGTTCATGACCGCCTTCAACCTGCGCCAAAAAATGTCGCCCAACAAACGTTACTCCGCAAAGGACGCGCAATTTGATTCACAGAAAAACTTGAAGGTCGTGAAGATCTCGGCGGTAAAGGAAAGAATGCTATACGACATCACACAATTCGAGGTGCTAGTCGGCCAACCGGTCCGTATCGACTTCACCAACCCGGACGCCACGGCACACAACATTGTGATCGTAATGCCGGGTGCCAGCGAGGAGGTTGGCCTGGCAGCCAACGAAATGGCCAAGGATCCCAAGGAGGCTCAGCGCGGCCATTATGTTCCTAAGTCAAAAAAAGTGCTCCACGCCACCCGGATGATCGCCCCGCTCTCCGCAACCGCCCTACGCTTTAACGCGCCGAAAAAGCCCGGCGACTACCCTTACATTTGCACCTTCCCCGGCCACTGGATCATCATGAAAGGTGTCATGGTCGTAAAGTAGCTCACAAAAAACCGCTTGCCCAATCACTTGGCAAACGGGATTTCGTGGAGAAAAAGATTCGGTTTAACTGATTAATTCGCCTCGGGCGATGGAGCGGCGAGGAGTTCCTCCACCTTCCCCTCAAGATCTGCGCGCGCGTTCAGGTCAGCGAGGTTTCCTTCCTTGTCCACCAACCACATCGCCGGGATGCTGCGGATGCCGTGGGCGGTCGAGATGCTGTTCTTCCACCCTTTGCCGTCGAAGTATTGCGGCCACGGCATTTCCTCTTTTTTGACGAACCGGCGCAGCGCGCTCTCCTTGCTGTCGAGCGAGATGCCGACTATCTCAAAGCCTTTCGGGTGCAACTTTTTGTAGGCGCGCTTGACGTTGGGCAACTCAGCCACACACGGGCCACACCACGTCGCCCAGAAATCTATCAGCACCACCTTGCCTTTCATCTTGGACACGTCGATTTTTTTGCCGTCAATGGAGGTGAACTTGATGTCCACCGGTTTGCCGACTCGATCGTCGGCCTCGGGCTTGGCCGCTGCCAACTTGACGTCCTTGCCGGTGATGTCCTTGATGATCGCCTTGACCAACGTGATGCTTTTGCCGCAGGTCTGGTCGTCATTGCGGCACTCGGCCACGGTCATTTTGCAGCCACAGTCGCAACCCTCCGCGTTGGCGCGCTTCAAAATGGTGGCCTGTTGTTCCTCAGTAAATTGTGACAAATCAATCGAAGGTATCCCCTTGTAATCCGTTAGCTTGGTTTCAGTTTGCGCCTGCGGCGCGACGATGCCGACCAGCAAAACGGCGGCCAATGACGACGTCGCG
>ENA-OREN01004904-OREN01004904.1-marine-metagenome-genome-assembly--contig:-NODE-4904-length-11391-cov-8.156620_pt1 | contig 11391 bp, 10 predicted proteins | sample MGYA00248624_ERZ508555 | MGnify/ENA primary metagenome ERZ508555 (study PRJEB26222, sample SAMN06267773) | marine metagenome | isolation source: Saanich Inlet, British Columbia, Canada | place...
AGTACCACTAAATTTCTTGCGTTCCCACTTCCCCTCACGAACAGAATTACAAGCCTGTGGTATATTCCTTGATAAAGCCAAAAGAAGCGTAATCGCATGCTCCGCAGTTGACGTTGTGTTTCCACCCGGAGTATTCATTACAATAACTCCTTTTTTCGTAGCGGCAGGAACATTAACATTGTCAACCCCAACACCTGCCCGGCAAATTGCTTGAAGGTTATCCGCACTTTCCAAAATTTCCGGCGTACACTGGGTGCTGCTTCGGATAATTAAGCCATTGTATACACCTATCTCTTTTTGTAACTCTTCCGGTGTAAAATCGGTCTTAGTTGTTACCTGTATATCCGCACTTTCCAAAATTGTCTTGCAAATGTCCGGTAGGTTGTCTGATATTAATACTTTCATATTTCTAAAATATATAATTAAAAGAGCGCCAATTATGTTCGATTTATTGCCTGGAATTTAGACACACGCGGGTCGAGTCACACATCCGTCTTTTGCTAGCTTTATGCGTGGGTAAAATCGATCGAATTAAAGTTTAGCATGCATTTTAATGAAAATCAAAGGCAATATGTCTCTACAATCGTTTTAACCGTCAATTAATGATTCATAAGAAAATATAAAGTTCTTTATTCTGTAACCCTTACAATAATAACAAACACAAAAACCTTTTGATTTTCAATTCAAATTCTACTAATCTAAAATAATAATGTTAAATAGTTTGAAGAACTACTGTAGAATGAATTTTATCAGAATTCTAAATCACATAAATGACGGAGATTTAATATGATACTTGACACATTGCTTTCGATTAACCACTGGTTTCATCTTTCTGCAGCAGCCCTTCTGGCTGGCGGGATGATCTTTCTCGTTGCAATACTTCGGCCGGTTTTGGGAAGAAGCTCATCTGTTTCCGGGATAGGAAAATTTTCAAATGATATCCATGACAGATTTCGTATTTATGTCGGAATATTAATAGTTGTACTTATTATTACTGGAATTTTTAATTCTATTGACAGTATTGCGTCGGTTGCAGAAACAAGCTTAAGTTCAGGATATAAGACCATAATCAGGATTAAGATTTTACTCGCTGTATGCCTCTTTATTATTTACGGTGTAAATGCTTTTCTCATCAAAGAAGATAAAACGGAAGAAGATTGTTCGTGTTTAGTCAAACCACCTGTATATAAGAAAATATTACAAGTTGTTGCCCTGGTATTAGTGTTTGCAATACTATTTTTAGCGGCATCATTAAGGTTTTACTAATAAAACAGACTTCTTTTTAAATTGCGCCTTCAGAGGCATACCGGCATTCAAATAAACGCTTGACTTTAATTTTAACCAAAGTAGAATTAATTATTAAATAAATCTCATTTTCTACCGATAAGAAGTGTATTGGTTCCCTTAATATGTACGAGTTAGTTGTCGAAAAAACATTTGCTGGTGCTCACAATTTGCGTGGCTATGATGGCGATTGCGAAAAATTGCACGGGCATAATTGGAGGGTAGAAGTTACACTTAAGGCAGAACAACTTAATGAGATTGGAATGGTTATTGACTTCAAGATTGTTAAACAGAAACTTGAAGAAATAATTTCTCATTTTGATCATACTTATTTAAATGAGTTGAGTGTGTTTAAACAAGAGAATCCCACAACAGAAAATGTTTCAAAGGTAATATATAACAACTTAAGCGCACAGTTGCCTCCAGAAATATCTGTTGCCAAAGTTAAGACATGGGAATCTGAAAAATGTGCTGCTGCATATTATGTATAATCCGTTCTTTTACAAACCAATAAGTGAATATTAATTTAGACACTCCGATCCTTCAAGTAGCTTTAGATTTTATAAACTTAAGACGTGCCATCAATGTTGCCAGAGAAGCAGTTGACGCAGGTGTTGACTGGATTGAGGCAGGCACCCCTCTAATTAAAAGCGAAGGGTTGGATTCAATAAGGGCTCTGCGGAAAGAATTTCCCACGGCAACGATAGTAGCTGACATGAAAACGATGGATGCTGGTCGTGTGGAAATGGAAACGGCTGCTAAAGCCGGAGCCGACATTGCTGTTGTAATGGGAAGTGCCACAGACGCAACAATAAAGGAGTGTATAAGCGCAGGAAAAAATTACGGGATAAAGGTTGAAGTCGACCTCCTCGGAATTACTGACTGCGTCTCTCGCTCAATAGAAGTTGAAAAATGGGGTGCTGACTTTGTAGGCATACACACAGCAATTGACGAACAGATGCAGGGAAGTAGCCCTTTCGAAAGACTTAAAGAAATTTGCTCAAAGGTCAATATTCCTGTTGCTGTTGCCGGAGGAATGAATTCTGAAACAGTTGCTGATGCAGTAAATGCCGGTGCAAAAATTATAATAGTCGGTGGCGCGATTTGTAAGGCAACAGACATAAAGGCTGCTACTGAAAATTTAAAGAGAGCAATATCGAATCGAGAGAAAATCGCAGAGGATTTCTTTAAAAGAACTTCAAGCGACGATGTACGTGAAATATTAGAAAAGGTTTCAACTGCAAATATATCAGATGGCAGCCACCGTCTGAGAGGAATCACTGGAATAGGCAGCATTAGTTTAGAAACGAAGATGATCGGACGAGCAGTAACCGTTAGGACTTATCCTGGCGACTGGGCAAAACCGGTTGAGGCGATAGATATCGCGGAGCAGGGAGACGTAATAGTTATTGATTCCGGAGGTGTAGGCCCTGCCGTATGGGGAGAACTTGCAACTCAAAGTGCGATACAAAAAAAGCTTGCAGGGGTGGTCGTAAACGGAGCAATTCGTGATAGCGGAGAAATAAGAAAATTACAATTTCCTGCATTTACGAAACTGATCATGCCAAATGCGGGGGAGCCCAAAGGTTTTGGCGAAATTGGTATACCTATAAATATCTCAGGTATAACGATTAATAACGGCGATTGGATCGTAGGAGACAGTGATGGTCTGATAGTTTTGCCAAAACATGAAGCGCGAGAGATGGCTAACTACGCAATGGATTGGCTGGAAAGGGAAAATAGATTACGCAAAGAAATTTCTCGTGGGAATACTTCTCTCGGAGAGGTTACAGAACTACTGAAGTGGACAAAAAAATAAGAACGATTAAGAGAGGGAGCTATTTATAATGAAATGCGAGTCATGTAATAAAAAACTGGCGACAGTGCATCTCACTGAGATTATAGAAAACGAGAAAAAAGAGAGGCATTTCTGTGAGGATTGTGCCCAAAATGTTACAAATCACTTCCCAAAAGCGCCATCCCCATCTGATATTTTAACAAGCCTTATTAACCAAGTATCCCCTGAAATAAGGGAAATGTCAAAAACAACTTGCCCTGTATGCGGTATTACTTATTTGGAATTCAGATCTCAGGGTCGTCTTGGCTGTCCCATGGACTACAATGTGTTTAAGAAGGGGTTGTTGCCTCTTATCGAAAGGATGCATGGCAGTTCTCAACACGTGGGCAAAGTACCGGCAAACGCAGGGGCAGAAATTGTTAAGAAAAATGAGCTTATCCAATTACGTAAGGAATTAAACGAATCGGTAGAGAGAGAGAACTACGAGAAAGCGGCGGAATTAAGAGATAAAATCTATGAACTTTCAGGGAATGTTGAAGATGGAGATTAAAGATCTTTCTGACAATACTGGTGAGTGGCTAAGGGGTACCGGCAAGGAATCTGACATAGTTATTAGCAGCAGAGTCCGCTTGGCAAGAAATATTGCAGGATACCCTTTTCTGTCCCGTGCAAATTTAAAGCAAAGGAGAGAGATAGAATCTTTGCTGCGAAAGACTATCATTGAGCGTAAAATAGCACAGGATGTCTCTTACGTAAATTTAAACCAGGCAACTGCAATTGATAAATTATTTCTGGTAGAAAGACATCTGATAAGTAAGGAACACGCTGAAGGGGAAGGAGAAAGAGGCGTTGCATTTGGAAAATCAGAAACTGTCAGCTTGATGATTAACGAAGAAGATCACCTCAGGATCCAGGTGATTCGTTCAGGTTTCGAACTAAAAAACACCTGGGATACAATTGATGAAATTGACAATCTTCTGGGAGAAAGTTTAAACTTTGCATTTTCTTCAAGATTTGGATTCCTGACAGCCTGTCCGACAAATGTTGGCACAGGCATGCGTGTTTCTGTAATGCTACATCTCCCTGCGCTCGGCATGACTAAACACATTGAAAAGGTTTTTAACGCCGTAGGTAAGCTTGGATTAGTCGTCAGAGGTTTATACGGAGAGGGCACTAAAGTGTCCGGTGATCTGTACCAGATTTCAAATCAGTTTGCATTAGGAAAATCAGAGAAGGAAATATTATCCATAATTGAGAGTGTGATACCGCGTATTACAAGTTATGAGAGAATGGCCAGAAAGGCTTTGGTTATGGAAAGTAAAGATCAATTAGAAGATAGAATTTGGCGGTCATATGGCATGCTTAAGGCCGCTCGAATGATTACATCTGAAGAAATTTTACAATTACTTTCACAGGTTCGAATGGGAGTAAATATCGGTTTGATCGACGATATTGAAATGCAAACCCTTAATGAACTTTTTGTCCTGACGCTTCCGGCACATTTACAAAAGCTGGAAGGCTGTGAACTGGACTCCGCACAAAGAAATGTTATCAGGGCTTCTTATGTAAGGAAGAGGCTTGACGGTTTATAAAAAAAAGGTGGCCAATAATGTTTGACAAATTTACCGATAGGGCGAGAAAGGTAATGGCTCTAGCCAGAGAGGAAGCAAAAAGATTCAATCATGAGTATATAGGGACAGAACATATATTGCTTGGATTGGTGAAAGAAGGTAGTGGCGTGGCAGCAAATGTTTTACAAAATTTAGACATTGATCTAAAAAAGATTCGTATGGAAGTCGAAAAGATAGTTCAAGCAGGCCCTGACCTTGTCTCAGTTGGACAATTACCTTTCACCCCAAGAGTAAAGAAAGTGTTGGAATATGCTATGGAAGAAGCGAAGTCCATGGGTCACAACTATATAGGGACGGAGCATCAACTACTTGGGCTCCTCAGGGAACGCGAAGGCGTTGCTGCACAGGTTTTACTGAATTTAGGTATAAAATTAGAAGGTGTCAGGGAAGAAGTAATCGAGCTTCTTGGCGCTGAAACAACACAGGGCGTTAAAGAAAAAGATGAGAAAAAAGGCAAGTCAAAGACACCTGCGCTTGATTCCTTTGGTCGTGATCTAACACAGCAAGCAAAGGAACAATCATTAGATCCGGTTATTGGTAGACAGTCAAGTATCGAACGTTTGATTCAGGTATTAAGTCGTCGAACAAAAAACAACCCGGTTTTGATAGGAGAGGCTGGAGTAGGAAAAACTGCCATAGTTGAGGGTTTGGCCCAAGCTGTGATAAGCGGTGCTGTTCCTGAACTGTTGCGCGAGAAGAGAATTGTCGCCCTAGATTTAGCAATGATGGTAGCAGGCACAAAATATCGCGGACAATTTGAGGAGAGGATTAAAGCTGTAATGGGAGAAGTCCGCAGAGCAAAAAACATCATCCTCTTTATAGATGAGCTTCATACGTTAGTAGGGGCAGGAGGGGCAGAAGGGGCAATCGATGCGTCTAATGTCCTGAAACCAGCTCTTTCCAGAGGAGAAATACAATGTATAGGTGCAACCACTCTCGACGAATACAGAAAATATATTGAAAAAGACAGTGCACTCGAAAGAAGGTTTCAGACAATAATTGTCGATCCGCCTTCGAAAGAAGAAACTGTCGAAATCTTAAAAGGTTTAAGGGATCGTTATGAAGCACACCATAAGGTCGAAATAACTGATGGGGCTATAAAATTAGCAACAGAATACGCCACAAGATACATAACAGGAAGATTCTTACCTGATAAAGCAATAGATGTTATCGATGAGGCAGGTGCCCGTGTCAGATTAAAGGCAACTACACATCCTCCTGATTTAAGGCATATAGAAAAAGAGATAACAGATCTCGAAAAAGAAAAGGATGAATCCGTAGCGTTACAAGATTTTGAGAGAGCAGCAAAGCTTCGAGACAAAGCAGACAAATTGAAAAAGAAGAAAAGTGACGTAGAAACTGAATGGCGTGAAAATTGTACGGAAGTAGACGGAACAGTAGACGAAGCCATTGTTACCGAAGTGGTTGCAACTATGACTGGTATACCTCTCAAACGTATGGAAGCTGAAGAAGCAAAAAAATTACTTAATCTTGAGGACGAACTTCATAAAACGGTAATCGGACAGGACAATGCTATAAAAGCAGTAGCAAAGGCAGTAAGAAGGTCAAGGGCTGGCTTGCAGAACCCAAACAGACCAAGTGCCAGCTTTATCTTTATAGGCCCTTCAGGAGTAGGTAAGACTCTTCTTTCAAAAGCATTGGCCAAATCATTGTTTGGTGAAGAAGAATCGCTGATTCAAATAGATATGTCCGAATACATGGAAAAACATAATGTATCACGATTAATAGGCGCACCTCCTGGCTATGTTGGATTTGAAGAGGGAGGGCAATTAACTGAAAAAATCCGAAGACGTCCTTATGCAGTGGTACTTCTGGACGAAATAGAAAAAGCCCATTCTGATGTGTTCAACATGTTATTACAGGTAATGGAGGAAGGAAAGCTAACAGACAGCTTTGGACGTCAAGTTGACTTCAGAAACGTAATTATAATAATGACGTCAAATATTGGTAGTGACATAATTAAAAACTCATCTTCACTTGGGTTTAAAAAATCTTCCGGTGAACAATCATATGAATCTATTCGAGAGCAGCTTTTAGAAGCAGTCGAAAAGCATTTCCGTCCAGAGTTTGTTAACAGGGTTAATGATATTGCAGTGTTTAAAGACCTAACAAAAGAGGATTTGAGAAAGATTGTTGATATTGAACTGGACAGTATACGTTCAAGGCTAACTAACTATAACATAACTCTTACGGTAACTCAGGAAGCCTCAGATTTCCTCATTGACAAAAGCTATAAACCAAATTATGGAGCAAGACCATTACATCGAGCTATAGAAAATCTAATAGAAGATCCTCTCTCTGAAAATATCTTAAAGGGGAAGTTTAAAGATGGTAATACTATTGAGGTAACATTGGGAGAGGGAGAATTGATTTTTGAGGAAGTAATGGTTAAGGAAGAGTTAGTCACTAGCGGTTCAGACAGCAAATAATTAATAGCGATTTAACAAGTCGAGTATATAAAAAAAGGGGCTATCAAGCCCCTTTTTTTATTGTTTTCAGAAATATAACGTCCTAAAATAGCACTACTAAATATTAAGACACAATACGTTATATTATGGCAAAATTTAGTACTATTTTTGTCTGCCAGCAATGTGGATGGAAAACGAATAAATGGGTAGGACGATGCTCCGGTTGCGGGGAGTGGGATTCAATGACAGAAGAAAAGTGTGAGTCTGCATCCACACACATCCTGCCAGAATATGATACAGAAGACCCTACCTGCATATCAGACATAAAACCGGTTAGTAAACTTAGGACACATACCCACATCGAAGAATTTGATAGAATTCTAGGTGGTGGTATTGTGGCCGGTTCAGCAGTTTTGATTGGCGGCACACCAGGAATAGGAAAATCAACCCTCTTATTACAAATATGCCAAAAAGTCAGCGAACAGAACAGCCTATCTTTGTACGTAACAGGGGAAGAATCAACCGCACAGATAAAATTACGTGCAGACAGACTCGGTGTTACATCGAATAATATTTTTTTGGTTGCGGAAAACAATTTAAATGTTATTCTTGAACACATCAAAAAAATCAAGCCCAAGCTCGTCATTGTGGACTCAGTACAAGCTGTGTTCAAGCCAGAACTTGAATCATCTCCGGGAACAGTATCACAAGTCAGGCAATGTGCTAATGAACTAGTTCAAATATCAAAAAAAACGGATTCTTCTATTTTCTTAGTTGGACATGTTACCAAAGAAGGAATGATTGCCGGACCCAAGGTGTTGGAACATTTGGTTGATACCGTATTGTACTTTGAAGGCGAAAAATTCATGTCATTCAGAATACTAAGAGCGGTAAAAAATCGCTTTGGACCTACAAATGAGATAGGAATTTTCGAGATGTGTCAGAATGGACTCAGAGAGGTTAAAGACCCTTCAGAGATATTTCTATCCAGGACACATAATCTAAGCTCAGGCTCTGTAATCATCTCATGTATTGAAGGGACAAGAGCCCTGCTTGTAGAAGTACAGGCACTGGTAACCAGATCAAGTTTTGGAATGCCGGGGCGTAAAGTGAGCGGCGTTGATCACAATCGTGTTACCATGATACTGGCCGTACTGGAAAAAAGAACCGATCTTCTTTTAGGTGGATATGATGTCTTTGTAAATGTTGTTGGGGGTGTAAAAATCGAAGAACCGGCAGCAGACCTTGCAATTGCAATTGCAATTGCATCCAGTTTCAAGGATATTGCAATACCAGGCAATACTATCATAATAGGAGAGTTAGGCTTAGGTGGTGAAGTAAGAGGAGTTAGTCACTTTGATAGCAGGATAAAAGAAGCCGCCAGACTGGGATTTGAAAATGCAATCGTTCCAAAAGACAATACCAAGGACTTTTCACGAATAGAATCTATTAATATGACTGAAGTATCTTCTCTGGCAGAAGCAACTGACAAAATATGTTAAGAATGGATGGTGTTATGAAACAATATTATTTACCTAAATTTATTTCCTTGCTCCTATTGTTCTCTCTAGCAACAGGCTGTTACTCGTATAATAAAAAGACTCCGAGAAAAAGTAATATAGTTGGGGCAACGGTCAATGATAATAATACATCTGTTGAGATACGGGAAGAACTTGATGAAAATGGAAACGTAATAAAGAAAAACTATAATCATCCATATTACTTTACGGCGGGGGGACTCACAAATATTCTCTCATCTATTTTTTACACTCAGAAAAACTTAATGCTGGGCACCAAAGGCAAACAACGGTTATACCAGAAAGCAGAATTACAGGTAATTATACCTCCAATACTTAGTGCATTCTCAATGGCCAACGATTCTCAAGATATTTTAGTTTTCTCTACTGTTGACAAGGTGCTTTTGGCTGATGCCCAAAGTTATTTTAGTATGTTTATATCAAACAACGAACTCAACATTGTCTTTAGCGATATTCAAAATAAAAAAAGTGTTAATGATGGAAGAGCATTTAGAAAGAATAATAAGGCTAAATTTAAAGATCCGTTTGAGGTGAAGCGAAGTGGTCGCTGGAATCTTATTCCTATGGAAGGACAACGGTTTGCACCGGGACATCAAAACTGGCTTATTTTCGATTTGAGTAGTAATTTGTTTGGTGTGGCTGGGAATGGTAGCAGTAACAATGCCAATAATAATCCGTCTCAGACAGATAGCCGGTCAAGAACTATTGAAAGAAAAGTTAGAACCAGCAATAATTTCATTGAAAAAACAGAAAAATATCAAGACGTACGAGACAAGCTAAAAGAATTAAAAGTTCTCAGCGATGAAGGCTTGATTTCAGATGAAGATTATGAATTGAAAAAGAAGGAACTTTTGAATGAATTTTAAACGTATTTTACTACTTGTTGTTTTGTTCGGGGCAATTGGATGTACAGACTTTAAATCCATGGTTAAGGATAGTCAAGTCAGTAGTCCAAGAGACAATATTTACAATCAAGGCAAGACGTATGTAAGGCTTGAAGCAGTAAGTAGCACTGAGGGCACTTCAAAAACATTTCTTGATCATCCCCAATATTTGAATAAAAACATGTTGTCAAATGCACTTGAATCTATTCATTTTAAAGAAAAGAAAATTGGAGGCTGGAGCAAAGATCGGAATGTCTTTACGAAAAATGAATTATTGGTTTTAGCACCCCACATGGCTGATGCTTTTACGAAGGCGTCCCCATTGCAATATGTATTGATTAATTCAAATGCCAATAAAGGAAAAGGCTTTTTTAAGACAGGAGGAGCAGACACCATATTTGGATTATTCATTCTAAATGATAAATTAAATATTGTATTCTCAAGAATACAATATACCGATGCGGAAGACAAAGGTGAGGAGAATGTATTTGGACAGACAGTAGAGGAAACGTTTGTTGATCCATTCAGTATAACGAAAAACCCGTATTGGAAGCTAAGCATACGTGCCGGTCAAACATTTAAAAGAGGGCATGAAAATTGGTTAATAATAGATTTAAAGAAAGATACTTTTGTCAAAGAAGAAGACTACGGAAAAGAGGAAACACTCGCTGATAAGCAAGCTACCGGTAAAATAGTTTCAGGTGGTTCCTCTCAAATTGTACTACAAAGAATGAGTATTAAAGACCAGCTTCTGGAACTTAAAGAATTAGAAGCTACCGGACTTATTACCAAAGAAGATTACAAACTAAGAAAGGCATTAATCCTGGGCAGCAAACAAACAGAGAGTATAAAAAATAAATTTAATGATCTTCGCAAACTGAAAGAAGATGGGCTCATCAGTGACATAGATTACGATCATAAGAAAAGTGATCTTATGGCAGAACATGACGATGGTGTAGGGGAAAGAGACATTAAAGAGATCCTGGCAGAGTATCTGGAATTGAGGGATGAAGGTTTCATAACAGATGAAGATTATAACTACAAGAAAAACACACTATTAAAAAACTTTTAATCTGAAAGAAAAACAAGCAATGGAATTTTCCTAAAATAATTGCTTTAACATTTTACTAATAGTAGTTCCGCCAGCTTCAAATCCTCACGTGTTGTGATTTTAATATTATCATAGCTGCCTGAAACTATTCCTACTGTATGACCGGCTTTTTCAACTACCTCCGCATCATCAGTAAACTCTTCATTTGTATCCTTGATCTTATCATAAGCATTAACAAGCATATCTCTTTTGAAACCTTGAGGCGTTTGTGCCATCCACAGATCATGCCTGGGAACTGTTTCAACTATTTCAAGACTTGAGTCAACTTTTTTCACAGTCAATTTCATAGGACTCGCAACAATAGCAGCACCCTTCTCTTCCGTGACTTTAATAACAGCCTCAATTTCATCATTTTTTACCAAAGGTCTTACTGCGTCATGTACCAGAACAATGTTAGTATCGGGATCTAAATGAGAAAGACCGTTATAGATACTGTCCTGCCTGCGTTCACCTCCCGTAACGATCTTAGTTACCTTGTACGCCTTAAGCTCATTCGACCATTTTTCAATAACAGTTGATCGATCCTTCTCATTCACTACAAAAATAATCTCTTTTACTCTTTCAAGTTTAGAGAATTTTTCCAGTGTATAAAAAAAAATGGGTTTTTCACCTATCATTATAAACGGTTTTCTTACGTTGGCTCCCATACGGAGACTAAGACCTGCAGCTGGCATTATTACAGAAACATCTGCTTTCATCATACCCTTTCATAAGGA
>ENA-OREN01004909-OREN01004909.1-marine-metagenome-genome-assembly--contig:-NODE-4909-length-11380-cov-11.384323_pt1 | contig 11380 bp, 10 predicted proteins | sample MGYA00248624_ERZ508555 | MGnify/ENA primary metagenome ERZ508555 (study PRJEB26222, sample SAMN06267773) | marine metagenome | isolation source: Saanich Inlet, British Columbia, Canada | place...
TTAACCCATAGAATCCATTATCTAGTCTCTGAAAAAAATCATCATGTTGATGATATCCTTGCAGTGACCTTTACGAATAAGGCTGCAAATGAGATGAAAGAAAGGTTGACCGACCTTCTGAGACAACCCATTGGTAGGATGTGGGTTGGTACGTTTCACTCCCTCGCGCATAGACTTCTTAGAACACATCCAGTCGAGGCAAAGCTTTCACCCACCTTTCAAATTCTAGACTCTCAAGACCAGTTTCGAATTATTAAACGCTTAATGAAAGAGAACGGCATTGATGAAACAAAGTTTCCAATCCGAAAAGTGCAATGGTTTATTAATCAACAAAAAGATGAAGGCATACTTCCTCAAAATATTGATGCTGGCTATAACTTCTTTGTAAAGCAGAGTGCTAAGATTTTTGATCTCTATGAGAAGCATTGTCAAGCCAATGACTTGGTTGATTTTGCAGGCCTGCTTGTTAAAAGCTATGAGCTCTTAAAAAATAATCAGAGCCTATTAGATTATTATCAAAAAAAGTTTTGTCACATTTTGGTAGATGAGTTCCAAGACACCAATCGAATCCAATACCAATTTATAAAAATACTGCACAATCAAAATAATCATGTCTTCTGTGTAGGTGATGATGACCAGTCCATTTATGGATGGAGAGGTGCAAGAGTTGAAAATATACAAAAAATAGAGAACGACTTCAAGCCCATCAAAGTTATCAAGCTTGAGCAAAATTATCGCTCAACTGGAAACATTCTTAGTGCTTCCAATGCCTTAATTACAAAAAATCAAAATAGACTCGAAAAGTCTTTATGGACTGAGTCTGGAGATGGTGATCTTATCAATGTTTTTAATGCCCGAACTGAAACTGAGGAAGCGCAATATGTCGTAAGTGAAATCGAGATCCATTTTAATCAAGGAAAAAATCTTAGTGAATTTGCCATACTCTATCGTTCAAATGCTCAGTCTCGCGTCTTTGAAGAGTCCCTCATCAAAAGAAATATTAATTACAGAATTTATGGTGGTCTCAGATTTTTTGAGCGCGCTGAAATTAAAGATGCAATGGGCTATATCCGTCTTGCAGAAAATACCTCTGACAATATTGCTTTTGAGAGGATTGTCAACTTTCCAACGCGAGGCATCGGTCTGTCAACTATTGAAAAGATTCGGTCCAATGCACTTGAAAATCATACTGATCTCTTTCAATCATCTATTGCTATTATCGAGAGTCTTCCGGCGAGAGCAGGGAATGCCTTACAAGGATTTATTCATCTGATTGAAGCGATTATTGATAGCACCAAGAATCTAACACTGAGTGAAAAGGTTGACTCGATTCTTCTTCAGTCTGGACTAATGGCTCACTATGCTAATGACAAGACTGATAAGGCTGGAAGTAAACGTGAAAATCTAGACGAGTTGGTTACAGCAGCAAAGCAATATATTCATGAGGATGATAGCGAAATGAACGAAACTCAGGGATTTATTGCACTAGCAACGCTTGACTCTAGTGGTGAGTCAAATCAATCTAGTCAAGAAAGCGTCCAGTTAATGACAGTTCATTCTGCCAAAGGATTAGAATTTCCAGTTGTCTTTTTAGTTGGCTTGGAGGAGGACTTATTCCCATCAAGGCAGAGCAAAGATGAGCCTCATCTACTTGACGAGGAGAGGCGTCTTTGTTATGTGGGTATGACCAGAGCAATGCAATCACTAACACTAAGCTACGCAAGCAGAAGGTTTCTGCATGGCCAGTCTTTTTATTCGCTTAATTCAAGGTTTTTAGATGAAATCCCTAAAAGCTTCTTAAATTACATTAAGAACCCAAATAGTGACTTTTCAACAACTGCGTATGAGGATGTTAAAAATCCACCACAAAAAATGGTGTCTAGTTCAAGCGGCTCCATCTACTCAATTGGTCAAGTCGTGAATCATGCCAAATTTGGCAATGGAACAATCCTAAATTACGAGGGAAGCGGTGATTCAATGAGACTACAAATCAAATTTCAAAAAGCGGGAACAAAGTGGCTTATCAGTTCTTATGCCAAGCTAGAGATTGTTTAGCCTTGAGACCAAGGCATACCATCATTCCGCCATCCATTAAGATTGCCACGATGGTCATTCTCATCCAAGTCACCCTCAAAACCGCTAGCGACATGGGAGACACAAGTAAATCCATTACTTTGTAGGCACTTTAAAGCCTCATTCGATCTGAATCCACTTCTGCAGATGAGAATCAGCTCTGTACCTAAAACGTCACTGCGATCATTAAGATGATGATGAACAGCCTCACAAAAAGCTGAGGGGTTAGCATTTAAATCAGGCTCATCAAACCAAGGAATTAAAACAGAATTTTCTGGGTAGCCAACATACTTGTGTTCAGCGCTTGTTCTGACATCAATTAATACAGCTTCTGGATTTTCACTTAGCCTATCGACAGCCATTTTTGGAAGTAAATTTCTTTTGTATTCCATAATATTTCCTTTTAAATGAGTTCTCTAGTAATGATACTCTATGCTTTATTTATTTCGAGTGAAAAGTGCTATTGACTCGACATGAGCTGTTTGAGGGAACATGTCCATTACGCCTGCACTCTGTAATGAGAAACCTAAATCAATCAACCTTGCGGTGTCTCTTGCGAGGGTTGCTGGATTACATGAGACATAAACCAATCGCTCAACATTTAGCTTGGGAAGAAGCTCTACAATCTCGATTGCCCCTGTCCTTGCAGGGTCTATCAAAGCTTTATTATATTCTTGACCCCTAAACCATTCGAAACCAGACACATCCTCAAATAGATCAGCCTTATAAAAAGACACATTAGAGATATTATTTGCCTCAGCATTTGACTTTGCCCTTTCTACCAGGCCTCGTTCTCCTTCAATACCAACCACTTTATTGACATATTTTGAAATGGGGAGAGTAAAGTTACCTAGCCCACAAAAAAGATCAATGACGTTATCTTGGTCATCAAGCTCCAACAGGTCAATCGCTAAATTAATCATTTTTTTATTGAGCTCAAAGTTGACTTGGGTAAAGTCGTTTGGCAAAAATGACATCTCAATGCTATGATCTGGAATAGAGTAAGAAAGCTGAACAGGTTTTGTTAGCGGCTTTATAGTCTCGAGCCCTCCGCTCTGCGTGTACCAAGTTATCTGAAGTTTTTTTGCATAGTCAATGAGGATCTCTTCATCCTTATCGCTCAGTGGTTGAAGATGTCTTAGTATCAGAATAGTATCTTTTTCTGCAATGGCAACTTCGATTTGAGGAATGTACTCTTTAATGCTCAGTCTCTCTATGCACTCTGAGAGTAATTCAAGATTGTCACCCAGGGATGGATGCAAAACCTCACATCGACTCATTACAGTTACAAATGAGGATTTTCTCTCCCTAAAGCCAACAAGGACCTTCTCTTTTTTTGCGACAAAGCGAACACCCAGCCGGGCTTTACGTCGGTAGCCCCAGCCCCCTATCTGCATGGGCTTTAGCCATTCTTCTGGATCTACCTTGGCTTGCCCTCTAAAGGCGCTTTGAAGCCAGTCCTGTTTTGCACTAATTTGATTTTTACTCGAAAGATGCTGAAATGAGCAGCCACCACATACACCATAGACTGAGCACTTTGGCTCAATTCTATCAATAGAGGGTTCAATTATTTCTGTTACGTCCGCCTCCTCATACTTTGCTCTAGAAAGCGTTCTTGATGCAATAACCTTCTCTCCAGGTAAAGCCCCCCTTGTAAATATAATCTTATTGTCAATGTGAGAGATACCTCTACCTTCATGAGATAAAGACTCAATCATGATTTCATAGCTCTTACTTTTTAGTTTTCTTCTTCTAGACATCAAGAAGCTCCACCCAATGCTTAACTGGGATCGAGCTTCCCTTTTGAAGGTGCATTAAACAGCCAATGTTGCTGGTTACAATCATTTTAGGTTTTGAGGCATTTAGATTATCAATTTTATTAGATCTGAGCTGGTTGGCTATTTTAGTCTCAAAAACAGAGTACGTGCCGGCAGAACCGCAACAAATATGTGAATCTTTGATTTGCTTTTTATTGTACCCAAACTCTGAAAGGATTGATTCAACTAGGCCACCTAATTTTTGGCCATGCTGCATTGTGCACGGCTCGTGATAAGCAATGTTTAGCTCTTTCAGTTTTAGACTGCTCAAATCTTGATTCACAAGGAATTCAGCAATATCTTTTGTTTTTGAGGAAATAAGAAGTGATTTCTCGTAATACGGATCGGACTCTTCAAAGAGATTAGGGTAATCCTTAATCATTACACCACATCCACTGGCACTGGATATGATTGCCTCAACGCCAGAGTCGAGCTTTGAAATCCAGTTATCGATGTTTCGTTTTACTTTTTTCAATGCGTCGCTAGAGGCAGCTAAATGCTGATCAAGGGCGCCGCAGCATTCACCTTGTGACGACTCGAGCACCTCGATATTTAATTTAGCCAATATATTTTTGATGCTGTGATTGATATTTGGTGCTAAAGAGGGCTGAACACAACCCCCCATCAAAAGTACTGAAGAATTGATTATTTTTGGCTTAATGGCTTTAGAGTTAATCTTTGAGTGACGAAGAAAGTATCCAGCAGGCCTAAATAGTAATGGCGTTGAGAGTGTTTTACGAACAATGTATCGATACAAACTCTGGAGCCTTCCTCTCTTTGACTCCATCATTTCACGCCCTATTTCAAGCAACTGACCATACTCAACGCCAGATGGACAGGTTGTCTCGCACGAACGGCAGGTAAGGCATCGATCCATATGGCTCAGAGATTTTTGACTAAACTGATTCTGCTCTAACGCAGATTTAATAAGGTAAATTCTACCCCGAGGCGAATCTAACTCATCCCCTAACAACTGGTATGTGGGACAAGTTGCCAAACAGAAGCCGCAATGAACGCACGACTCAATTATTTGACTGGCTTTGTCCTGAGTTAACTCTAATACTGCGCTTTTAGATATGTCTGTATGCATTAAATAAAAACTCCGTAAGGGTCAAACACAGTCTTAAGTTTTTTTTCAATTTCACTCTTTATGGGTGATTCAGTTTTTGTCTGTACTTGTTTTAACTCTGCTCTATTAGCAAACTCCTCTGGCAAGACTTTGAAGCTTATCTGGGTAATAACAGCAAGCTGCCCTAACGAGCCAACTAAGAGTCTTGAGACGTCATAGCCAGCTACATTTTTCATCACCTGGCCACCAAAATTTAAAAGCTCTCCCTTACCATTAATAATTTGAACTCCCAAAACACTGTCGGAGAGTTCTGCTCCTGATGTTGCGTAAATTGACCCAATAGTTTTTTCAGAATCGTCCACAGAGAATGAGAACGACTGTTTATTTTTTGCTAATACTTTTTTGGCTTCTTTAATAGAAGTTCCTGCTTTAAGAGTAATAACGAGCTCCTCCGGGAAGTATTCAACCACACCAGAATATGAAGACATGTTCAACAGCTCATTTACAGAATCATCACCTGAACTCGTAATTTTTAAGTGAGTAGCATTTCTGATTATTTTTTGAAAATGTGAAATAGAATTCATAATCAAAATCGCTCCAACTCTGGATGAGGCAAATTGCCATGGTGGACATGCATTTTGCCGAGTTCAGCACACCTATGAAGCGTTGGAACTGCTTTACCAGGATTAAGCAGAGAGTTCGGATCAAAGGCAGCTTTAATTTGGTGAAAAACATCTAACTCTGCCTCACTGAATTGATAACACATTGCATCCAACTTCTCTATGCCAACACCGTGCTCACCAGTTATGCTTCCCCCAGCTTGAACACAAAACTTAAGTATTTTGTTTCCGAGCTCTTCTGTTTTTTCTAACTCACCTGGAATTCCCGCATCATATAATATTAATGGATGGAGGTTACCATCCCCAGCATGGAATACGTTGGCCACCCTCAAATTATATTGTCTTGAGAGTTGATTAATCTCCTCAAGAACATCACCTAAATACCTCTTAGGAATTGTTCCGTCCATACAGTAGTAGTCAGGGGACAATCTGCCTACTGCCGGGAACGCTGATTTTCTTCCTTTCCATAATAATAACCTCTCTTCTTCAGTTTTCGAGACCCTAATTGAAGTCGCCTTTGAAAGTAGAGTTTTAACCATGCTCACATCATTATTAACAAGTTCAGTAGAGCCATCTAATTCACACAGAAGAAGTGCTTTTGCATCTAGAGGGTAACCTGGCTTTGCGAAATCTTCAGCGGCCTCTATTGCAAACGCATCCATCATCTCAAGACCTGCAGGAATAACACCATTTTTAATTATATCAGCGACCGCATCAGCACAGTCTCTGACACTATCAAAGCCAGCCATTACTAATTTGGCTAGTTCGGGTTTTGGAGTAAGCTTGACTGTTATCTCAGTAATGACGCCTAATAGCCCCTCTGAGCCAGTCATGAGTGCCAACAAACCTAAGCCTTCATCTTCACGAGAGAACAATAGCTCCTCCCCATCAATGGTTAGCATTTTTAGAGACTCTATATTTTGAAATGTAAGTCCGTACTTGAGGCAGTGGACTCCGCCTGCATTTTCAGCAACATTCCCGCCAATAGTGCATGCAATTTGAGATGAGGGATCTGGAGCATAATATAATCCGTACTGCTCAGCTGCCTCACTAATTGCCAAATTTCTAACACCGGGCTGAACGACAGCTAGACGTGACTCCGGGTTAATAGAAATAACCTTAGTTAATTTTGAGAGTCCCAGAACAACACTATCTTTAAGCGGCATAGCGCCCCCTGAAAGTCCGGTTCCAGCACCTCTTGTTACGACGGGTGTGTGATGTTTACGGCAAATCTCTAATACCTTTTTAATTTGACTAACTTCACTTGGCAGAACAACAGCTAACGGCTCTTGTTTATATACACTTAGACCATCACACTCAAAAGGACGTGTATTTTCAGAACCACTAATAACTGTGTTTTTTGGTAACGACTTCGTTAACTGAGAAATTATTGACACTTCCTACCTTCAGTTGTAATGAATATTCATATCATAGTGAGATAAAACATATTAATTTAAAATTAAATTCAAGCAATTATGAATTTAATTATTAATAATTTTTTTAATATCGTAGATAATTATCAAATCCTGAAAAATTATAACGTATATTAGCGAAAGACAAATTGGTGAATTGGTATTACCAATTATTATAATTAACCTAAAGAATATAACAATGAAATCATTCTTACCCCCCAAGAGATTATTGATGGGCCCAGGCCCTTCTGACGTTCATCCAAGAATTTTAAATGCTATGGCCAGGCAAACAATTGGGCATCTAGACCCAGCATTTATCGAAATGATGGACGAGACTAAGCAGATGCTTCAGTATGCATTCATGACTGAAAACGAATTAACAATGCCTATCTCTGCCCCTGGTTCTGCTGGCATGGAGGCTTGCTTTGCTAACTTAGTAGAGCCTGGTGACAAGGTAATTGTCTGTATTAATGGTGTTTTTGGAACTCGTATGAAGGAGAATGTGATCCGTGTTGGTGGTGAAGCCATTATAGTGAACGATGAATGGGGTAAGCCAGTAGACCCAAAAAAAGTAGAACAGAGTTTAATTGATAATCCAGATGCTAAGATTGTTGCTTTTGTTCATGCAGAAACTTCTACAGGAGCAATTTCAGATGCAAAACTACTGTGTGAGTTAGCAAGAAAACATGGATGCCTTAATATCGTTGATGCAGTAACCTCTCTTGCAGGCTCAGAGCTGAGAGTTGATGATTGGGGGGTTGATGCTATATATTCGGGCTCTCAAAAGTGCCTATCAGCAATGCCTGGGTTGTCTCCAGTTAGCTTCAGTGAGAGAGCCATTTATAAGTTTACTCATCGGAAAACGCCTGTCACAAGCTGGTTTTTAGATCTCAACTTGGTGATGGGTTATTGGGGTAAAGGCGCTAAACGCGCCTATCATCACACTGCACCAGTAAATACACTGTATGGACTGCATGAATCATTAGTTATGCTTTTGGAAGAAGGCTTAGAAAACTCCTGGACTCGGCATAAAAGAAATCACATTTTGCTAAGAGATGGACTAAGTAAGCTCGGAATTCACTACCTTGTAGATGAATCTAGCAGGCTTCCTCAACTTAATAGCGTATATATCCCAGAAGACTGTGATGATGCTGAAGTTCGCTCAAACTTGATTAATAATTTTAATATTGAGATAGGTGCAGGACTTGGAGATCTCGCAAGTAAGATTTGGAGAATTGGTTTGATGGGCCATACCTCAAGAAAAGAAAATGTAGAGCTTTGCCTAGAAGCCCTTCAAAAATCTTTATAGGAAGTACTTTATTAGTCTTTAATTTTTGCCAGTAACTCTTCGTCTGTCTCAACCCTGTCAGGGTCTGGTAGACAACAATCTACTGGACATACTTCGACGCACTGCGGGGTGTCAAAATGCCCTACACACTCAGTACAAAGGTCACCATCTATTTCATAAATCTCTTCACCCATATAGATCGCTTCGTTCGGACACTCCGGAACACAAACATCGCAATTAATGCATTCATCTGTAATAAGTAAAGACATAAAACACCCTAAGTTTAAGTATATAAATTATCACAACAACATAGCCATGATAAAACATTTTTAACAGACATATTTTAACGTAACAGCACTAAAATATTAAGGATTTTGGGTATCATTAATCATTTTCTTTCTAAGGTTATTATGAGAAAACTTTTAGTCCTTTTTCCGTTATTATTTTCCACTTTTTCTATTGCAAATCTTAATGATGGAATATACGCACACCTATCAACTAATAAGGGTGAAATTACTGTTGAATTAGCCTATAAAAAAGCGCCCCTCACTGTAATAAACTTTATAGCTCTCTCAGAAGGAACCAAGGCGAGTAATAAAGATCTTGGGACCCCTTTTTATGACGGAATAACATTTCATAGGGTCATCGATGAATTTATGATTCAGGGTGGCGACCCAAAAGGGAACGGTACTGGTGGACCAGGGTATATGTTTTCTGATGAGTTTTCAGATCTAATTCATGACAGGCCCGGTGTTCTGTCCATGGCAAACTCAGGACCAAATACTAACGGCTCTCAATTTTTTATTACTCATGTCCCAACACCTTGGCTCGATGGAAAGCATAGCGTATTTGGATCCGTCGTAGAAGGAATGGATGTTGTCAATTCAATCAAACAGGGTGATATTTTAAAAACTGTCAGAATCGAGCGAGTGGGGGAGGAAGCCAATCAATTTGTTGCCAATGAAGACTCATTTAATGCCTTAATCTCAAAAGCCAATGAAAAAATACTTGCAAGCCTTAAGCTTCGTCAACAGGACTTTGAGTCGTATGTATCTTCAAATTACCCTAATGCCAAAGAAAATAATTTAGGTTACTTTACTAGAGTCGACAAACAAGGCGATGGCGTTGAACCAAATAAGGGGCAAATCGTCTCCGTTGATATAGCGCTTAAAGCCAACACTGGTGAGGTCATGCGTGCCGCAGGAAGCCCTATTCCGTTTATTCTTGGAAGTGGTGAAATTATCGGTATTATTGATGAGAACGCTCAAGAGATGACAATTGGAGAAGAGAGAACAGTCATTGCAACCTACGAGTCTGTGTTTGGCAATCAACCAAGCGGTAACATTCCACAAGATGCTTTCATTATTTTTGAACTTATACTTATTGCGGCTGAGGACAATTAATAATGTTTCTAGAACTTTTAAGCTTTCTCGCATCCCTAGATACTGGCTTCAATGTTTTAAGTTATTTAACGGTGAGGGCAGTTTTCGCAATGATGACCGCCCTTCTGATAACCCTGTTTCTGGGAAAATGGATCATATCTAAACTTCTGCAGTACCAAATAGGGCAAGTTATCCGTGATGATGGGCCCGAAACCCATTTAGAGAAAAAAGGCACACCAACGATGGGCGGCGTACTGATTCTTTTTGCTTTTTTTACTAGTGTTCTGATATGGGGAGATTGGCGTAACCCTTTTCTATGGATTGTTATTTCTACTGCCCTCCTTTTTGGAATTGTGGGCTTTATTGATGACTACTTGAAAATTAAAAAACAAAATTCTGATGGTCTCAGTAGAAGACAAAAACTTTTAACTCAGACTGTTGGAACTTTATTAATATGTATTTGGTTATTGAGCTTAAACTCTAAGACTATTGGCTCAGAGATTTTGATTCCATTCTTTAAAGATCTTAGTATTCCTTTAAATGCAATAGGATTTCTTCTTATAGGGTGGTTCGCTATTGTTGGAGGCTCCAATTCTGTTAACCTCACTGATGGGCTTGACGGCCTCGCTATTATGCCTGTGATACTAATAAGCGGTGCACTGGCGGTCTTTGCCTATATCGGTGGTAACTATAATTTTTCGGCATACCTCAATATGCCATTTATGCCGGGGACAGGAGAGGTATTTGTCCTTTGTGCAGCGCTTATCGGTGCTGGCTTTGGCTTTCTATGGTTTAACACTTATCCAGCTGAAATTTTTATGGGAGATACGGGTTCTTTATCTTTAGGTGCTATTCTTGCTGTCATTGCAATCATTGTCCATCAAGAAATTCTATTGATATTGATGGGTGGTATATTTGTAGCTGAAACCCTCTCTGTCATCATACAAATTAGCTACTTTAAAAGAACACAAGAAAGATTTTTTTTGATGGCCCCCATACATCATCACTTTGAAAAAAAGGGTCTCAAAGAGCCAAAGATTATTGTGCGCTTTTGGATTGTTACCTTGATCCTTGTTCTAATAAGCTTAGCAAGCATCAAGATTAGATAACTAATTAACTTTTGAACTGTAAAATATATTTCTATGAGCATTAAATCAGACAAATGGATTAATAAAATGTCACTTGAAGAGGAGATGATTAAGCCGTTCGAACCTAAACAAATTCGTCGAGCGAATGATCAAAAGATTATCTCTTATGGAACCTCCAGTTATGGCTATGATGTCAGGTGTTCAACCGAATTTAAAATCTTTACAAACATCAATCACAACATTGTTGACCCGAAAAATTTTAATGAGCAGAGCTTTGTTGAGATTAACTCAGATGAATGCATTATTCCTCCCAACTCTTTCGCTCTAGCAAGCACGGTTGAGTATTTCAAGATACCTCGCTCAACTCTTGTCATTTGTCTTGGAAAATCAACTTATGCAAGATGCGGAATCATTGTCAATGTCACACCTCTCGAACCTGAATGGGAAGGCCATGTGACACTTGAGTTTTCAAATACAACTCCCCTTCCAGCAAAAATATATGCCAATGAGGGTGTTGCGCAGATGCTCTTTTTTGAGTCTGATGAAATGTGTGAAACCTCATACAAAGATAGGGATGGTAAGTATCAGGGCCAAACTGGTGTTACCCTTCCTAAAGCTTAAAGACAGTGTC
>ENA-OREN01004910-OREN01004910.1-marine-metagenome-genome-assembly--contig:-NODE-4910-length-11378-cov-11.018936_pt1 | contig 11378 bp, 11 predicted proteins | sample MGYA00248624_ERZ508555 | MGnify/ENA primary metagenome ERZ508555 (study PRJEB26222, sample SAMN06267773) | marine metagenome | isolation source: Saanich Inlet, British Columbia, Canada | place...
CACTCTTGCCAGTTTTAAAACACTCGGTTTATTTTAAACACACATAAATATCTAACATGAATCAACAGTCCCAACCTCAACCTACATCGCTCTATCCAGTTGAGCGCGGCGATGAACTTAGCCTAATAGAACTATGGAAAGTTCTGGTTGAATACAAACTCCTAATCATTGTTTTTACTGCCTTAACAACGCTAGGCGCTATTTACTACGTCTCAACCCTGCCAACTATTTATAAGGCAGAGGTTTTGATGGTTCCCAGTTCTAAAAGCAATAGTAGAGGCACTGGTTTATCTGGTAATTTGAATGGCTTGGCTGGTATCGTTGGATTTTCTTCATCAAGTTCCAGTATTGGAGCTAAGGAGGAAGAGGCGCTTGCTCGACTGAGAACTAGGGTATTTTTGACTAAACATATTAAAGAAAAAAACCTCAAACCTATTTTGTTTGCAGATAAATGGGATGGAGCAAAAAAACAGTGGATTGGCACAGAGCCCTCTAATCGTGAAGCCACTGAATTATTACGTAGCATGATAGCTATATCTACAAGTGTTAAAGACAAGAGTGGAGTGATAGTTCTTACTGTTAATTGGAAGAATCCAAGGGACCCAAGTAAAATAGCAAACATCGCTAATGAGCTAGTTGCTAGTATGAACGTTAATGCGAAACAACGTGAAATATTGGAAGCAAAAAAAAGTAAATTTTTTTTAAAAAGGGAGCTTGAGACAACAGAGATTGTAAATTTTAAATTGATTTTATATAATTTAATTGAGCAACAAACGTCAAGAATTATGCTAGCTAATATTCGCGATGAGTTTGTATTCAGTGTAATCGATCCAGCTGTTGAGCAATTATTACCAGATTCAAAACCAACATTATTATTAATTTTTATTGGAAGTATGATGGGCTTACTCGGCAGTTGTTTTTTTGTTATCACGATAAGAAAGTCAAAGGTCTTGATAAATTGAATTCAATAAAAAGCCTTTGGATTCATTTGAACAAGCGTCGACAAAGGCAGTCGTTGCTCCTGCTATTTTTGATGATTTTCACTTCATTTGCAGAAATTGTAAGTTTAGGTATTGTGTTGCCATTTTTAGGGGTGCTTACTGCGCCAAGCAGTGTTTACAATCATAGCCTTGTTCAGCCTATTGTTCAATATTTAGAGTTAGACACGCCAAACCAATTAATACTACCCATCACAGTGATGTTTATATTGGCAGTAATTATTGCGGGAGCCACTCGAGTGGTTTTACTCTATGCAATGACTAGGTTTTCTTATGCAACTGGTGCGGACTTAAGTATAGATATATACCGTAGAACCTTGTATCAAGACTATTCAGTGCATATTGCCACTAACAGTAGTAAAATAATTGATGGAATTATTTCAAAAACAGGGATTATTATTGGAGGAATAATAACACCTGTCTTAATGTTAATTAGTTCTACTATATTATTAATTAGTGTTTTATCGGCTTTATTTGTTATTGATATTTTTGTGGCGTTTACTATATCAGCTATTTTTGGTGTTTTGTATTGGCTAATTACACATTATACTAAACAGAAATTAAAAGAGAATAGTCTGAAAATTTCTAAGTACTCTACCTCTATAGTTAAAATATTGCAAGAGGGGTTGAAAGGTATTCGTGATGTGCTAATAAATGGTAGCCAAGAAATATTTTGTAAGATGTATACAAGTATAGATATTCCATTAAGAAGGGCGTCGGGCGCTAATAGCTTTATAAGTTCAAGCCCTCGTTATGTCATGGAGTCATTAGGAATGGTGTTAATTGCAGGATTGGCTTATTCCATGACCTTGAGTGACAAGGGTGTAAGTTCTACTATTCCCATATTAGGGGCAATGGCATTAGGGGCGCAACGCTTATTACCAGCCTTACAGCAATTTTATAGTTCTTATTCAACCATAATAGGCTCCCAATCATCCCTTGGTGATGTGTTAGATTTACTGAATCAGCCAATTGAAAATTACACAAACTCTCAGTTGATGAAAACTACTAAAATTCAATTTGATAGAGAGATCAAGCTCAATAATCTTGGTTTTCGCTATAACCAGCATACTCCATGGATAATTAGGAATGTAAATATCAGCTTCAAAAAAGGTGATAGAATAGGATTTGTGGGAAAGAGTGGCAGTGGAAAGAGTACGTTATTAGATATAATAATGGGATTATTGCGTTCAACTGAAGGTTTTCTAGAGGTTGATGGACGTGTTATTACTAAGGAAAACCATCAATCTTGGCAAGTAAATATAGCGCATGTACCGCAAAAAATTTATCTATCTGATAATAATATTGAAGAAAATATTGCTTTTGGAATTCCGATAGAGGATGTTAATCATAAGAAGGTTAAAGAAGCATCAGAATTATCGAAAATTAATGATTTTATCAGCTCTTTACCAGAAGGTTATAAGACTCTAATAGGGGAAGAAGGTACTCTCTTATCTGGAGGTCAGAGGCAGAGAATCGGTATTGCACGTGCCCTGTATAGAGAAGCAAGTGTATTGGTTTTTGACGAAGCAACAAGTGCCTTAGATAGTCAAACTGAAAGTGGTATTATGAGATCGATTGATGATCTAGATAAAAATTTAACAATATTTATCATTGCACATAGAGTAGATACATTGAAAGGGTGTGATTATATTGTTAAGGTTGAAAATGGAACGCTAAGTAAAATATAACACTGTACTAACTTAAAAGACTGATAGCCTGAGATAATATTTTTTAATGTAAGAAATGATAATTCTGCCAAATTGTAAACTAATTACTATTAGAAATGAAGTTGATAGATTTGGGTTTTCAAATTTGTTAGCAAATTATTTATCTTTTTCAAATGTCCCAAGGTCGTTTTGTAACTGGGTACATGGATGGATATGGTGGGATCCGGTATCGGAATATGATTTTAGTTGTAGCGCATTGCCCAAAGATATTCCGATTGTTGTTGCAAAAGAAGAACATAAAGTTATCTTAAATTCTTTAGGGCGTTCAAATGTATATGTTGATAGCATTCCTTTCTCATATACAGAAAGTACCGGTATTAGCAGAAAAGAAAATTCATTGTTGTCTTTTTTACCTCATTCGTCCAACTCACATCCTATAAATCAATCCAAAATTAGTAATTATCTTAACTATCTTGTAACAATTAAAGATTCGTTTGATGAGGTGTTTATCTGTATTTTTACAGGCGACCATGCTAATGATTGGTTGCTTGATGGGATTAAGGAACGTGACTTAAAGTATGTACTTGGTGCAAATCCATTTGATGCAAATTCGTTAATTAGAATGAGAATGTTATTAGATTATTTTGATTTTGTAACTACCCCGTCAATAGGTTCGCATATTTTATATGCAGCATATTCAGGATGCAAAGTTTCAATTTGTGGCACGTTTATATCTACTAGGGGAGAGGACAAACGAGTCAAAAATAAATCGCAAGAATACTTTGATCGATTAATAGAGGTTGAAAGTCTAGATTGGGTTAAAAGCAATTTTTTGTTTTTATTCTATGACCATCCTAAGGATGCAATAGAGCGTTCATCTTGGGCAAAAAAAGAAATTTCTAGTAACAGATTGTCTAATGATGAATTGATTGATATTCTTGGATGGAATTTAAATGGACAAGTAAAAGGTTATGCTAATGGGTTGAAAAATAAAATCAAGAGATTTTTTTAATTGGAATAAATTCTCTACACTGTATTAAGATAGAATTATGAAAACTTAGCACGCCCATGGCTTATTGGTTTGCATGGTAAAATTAACGGGTTTAAATAAAAAAATAAAAAAATGTTATCTAATTCAAATATATTAATTACTGGTGGAACTGGATCTTTTGGGCACTCATTTGTCTTGATGACACTAAAAAAATATAATCCAAAACGATTGGTTATTTATTCACGTGATGAAATGAAACAGTGGGAAATGGCAAGATTGTTTATTGGGGATGATAGAGTTAGATTTTTTATAGGCGATATTAGAGATAAGGATCGACTTTATCGTGCATTAGATGGTGTAGATTATGTTGTTCATGCGGCAGCAACTAAAATTGTACCGACAGCGGAATATAATCCGTTTGAATGTGTGAAAACTAATGTAATTGGCGCCATGAATTTAATAGATGCATGTATTGATAAGAAAGTAAAGCGTATTATTGCTTTATCAACAGACAAGGCTAGCAGCCCAGCAAGTTTATACGGCGCAACAAAATTAGCATCAGATAAATTGTTTATTTCGGGTAATGCATATTCAGGAGAGCACAACACTATATTTTCTGTTGTGCGTTATGGTAATGTTATGGGCTCTCGTGGCTCCGTTATTCCATTTTTTATTTCAAAAAAAAGCGAGGATACGCTACCTATTACAGATAAAAGGATGACAAGGTTTATGATTACATTGGAGCAGTCAGTGAGGCTAGTATGGCATGCATTTGATGACATGGTTGGTGGTGAAATATATATTAAAAAAATTCCATCTATGAAGGTGACTGATATAGCGCATTCTGTTAATCCAAATGCAAGACTTGAGTTTATAGGTATTCGGCCAGGTGAAAAACTGCATGAAGAGATGATAAGCAAGGAAGATTCGTTATATACGTATGCTTATGATGACTATTTCAAAATCCTGCCAAATATAAACAAGTGGTCAAAGAGCAAGGATCGCATTAAAGAAGGTGAGAAGGTAGAAGAAAATTTTAGTTATACGAGTGAAAATAATCAAGCCTGGATGTCAGCAGAGGATTTACGTGAGTGGATCAATACCAATAAGAAAAAAATTGGTAATATATAAATGAAAATTGGCATTACAGGGGCAAATGGAATGCTTGGCACTGCTTTAATAAATAAGTTGCATCTAAAACATAAAATTTATGCTACAAGTAGAAGTAATGGCGTCAAAAGAGAGCAAGCAGAGTGGGATTTTTTTGACTTATTAGACTTTGAAACGTTGCACAGTTGGTTGGATGGTAAAAACATGGATATTATTATTCATTGTGCTGCAATGATAGATGTGGATAAATGCGAAATAATGCCAGAAATTGCTACAGAATTGCACTATAAGACAACTAAAATTATATCATCCCACCTTCAAAAAACGGATGGAATGTTAGTTTATATTTCAACTGACTCTGTATTTGATGGAAAGAAAAGCACTCCATATACAGAGGAAGATGGAACGAGACCATTAAATATTTATGCCAAGACAAAATTAGCAGGTGAAAATCCAGTCTTAGGTATGAAAAATGGTTTGGTTATCCGTACCAATATAATTGGTCGAAGTAGGAGTGAAAAACTTTCGTTTGCAGAGTGGGTGCTTAAGGGTTTAGTTGAAAAAAAGAAACTTAACTTGTTTGATGATGTGATATTTTCCCCGCTACATGTTAGTGACCTATCTGATTTAATCCACACGCTCATAGATCAAAACATCGTAGGGCTTTATAATGTAACTAGTTCAACTTCATTGTCTAAATATGAATTTGGATTAATGATGGCGGATATTTTTGGTTTGGAAAATAGATTTATAATAAAGAAGTTTATTAAAGACAAAGAATTAGTTGCAGATAGACCATGTAATATGAGCCTTTCTAGTGTTAAAGTATCAGCCGTCTTAAACAAAAAAATGTCAACACCAGAGCAAAGTATTCAATTACTAAAGCAACAATATGACAAAGAGTGTAATTTATGAGTGTAACAATAAAAATAGATAACAAAATGATAGGTTATAGATATCCCACATATTTTGTGGCAGATGTAGCTGCTAATCATGATGGTGACCTTGGACGCGCTAAAGAATTAATATACCTTTGTGCAGAGGCTGGTGCAGATGCTGCGAAGTTTCAGCATTTTCAAGCGAATACAATTGTTAGTGATTACGGCTTTAAAAATTTAGATGGACAGGGGTCACATCAATCACAATGGAATAAAACTGTATTTAATGTTTATGAACATGCATCGTTGAACCCAGATTGGACCCCGATACTTAAAGAAACCTGTGATCAGGCTGGTATTTCGTTTTTTACTTCACCCTATTCATTTGAATTGGTAGATGCTGTTGATCAGTTTGTTTCAGCCTATAAAATTGGCTCTGGTGATATAACTTGGATAGAAATTATTGAGAAAATGAGCAAGAATGGAAAGCCGATTTTATTAGCGACTGGTGCATCCAATTTTGACGAGGTGCGTAATGCAATGGATACTATACTTGCTAAGACAAAAGATATTGTATTAATGCAGTGCAATACTAATTATACTGCGTCCTTGGATAATTTCAAGTATATTAATCTTAATGTATTAAAGAGCTATCGTAAAGCATATCCAGAGGTAATACTAGGTCTTTCAGATCATACGCCTGGCCATGCTACTACTCTTGGTGCTGTGGCACTAGGAGCAAGAGTGATTGAGAAGCATTTTACAGATGATACGAAACGAGAGGGTCCAGACCATAAATTTTCAATGAGTATTGAATCTTGGCGAGAGATGGTAGATAGAACAAGAGAACTAGAAGCCTCTCTTGGTTCGGTGGTAAAAAAAATAGAGGACAATGAAAAAGAGACTGTAGTGTTACAGCGTCGATCAGTTCGTGCAAAGCACAATATGCAGTTAGGGGATATAATAAGCAAGGAAAATATCGAGATTCTTCGTCCGTGTCCAAAGGATGGTTTGCCACCTTATGAAATTCCACATATTGTTGGTAAGATTTTAGTGAATAATATAACTGCAGGAGAGTGTATTAATTGGGCAGATTTAAAGTAGTTATTGTTATTCCGGCCTATAATGAAGAAGGTACTATTGCGCAGGTTGTTGAGTCTGTAATGCAGTACGGAGACGTAATTGTGATAAATGATGCATCTTCAGATTCTACGGAAAAAAAGGCGGCGAAAGCAGGCGCAATTGTAATTAATAACATAATGAATCAAGGTTATGATTGTGCGTTAAACAGTGGATTTATAGAAGCAGATAGTCGCGGCTATGATGCAGTAATAACTTTTGATGCAGATGGGCAACATAGCCCTGCGGCGATAGAAGAGTATATAAGTCACTTGAGAAATGGAGTGGACTTAGTGTTAGGTGTTCGTCCAAAAACAGCTCGTATTGCAGAGTGGCTGTTCATGATATATACGCGTATAAGATTTAATTGGAAGGATCCGTTATGTGGAATGAAGGGGTATAGTATGAAGTTATATCGAAAACAAGGTTACTTTGATACTTATAGCTCTATTGGTACGGAATTAGCATTGTTCGCACTATTTTATAATTATGAGTATATACAGTTGAGTATCAATATTAACAATAGAAATGATAGTCCGAGATTCTATTCTAGAATGCTTTCTAATTTGTTTATCATGAGATCTTTATTTAAAGGTATTAAAATGAGTCGCCATAAGTAATTTAAGAAATTATGGATTAGCTGATGTATAAAGCAGTTTTGATTGGATTAGGGAATGTATCCTGGAAATTTGGCAGTATTAATGGTAAAAGCTTATCACACTTATCGTCCTTTATTAAAAATACACATGTAAAAATTACCGCAGGTTGTACCCCTAGTCAAGATGATAATAGCTTATTTTATCAACAGAACAATATCAAGACTTATATTGACTTTAAAGAGATGATCGATAAAGAAGATCCAGATATTGTTTCTATATGTTCACCAACGGAGTATCATTTTGAACAAATTAAATTCTGCACTCAAAACAGAGTAAAAATGATCTGGTTGGAGAAACCAGCTGTAGAAAATAGTAATCAATTAAACTATTTAATCAATACAAATAGCTCTACTAAAATACTTGTTAATTACCAAAGAAGATATATCACGACATATCAAAGATTTAAAAAAATTATTGATAATTGTCATTATGGAATGCCGATTTTAGTAGAGGTTAAGTATTCCAGAGGCTTACTCACCAATGGGTCACATATGGTTGACATGATATTTTTTATATTGTCCATTCGTGAATATAAATTATTGTGGGTTGAAAATGATATTGAAACTGTAAATCCAAGTTTTATTCTTCGAGATAAGAGTGGGTTCACTATAATTGTATCTGGTGTAGAAGCGCCATTTCATAATATTGATTTTACCGTCACTTTTAAAAAGAAAAGACTTTCGATATTGCATAATGACATGACTCTGAGAGTAGAGAATATAACTGAACATGAACTGTATCCTGATTTTTATAGACTGACCGATTCTAATGAGAGTGTCTTTGGTAAAGGCGCATGCAAACAATCGCCCTTTGATAAAGCGTTAGCTGATCTTATTAATGCATATGAAAATGACATTGACCCTGTAAGTACCTTAGCTACGACAAGCAAGACACATAGACTTATAGATCAGATATTAACCTTTCAACGATGAATGTTTTATTTGTTGCCAGTGAAGTTGGTAGTGTAAGGGCAATTTATCCAATAATGCAATTATGTAAAAAGAACAATATATCTTTTTCTTATATAAAAATTGGCTATTTTAAGGTAATTGGTAATAATAATCGGAATGTTTATTCAGTTCAAAATTACCAAGACAATGAACAATTAATAAAATCTTTGGTAGAAAAAAAAATAACTACTGTTGTATTCTCAGTAAATATAAAAGATAATAGGCCATTACAGATCGCAAGAGCTGCAAAAATTGCGAGAATAACAACAATACATATTTTAGATTATTGGAACGGTTATTTAGCTAGGATGAGGCTAGATTGTAAGAAAACTTTTCACCCAAATTATTACGTTGTTCCTGATGAAATTGCTAAAGTGGCTGCCATAAAAGAGGGGCTGCCATCAGAAATAATTAAGGTATATGGGCAGCCTGCTTTTTCAGATGCTATTGAAGATTACAAGCTAAATAGGGCGGTGTTAAGAGATAATTTACTAATTTCAAATGGACTGTCATTAGCAGGTAAACTAATATTGTTTGTATCTGAACCGGTAAAGATGGACTTTGGCCTTTCTAAAAGCAATAATGAATACTATAAAGGATATACAGAACACGATGTTGTGCCACTAGTTCAGAAGAATTTATCCTTGTTTTCAAATATTGAAACTTGTGTTTTGCCCCATCCAAGAGAAAATGTAGGTAAGTTAATAGGCTTGTGGAGCTTAAAAGGACTGTACAAGAGTTGGGTTGTTATACCAAATATAAGAGGTCGAGAGTTATTACCTTTTGTTGATGGTGTGATTGGTATGGCATCTACTTTACTGTATGAAGCATGGCTTGTAGGCGTCCCTGTTTTAAGTATACAGCCAGGATTGGTACAAGATAATTTACGCATGCTACAAAATAGAGATGGCGTAGAGTTTGTGGATAAAGCAGAGGATAGCGATAGAGTTATTAACGAATGGTTGAGTAATATTTCTGTAAAAAAACCACTTTCTGTGGATAAAGGTACAATAAATGCAAGGTCTGTTTTGCATAATAAATCGATAGAGTTGATACTTAGTTTAATTAACTAATATTTGGAGGGTTAAATATGAAAGTTGCGATCATACCTGCCAGAGGCGGTAGCAAAAGAATACCTGGGAAGAATATACGAGATTTTTTTGGTAAGCCGATTATTTCATATTCTATAGAAGCTGCAAAGAAAACAGGCTTATTTGATTTAATCATTGTTTCTACTGATTCACCTGAAATTGCTGATATTGCAACTAAGTATGGTGCTTTAGTGCCTTTTATGAGGCCAGATAATTTATCAGATGATATGACTCCAACTGCGCCAGTGCTTGAGCATGCTATTAATTTTTTGGAATCAGATGGAATGAAAATAGAAGAGTTCTGTTGTATTTATCCAACTGCACCATTTGTTTCTCAGGAATACCTTAAAAATGGCTATAATGTGCTAAAAGAGAAAAAATGCTCAGTCGTCTTCCCTATTGCAGAATTTGATTTTACGATATATAGAGCAGTCAAGGTTTGTGGTGATGGCAGAGTTGAAATGATTAACCCTAAATACAAAACCACAAGGTCACAAGACTTGCCAGGGGCTTATCATGATGCAGGACAGTTTTATTGGTTTGATAAGAAAAAATTTATGAAAAAACTTACACTGCTTCCAGATGACTGTTATTCGATTATCCTGCCACGAAAATTGGTTCAAGATATAGATACACCAGAAGATTGGGAGATTGCAGAATATATGTTTAAAATACAAGACTGGCACAACGAATAAAACCTTGTTTTTTTTCCACCCCAAAACCTCTGACAACTTCAAATGAATCTAGATAAATGTAACGATAATATACTATTAACAATTGCGATTCCGACTTTTAATCGATCTAGTAAGCTTAAAAATTTACTAAATAGTATTCATTCATCATTATCTTATGGCAAGAATTCATCATGTGTTGAAATTCTTGTTTCTGATAATTGCTCTACTGATAAAACTCTGAACGTGTTGAAGCACGTATCTTACTTACCAAAGGAGTATAAGTTTACATATAGTGTAAATAATAGAAACTATGGAGTTGATCGAAATTATATGAATGCCGCATTAAATTCATCGGGTTTGTTTGTTTGGTTTTTGGCCGATGATGACGAGATATTGGATACATCTATTGATTATTTGTTTAATTTATTAAATACTAATTTAAATGTTGGGGCAGCATTTGTTAACTATTTTACTGGTGATGATAGAATCGCAACAGCGATTCCAGTTAAGAATGATTGTTATTTAGTTGATAATTTTGCACTATTGACCTCTGAAATTTTGACTAAATATTCAATGGCCTCAAGTGTTATTATAAAGACATCACTTTTAAAAAAAGAAAGCATGATTAAATATGTGGGCACAGCGTATCCGCATATGTACTGGTTTGCCAATGTGGCTAGATATACATCCTCACTTACACTTATCATTAGAAGACCGCTTTTTGTAAATATACATCCTGGAGTTTTTGAGACTCGTAAAAATTCTACCAAAAGAGAAAGTTATCCTTTTGACTTCTATTTATATGCACATTTGAGTTATATTGAGTTTGTTTCATATATTGTTGATTTTGATTTATTTCCTTTAAGTTTGCGTTTAAAATTATATCGTGAAAATATTAGTCACAATTTAAATCAAATAATTTTTCATAAAATTACAGTAAAAAAGTACGATGTTATTGCCATTAAAACTGCTATTAAAACAATGACACGTTATTTTTATCTAAGCCCGCTGTTTTGGTTGGTCCATATTCCAATTATTCTATTGCCATCATTTGTTGCGAAAAATATAGAACCACATAGATGGAAATACTTGAGAGTAAAACATGCATTTGGTGTTTTTATAAGAAAAATATATGGACAATATTAGCATGTAAATTACAATTGTATAACGCCCCAACAAATTAAGACAACAAATTAAGATTTCTTATTTCGAACGAGTTAAACTTAACCCAACAATTC
>ENA-OREN01004911-OREN01004911.1-marine-metagenome-genome-assembly--contig:-NODE-4911-length-11377-cov-7.113894_pt1 | contig 11377 bp, 11 predicted proteins | sample MGYA00248624_ERZ508555 | MGnify/ENA primary metagenome ERZ508555 (study PRJEB26222, sample SAMN06267773) | marine metagenome | isolation source: Saanich Inlet, British Columbia, Canada | place...
ACCTGCCTGGATATGGCTACTAGCTATCTTAGGTTGGTTACTCCCTAGCCCTAGTGAGATATGGAAAGGTTTGGGTAATTTAGCATACTCAATTAAGAGATTTATAAAGGAATAATAAGATGACTTACAGAGAGATTATTAATTCAGTCTTACGTAGACTAAGAGAGGACACAATCAGTAGTGACTGGTCAGGTGCTCTATATGATTCTAATACAGTGACTGACTACCAAAAGTTAATTGGTGAGTTAGTTAATGATTCAAAGAAACAAGTAGAATCTTATCACGACTGGCAGGCTCTGAGAGAGACATTCAACATCAAGACTAAGGGTGGGAATATGCAGTATACTATGGGTGATGCTACTAGAGGTGCTGGTGTTAGCTTTAAAGTATTAGATGTGATATGTCAGGAGACTGGACAGGTACTAGACCAAGTTAATAATGATTGGATTAATACTAAGACATTCCCTCTAGCTGATATTGCTACAGGTAAGCCTACTAAGTATGCCTTCAACGGTATTTCGCAAGCATCTTCTTCTAGAGAACCGGACTTCAATGTAGACTTATATCCTGTTCCTACAGGAGTACAGACTATTTCATTTAATATCGTAGGTGCTCAGAAAGAATTAACTACAGCAGCACAGGTATTAAGGACACCTTCACAACCAGTCATCTTAGGTGCTTGGGCTAAGGCTATCGCTGAGAGAGGTGAAGATGGAGGTACTATATCATCAGGGGTAGCTGCAGAAGCTCGAGATTCACTAAATATGGCAGTACAACTAGACTCATCTAATATGGAATATGAGAGAGACTGGTATGTCAATTAATGGTAAGGTCTTAAATGTAGTACCTTTAGATACTATCGGTATCAATGGACTAGACTCACAGACTAACCCTACAGCACTAGGAGCCACTTGGTTTACTAAGGCAGATAACATCGTATATACAGAAGGTGGTAAGGTTACATTCCGTAAGGGATTAAAACAGAAGTCATTAGATGGTGGTGCTAAGATTGGTTCTATGGTAGAACATTATAATGGTACATTAAATAAAATCTTCGGTGCTATCTCAGGTAATATCTATGAGTTAGACTTAACTGATGTAGATAATGTCTTCACTAATGTGTATGCTACTGGGGGTTCTACTTCAGACTGGCAGTTCCAAAACTTCAATAATGAATTAATTGCTTTCCAGGGTGGTGTAGATATGTTACACTACCACGGTGGCTCTTGGGACTTAATGAAGAACAACGCTGGCTATACTGCACCTTCAGGTGTCACAACCTTCGACCCTTCTTGTGGCTTAGGTTACTATGGTAGAGTATGGTGTGGTGGTATCACTGAAGAGAAAGATGTCTTATACTATTCTGACCTATTAGATGCACACAAGTGGGGTTCAGGCTCTTCTGGTGGTATTGACCTCAAGACAGTTTGGGGTCACGATGAGATTGTAGCTATTCACCCTTATATGGGTAAGTTAGTTATCTTTGGGAAGGAGAATATAGTAATATATAACTTCCCTGATGAGCCTACAGATATGGCTCTAGATGAAGTCATTAGAGGTGTGGGCTGTGTCTCTAGAGATTCAATCCAAGCTATTGGTAATGATTTATACTTCTTATCTGATACAGGTGTAAGGTCTTTAATTAGAACTGCAGAATCAGACAAACTACCTCTTAAGGATGTATCTGCTACTGTTAAAGATGAGATTATATCTCACGTTAAAGCATCTACTAATGTTAAATCAGCTTACTATTATGCAGAAGGCTTATATTTATTATCTTTCGTAGATAGAAATGTAACCTATGTGTTCGATATACAATACTTAACTCAAAATAGGGAAACACCTAGAGTGACTAAGTGGACTTTTGCTGAGGATAGACATCCTGCTAGTATGATTTATTCTGAAGACTATGGTCTACTGGTGGGACAACATACAGGCAGAGTAGCTGGTTATGAAGGTTATTATGATATAGATTATAGTGGCTCTAGTGTCTATGTAAATAATCCTTATACTGGTAGTCTATCTACTGTATGGATGTCATTGAGTCCAGAATTAGAGAGAGCTTCAATCCTAAAGAGATTGATTATGGTTATATCAGGTGGTCAAGGTACTGATGTTGGTTTACGCTTATATAAAGACTTTGAGTTAGCACCTAAGCTATCACCTACATTTAAACTTAATCCTGCTCTAAGTGGCTCGCCTCATCTCTGGGGTGCTTCTACTTCATTATATGCCACATCTAAATATGCACCTATACACGGATTAAGAGAACATTCAGTACCACTATCAGGCTCAGCTAAGTATCTCAGAATTGAGATGGATGGTGTAACTAAAGGGTATAAGGCTTCCCTTCAATCATTAGCTCTATTATTTAAACACGGGAAAACAAGATAATGTCGAATTATACAATAGCAGTAAGTTGGTCAGGTAAAGATGCACTCGCAGACTCTGATGCAGCTAAGGTAATATCAGGAGATGATTTTGATACTGAATTTACAGCGGTGAGAACTGCAGTTAACTCTAAGGCAGATGTTAATGGTGATTCAGCAGAGAACTTCGTAGCTAACTTAATGACGGCTACTACAGCGACTGTAGGTGGCGAGGAAGTAATCACTATCGACACACCACAAACATTCACTAAGGCTCATCCTACGGCTTCTGAGACTATATCTTTAGCTTCTAGTCAGACAGCTAATTTATTGAATACAGATACCTTCATAGTTAATGTACAAGGTGATGGTTATACTCTAAGTGTCTCTAATCAAACAGCAGGTGCTAAGGCAGACTTCATCATTAAGAACCAAGGTGCTTATGATGTAACCTTTAGTGCTGACTTTAGTTTTAATGGTGGTAATAATCCTACTATCACTTCAGGTGCTAGTAAATTTGATTTAGTTCGTTGTGTATCAGATGGTGCTACTATGTTCTGTACTATAGATACTGACCTAACATAAGGCAACTCTAATTATGAATCCATTTGAAGCCGCAGAAGCAGTAGCACATCCAGAGAGGTATAATAAACCTATTATGGATGAAGAAGGCAATAGAGTAGAAGATACTTCATTGTCGGCAGGTGGTGTAGACCCTAATTCAGTGAATAACTTCGCTCAATTAGCTGAACTACTAAATACTAATTCTATGTCTGCAGGTTCTTTAGGTGGTAGTCCTAGTTTAGGAGATACTTCTAATATATTCAACAATCCTTTTCCAGGTGAATCAGGTCCAGTGGTAGATAGGCAGGTAGTTAATTATAATAATCCTGTCTCTCAGAACCCTTTCTCTAGCCAGCCTACTTATAACCCTAATACAGGTACTTCTAGAACACTACCTAATAGTTCTTTTAGTTTTGGCTCATCTAATAATAATAACTTCTCTGTAGGTAGTGGTACAGCAGGTATGTTTGATTCTGCTGGTACTAATATCAGTAACTTCTTGAGAGATACCTTCGGTAGTTCTTATAACCCTGACTTTGGTACTACAGCTACTGCTGGACAAGGTAGTGTAGATTGGGGAACTAAAGATAGAGCCTTTGACTTCGGAGGTAAGTTATTTAATGATGGTAAAGGTCTACAGACTCCAGGTTGGACTAAAGATGCACTAGGCTTCGCTAAAGCAGCAGGTTATAATACTTCAGGTATAAATCAAGGCTTAGCTTTAGCTAACCTATCAGGCAATAGTTTATTTGATTATGCCGCAACACGCTCAGGTAATCCTTATGTAGGTATGCTTAATGATGACTTCTCTCAGAGAGGTATTATGAGCAAAGCCTTAGGGTTTAGTAAGGTCCCTTATGCTAGTGGTATTATGGGTGCTTTAGACTACTCACAAGGTTACAACAACTATGGTGCTCTAGGTAGTACGATTGGTAGTTTATTTGGTCCTGTAGGTTCTTTTGTAGGTGGTTACTTAGGTAAAAATGCTCTAGGTTTCAATAAAGAAGAAGGTGGAGAATATGGTGGATATGGTTTCACTAACTACATCAATGATAACTACTCAGGTGCTGGAAGAGACTACGCAGAAGCTTCAGGTTTTAAAGTAGGTACTCCAGAGTTTGATTATGCTATTAAAGGTTTTGAACATATGCAACGTAGTGGTAAGAATACACAAGGACAACAAGAGTTAGTAGATAAATGGAATAATAAGTATTTAGCTCGTATGGAAGAGGAACGAGCCGCAGCACAAGAAGAATATAATGCTGAGACTAGAGACTTCGGTGCTCCAGGTGATGAATTATATAGAAAAGATGGTATTACTTATAGAAGCTCAGACCACAACTGGAATACTCCTTCTGGTAGTGAGTTAACAGCAAATGGTTACACTTGGGATAGTAACTTAGGTTCTGTAGCTGAAATGAAAGAAGAGACAGGATTAGGGACTAAAGAGTTTGACCCTTCACATCCAGACTTTGCTTGGAATGAAGGTGATGCTGGAGGATATGGTGAAACAGATACTTCTGAAGGAACCACTGCTGGTGACTATATGGAAGGGGGTTTCTCTAAAGAAGATATGGATTTTGCTACAAGTTTTGATAGTGATGATGGGGATGGTACTACAGATTCTAGTGATGACCCAGGTGGAGATGATGATGATGCGGGTGGTTGGTCTTTTGATGATTCATCTTCTGACTCAGGTGGTGGTGACTCTGGTGGAGGCGGTGGTGGCTCTTATATTGCCACTGCAGCTACTCAAGCACTAGGCGAAGAAGGATTAACTATCTTTGAGAACTGGAGAGATTATATGTTTACTGCTCTTCCTACCTTTAAGACTTCTTATGGTCGCTATAGAGTTACAGCACCTAAGATTGTTACTGCTATCGATAAGAAGAAGAATGCAAAAGAAATATATAGTTACATTTGGGATATGCACTTAAAGCCTATCTTTGATTTGATTAGAGAAGATAGAGATAGTGATAAAGCACTAAAGGATTATAAGAAGATGGTTAGAGAATTACAAAATAAGTTTTTAAAGAACAAGGAGAAAGCATAATGGCTTGGTATGATGTATTTGATGAAGAAACAGATGATTGGTATAACTCAGATGATGATGGTTGGGGTATCACTTATGATACTTCTTTTGAAGACCCTTGGTATGATGATTATGGGGATAGTTTAGATGCTTCTTTTGATGCAGGGGATACTTCTTGGTATGAGGACTTAGGTTCCTACTCTTCTGACCCTATATCAGACCGATGGGATACAGGCTTCGGTGGTCAAGCTAATGAGTACACAGGCATCGGCAGTACATTAGGTGGTATTGGGAGCACATTAGGTAAATACACTGGCTCAGGTTCTTTCTTAGGGGGTCTCTTAGGAGGCAAAGATGGTTCTATTAGCGGTAAAGATGTTATGGGCTACCTAGGTGCAGGTTATGGTGCTTATATGAAGGGTCGTGAGAATGACCGTTATAATGAGATGATGCAACCTATGACTAACCTCTACAAAGCACAGGCTGCAGATGTACAACGTAGACGTGACAATAGAGATGTTAATCTAGCTTCTGAGTATGACACTTGGCAGGGTATGATGCAACCTGGTTGGGATAGAAGAGACCAGAGAGCTGATAACTTAAGACAGAGACAAGGACAGACACAAAGCTCTTCATCTGCTTGGGATAGAGCAGCTAATGAACAAGCTAGAGACTTAACTAAAGGATATCAACAACAACAGCTTGCTAATGCTTATGATAAGCGTACAGGTATGTTAGGTGGTCAGTTATCAGGGATGAATCCTGCTGTACAAGCACCAGGATACATAGGAAGACAAGAGAACCCTTACCTACAGATGTTAGGTCAGTCTACGTTCTTCGGTTAAAGTTAATAGGAGATATTATGGGAATGTTTGATGCAGGAAGCAAAAGACTAATGACTGCCGATGAGGCAGCAGGTGCAGGAGCTGATTTATTATCTAATCAGTTAGCACCAGGTATCAAGAGAATGACTGGTTATGAGTCACCTAAGAGACAGGCTATGGCTATCGCTGATAAGGCTGATTTAAGCTCTATGTCTTCTATTCAGGATACATATAAACAGATTCAACAGATTAATCCTACAGCTGCTACGGCGTGGCTTAAGGATGCAATGACTTCTTTCAACGGAGAGACTCAACGTAGAGCCACTTCAACTAAAGGAGCTGCTAAAGTACAATTTCAGAAAGCTGGTGTCCCTGGTGACCCTACTAAGACTATGTTATTAAGTAACAAAAGTGGTAGAATGGAACCTGTGTTGAATGCACAAGGACAGCCTTATATTGAGAATAAATATCAAGCTCAGTCTATGCAAGGCACTCTACCTAAAGGGTATCGTCTTAAGCCTGACGGCACTATGGAAATCATTCCTGGTTCTCCTGCTGATACGGATAAAAAAGCAGAGCTTAAGTCAGCACAGGCTAAGAATGAAGGTGCAGTGAGGTCTTCTAAGTTAGTTATGAATACTATCGGTAGGTTGAGAACAGTAATCAGAAGAGCTAAAGATAACACAGTAGATAATGTCTTTGGTGTTACAGGTCTAGCAGGTGAATTAATCCCTGATTCTGAAAGAAACAATGCTGTTAACTTAGTATCTACTATTAAGTCACACATTGGTTTTGATAGATTAGATAGAATGAGAAAAGAATCACCTACTGGTGGTGCTCTAGGTCAGGTATCTGAGATGGAATTACGTCAGTTGAATGCTACTTTAGGTTCTTTAGAGTTCGCTCAGGATGAAGAACAGTTCTTAGCTACGCTTAGACAGGTTGAGGCTGAATATGAATATATTATGAATAAGGTTGTTATGACTGGTGATGGTACTTATGTACCTGGTCCCACTAACTCAGCTAACCCACTAGGAATTTAATATGGAAAACACATTAGAAGAACTAAAGGCTCTATCACCAGCATATAAAGACATCCCTAATGGTGAGTTTGCTTACCGAGTGTGGAATGCACAGAAAGAGAAGGCTAAGAATTTAGCGGATGTGAAGCCTATGGGTATTTGGGCTGATGATTTTAAAGTTAACAATGAAGACTTTAAAGGTATGCTTGCCTTCAGTAAGACTGCTGGTTATGACCCTACAGATAGAGTTATAAGTAATGAACATATCCCTGAGGATTCTCAAGGTAGGGCTATATTTCAAGGTCAAACCTTTGGTTTTGGTGATGAAATCGTTGGTGGTATAGCAGCAGGGATGGATAAGATTTCAGGGAATGAGAAACCTCTGAATGAATTATATACTAAATATAGAGATGCTGAGCGACAGAAGATGAAAGAGTTCAGACAGAATGCTCCTAAAGAGGCTTTAGCTTATGAAATAGGAGGTACATTTCTAAGCCCTGCTATGGCTCTTAACGCTCCTAAGGCTCTTAATACCTTAAGTGCAGGTAAGAAAGCTATGGCTATATCAGGAGGTTATGGCACTGTCTATGGTGCAGGCAGTTCTGAAGCAGATACACTTTCAGGTGTTGCTGGGGATGCAGCCTTTACTGGTCTAACTTCTTCGCTGTTTGGTTTAGGTCTACAGAAGACTATTCCTTTCATAGGTAATCAAGCACAGAAGGTAGGAAAATGGATGAAGAAGGCACAAGACAATCCTACTATTCAGACACTTAAGATTGCTAAGGATAAGGCTTATACTTTAGTTAACAATTCTAAGATTAAATTTGGTAGTGATGACTTAACATACCTATTAGATGAATCACGTAAGATTGCTACTAGAACACATCACCAACCAGCTGCAGAGCCACAAGTTAAAGCCGCTCTGAATATCTTTAAGATGTTAAAGACAGATGGTTCTTCACAATCTCTATCTCAACTAGATAAATTAAGACAGAAGTTAGCTAAATATTATATGTCTAACCCTGACCAACCGGCACTATCTTCTATGATGGATTTAATTGATAAGGTAATTCAGAGGAAGGCAGGTAAACATCCTATTATGGATGCAGCTCGTATTGCTAATACTAAGTATAAGAAGGCTGAGAAGATTGAGAATGCTTTCCATCTAAAGAACATCGAAAAAGCAGATAAGCCTTATATGTCTGAAGCTGTTATGTATAAAGAATCTATAAAAGCTCTGTTGAGAAACAAGAAAGACATTAGATGGTTCTCTGAAGAAGAGAAGAAGATGTTAGAACAATTCATTAAAGGTGATGTAATAGAGAGGGCTATTGAGAGGACTGCAGGTTTTGCACCTTCAGCTAATAAGTTGATGACTATGTTAGCTTTCGCTGGTTCTTATTTTCAACCTCTATTTTTAGTTCCTACTGGTTTAGGTATGGTAGCTAAGAGAATCTCAGACAAAACCATTAGGACTAAAGCAGAACAACTAATTAAGACTATGGGTGGTATAAGAACACCTAAGCAACAGATGATACCTAGAGTGCCTCAGGCAGCTGCTGGTGTCACTGGTGCTATGCAGGGACAATAGTATGGGATTATTTGGTGAAATATCTAATCCAAACATAAGTAAAGAGAAGAAAACACTCCCTAAAGCTTCTGAAGATTTACTTAAGCACTATAAAGCTTCTAAGCGTATGCGTGAAGTTATCCCTGAAGGTTTATTTAGGGATATTATAGGTAAGTATGGTAGTATGGCGGTGGGTATAATAAAAGAATTGATAGATGGAACTATGGGCGAATTCACTAAAACTGAACCAGCTATGGGGCACAGCGGTTTAGGGCAAGGAATAGCCTCTGAGGTCCTCAAGAAGATAAGGAGATAGTATGCCTACTATAAGACCTCAAGGTGAAAGTGTTATGGATACAAAGCAAGGTCTTTGGTCCCAACTTCCAGATACTCCTTATGCTAATGCTGCTGGCAATGCTTGGTTAAAAGGAGCAGGAACCACATTAAAGGGTGCTGGTTGGGTATTAGGTAATGTTGCAGAAGAAGCTAATGATTTAACCTTCGGTATTCCTAAATTTATTGGTTCTACTATATGGGATAATATACCAGCGACTAAACACTATGGTGGTAAAATATTAAGTGGTTTAGGTAATGTACTTAAAAGACCTGCTAATGCTATACAGGGAGCAGTTACTCAAGAAGATTGGTTACAAGCTGCAGAGAGAGGATTTTGGGAGCCTGATAAGTATGATTATACTACAGGAAACAAACTTGCTGATTTTGCTTCGGACCCTCTACTACCTTTAGGTGTAGGTGCGGCTGCTAAAGCAAGTAAACTAAAGAAAGCTTTGCCTGAAGGTATGGAGGTAAAAGGACTTCTTGGTTCTTCTTTCATCAATTATATTGATGATTTTTATAAACCTTCTTTGAACACACAACAAAATATAGAGGCTTGGTTTAAACACGCTAAGAAAGCAGGATATTCAGAACAAACAACATTAAATGGTAAGAAGGCTATAGCGGGTAGAGGTAAGATGACGAGTTTTCTTAGGTGGGGGACAGGAGGTCTTTATAATATAGCTAAAAATTCTTTATCACCTAAAGCAAGAGCAGAATGGCAACAGTTTGGTTTAAATAGAAGTATGCTTACATCACCTTATGGTGAGAATAGGGTAGTAGCTTTTAAGGATATTTTTAATCATAAGAGTAAAGGAAATCCTACTATAAAACCAGAATTTCAAAAAGAGTTTGATAATAGGATATTAGCTCAAAGACATACTAGAATGCAATCAGGGGCTAAGCTAAATAAGGATGACCCCTTCTTATCTAATTTAACTGCTACAGGAAAAGGAAGTTATTTAGATAATCCTTCATTAACAGACATAACAGAAGTTTTAGGCTCAACTATAAAAGGTAAATTTTGGGACGAAGTAACAGCTAAAGATTTAGATATATTAGGTGGGACTTTAAATGCTTTTAAACATAAAGGTGTAGGAATTTTAGATGATACAAACGATGTAGGAATTATGATTAAGAAAGCATCTACAGGAACACAGAATCATTGGAATAATTTTAAAGATGGTCCTATTTTTAATTCTTTAGCTGTAGAGATATTTAATCCTAAAAACGCAGGTAAAAGATTTAATTTCAACAAAGAAGCTATATCTCAATATACTAATAATCCTGAAAAATATCATAGATTCTTAAATAATTTCTATACTAAAAATCCAAAGATATGGAGTCAAGACCTTAAAGAAATTATCAAAATTAATAACAAGAATATAAAAAAGAAAGCTAAAAAAGATGGTGTTAAAGACCCTCAAGGTTTAACTTATTATATGGAAGAAGGGGATAATATTTATATTAGCTTCAGTAAAACTTCAGGAATAACTGAAGGTGGTGTTCAGTTTAAATTTAGAATGAAACCAAACGGAACCTTTATTGGTGTTATGGCGGATGAACATAATTTCTTAGAAAAAATACCACTATTAGGTAATTTAATGGAAAAGTTATTACCTAAAAGAGAAGGAACTCTATCTCAAATAATGACAGGCAGTATATTTAACACTAAAAAGAGTGTTAGTCAAACAGGTAGAGCAAGCTCTCCTGCTAGACAAAATTATGACAAACGCAAATGGTCAGGACCTACTCCATCCCAAGCTACTAAAATAAGTAGACAGCGACAAAGTGAACGCTCTGCTTTATTTAAAACCCCTGCTTTAGATAAAAACATATTAGAATATCAAAGGTGGAAACAACGAGCAGGAAACTTAGGTGCTGCAGGAATGTTTAATGCTTCGTCTTCTCCTGAATAGATACGAAGGCATCATCAATATGTAGATAACCTACTTCTTTATCCACCCACTCGCTCCCTCCGAACTCAGTCTTGGCAGGGAGCTTTTTTGTGTGCCACTTAAAGTCATACCCTTCATCATCCATAACCTTAGGGTCAAACAAGTATAACTTCTCACCATCTTTGGTAGGCATAGTTACAGCGTATAAAAATACAAAATCATTCTCTTTAGCATACTCTACATTCCAATCATACTTCATCTTCTCCATCATAGTATCAGCATAGTGTTTCTTCCTACATTTAATCTCTAACATAACCCCTAGGTCTGGGTCGAAGGCATCATATCTAGAGAACTTATCATCCATAGGTTCAAAGTTATATTGTGCCTTGTTCAGTAGTTTAATTACTTTCTGTTCATTCATCTCATAACTCCTTTACCGTGATGTCCTTTAGGGTGCCCACCTCCTGATGTTCTGAAGGCAGGTGTAGACATAACCTTCTTAGTATTTGGACTATCACACTCAGGACATTTACCTCCTTGTGTCCTATGTACCATAGGTCTACTTCTTGTGTATTTATGTTTGCACTCTTTACATTCATAATCATAAATCACATCCCCTCCTTTTCTTCGTCATCATTCCAACCATCTCTTAAGTCACCAAACTCACCACTATCCTCAGCTAACTTCTGAAGCTTAGCATAGTAGTCCTCTTCCTCTGCTACCTTTAGCCCCTTCTTAATCATACTGACTGCACCTATCTGT
>ENA-OREN01004912-OREN01004912.1-marine-metagenome-genome-assembly--contig:-NODE-4912-length-11376-cov-8.416763_pt1 | contig 11376 bp, 20 predicted proteins | sample MGYA00248624_ERZ508555 | MGnify/ENA primary metagenome ERZ508555 (study PRJEB26222, sample SAMN06267773) | marine metagenome | isolation source: Saanich Inlet, British Columbia, Canada | place...
TCTAGTACAGAATCTGGGGTGGTAGATATTTGACCGTTGTCTTTATAGAATCTAATGTACTGATCGCCAAACTCTAATACATAAGACTGGGTTATGTTAAACTCGAAAGGGATTAATCTTACTTCCTTGGTTGAGTCTTTAACCTCTGAAACGAAGTGAGTTCCACCTCTACGAGTAGCACCACCATGAGGATATACCACCATGTTAGTTAGCTCACTGCAACCGTTAAAATATTTCTTAAAGTCAATCTGTCCTTCAAGACGAGGACTTAACTCCCCAGCTGTAAAGTTAGACTGAAAGGGATGTACTCTAGCCATTTTATCCTCTAAAGCTTGTAAATGTATCTGAAACTATACCGTCAATAAAACCTTCTGCACCATCTATACTTCTTGATTCTGAAACCTTAGCGTCATACAACTCCCACATCTGCTTAGATAAGGTATTACTACCTGTAACAGAATAAGCTAACTCTGCAGACATACGCGAAGTTAGTAACTCTGTGAACATGGAATCGAATTGCGCTGTGTCAGTAACTTTAGCAATGTATAAAATCTTTGCACTGTCTTCGTTACATAGTAGCTTACGACCTTCTACCTTGAAGTTAATATCTTGATAGTCCATCTGAAGGACTCTAAGACAATAAGGATCTGTAGGTAAGGTGAACTCAGCAGTGTAATCAAATGCTGGAGTTGTTGATAGCTTACTTAACTCTGCTCTTGCTATAGCAAAGTTCCAAGGATGTGACCTTAATAGGGCATCTCTGGTTGGAGCATAAAAGGCGTTACAGAGTCTTGCTCTCTCTGTATCGTCAGTTAGGGAAGTGATTGGATCGTCACCAAGCTTGCGTAATGCGTTTGAACAAATGGAAACCTCTGTTGCCATATCTCTTCTCCTGAATGTGGTGAGGATAACCCGTTACAGGAAACCCTCATTTTTTTTATAACTTTAGTCTAGTACATAAACCAAGTAGCCAGATGCAGTATCGCCAGAAACGATAGCAGTATCCGTACTTGTTAATCTAATAGATACGCCACCTTGCGAAGTGAATACTTTAGTATCCGCAGTTAATGCAGAGCCTACAGCCATTGCACCAGCAGTATCAACAGAAACACCGTTGTCAATACCATCAGCATCCGCAGCTACAGCATCACCGTCTAGGTCTGTGTAAGCATCCCAACCGACATCCATAGTAGCACTAGAAGTAGTCCAGTTATGCTCAACGCGACTTAACGCACCTAACAAACGAACAGTTCCAGCGGGTAAACGAGCAACTTCCACAGAAGATGTCGCATCACCAGCACCTGATTGTGTGTGATCGAACGCAGCAATGCGTAAACGACCATGAACATCAGATGTTTCCTCTCTTACAGAGGGACTAGCATCAAAGTTAGTTACTTGCGTACTTTTTTGAGTAGTTACAGCCATGATTATTCTCCTATATTATTCAGTACACGCAATCTCTACTACTTTCTCGTCTTCAACACGAGTAGCACCGATTGTCATTGATAAAAATACTTGAGTAGCATAGTTCTTGTCATCACGCTCGCTGATGCGAGTTTGAATCTCTGAACCCATTGCTAGACCAAGACCTGATTTACAGTACACAGTAACCTGACGGTTGCCATTTGTATCTGTGCCAACACGCTCTGAACGTACAAACTTAAAGCCTAAGAAAGAATCTAATTGACCTTGTGCCAACGCTTTAACAGTGTTGTAGTCAGAAGATTTAACTTCAGTAGAGTTAAGTAAGTCTGTAACTTGCTTCGCAGTAAGAATACAGAAACGATCTTCTTCAGCATCTACGTCAGAACCATCAATGATTTCTTTAGCTTCTAAAAGCTTAGTAACAGTTAGACCTGCTGAACCATGAACGATCTTCTGTGCAGAAGGAAGTGCGATAGTAGTACCACCAGCAACGCCACCATAAGCATTACCAACTGCAGCTTCAATAATTGCAGTATCCATAGCACGACCCATTGCATTAGCACCAGCCATTGCATACTCGCTCTGTGGAGTGATTAACATACGAACCTTATCTTCCTGGTCGATTAAATCTGCCCAGTCGTAGTCATCCATTGAAACTCTACGTCTTGAATGTGGAGTATCCATACGTGGAGTATCTGAGTGACGTGAAGTACGCTTTTGCGCTGAAACTGCACCAATTCTTTCGAAGAAGTGATTCTTACCTGTTACCGATTCGTAACGAACCGTATCGCGTAATCGTGAACCTTTTTGTTGTGCAAGGTGCAACACATTACTTTTATACTGCTCGATAAAAGCAGTTGTGATTTCAGTGGACATAATGCCCTCCTTTTATTATTAAACAAAAAAACGGTCATTATCCTTTCGGGTGTCCTGTCTATCACGCTGACTAAACGGGTTTAAGAACCACCTTTAACCTATCGTTATCCATAAGGGCGATGTACGGTTGGTGCGAATTTTACCTCGCTTGATTATTATCTTACCACTAATTATAGGCTTTATCAAATAATTGTCGCATTTCTTCTTGAGCGTCTTGATGTTTAGGACTTGTTGCATCCCAGTAAGCGTTAGACTTATCTCCGTTAATCTGCTCAATACGCATCTTAGCATCTAGTGGACTCATTACTAGAGAGTTGTTAGCAGTACCTTGTGCTGAATCCTCCGTAATATCTTTACCAGCATTAGCAAGTAGTCTAATCAAGTCTGGATCATTCCCAAATCTTGGATCAGATAGTTTCTGCTGTAGCTCTGGTGTGCCATACACTCTTAATGCCCTCTGTGCTGCTGATAAACTTTTATCATAATTAGCACCAAATTCTTCTCTTAGGACTTCTTCTGTCTGAACACCTGTTGCATCACCTGCAATTTGCTCTTGATTCATTTGATAATCAACAGAACCTTTTTGCCATTCGACTAGTCCTTGCATTTGTTTAGGTGATAACCCTAGATCATGTCCTGTTTGTTTAAATGAGTTCATCATTTCCTCTGGATAGTATTGTTCATATCCTTGAGGCACTTCAACTTCGTAACCATCTGCTGATTCAGGTCTACCAAGTTTTGCATATAACTCGTTCATCTCTTCATCATTCTTAGGGATAGGGATTCTACTGCCCATCATCTTTTGCTGATGAATAAGTGTTTTTGCTGCAGACTCGACATCATTAATACTTGAAAGCGTTGGATCTGCTCTCAATTCCTCTGATAACCCCGATCTCCAATCTTGGTTACCACTCTCAACAGGTGCTACTACCTCTGCATTATCCGTTGTTTCCGTGACCATTTCTTCACTCATAACTTTATTCCTCTTCTTTTATATTACACATATTTAAAATACGAAGGTAGACAGCTCTTTCACCCTCTCGCCTCGCGGTTTCATACGAGTCACCTTTTACATAGGATTCTCGTAGTTGATATGCCCTGCGAAGGTCATCTAGGACTTTACCCCCAGATATAGACCCAAAACAGTCAGCATAATCTCTTTTGATTTTAGCAATAGCTCTAGGCATTATTGCATTGCCTCTACCATTTGAGCCATACCAGCTTCACTAGCTTCAACATTCTCAGGTGTAAGCTGTTGTGCTACTGGTGCTACTGTGGCTGCAAGGTCTGCACCTTGTTGTGCTTGTTGCATAGCCATAGCTTCTTGTTGTTGTTGCATCTCAGCTTTACGCTTCTCTTCAATTACTGCTGGATCACGCATGATGTTCTTAGGAACACCTAGTAATTCAGCTCTTGATCTGATTGCAGCGTCATGGTCAATGTTATCCATAACCTCTGGAGCGATTTGTGCAAGATTAGCAGCCATCTCATATAGTCTTTCTACTGCTGTAGCCTCTTCCATTCTCTGAGAACGGGCTAGAGGACCAACGTATTCAATATCAATATCAATACCATCTAACGTTCCTGGTGCAGGTGCAAACATTTCATTACGTTGCATGATAGCGAAACATCTTTCGATAAGCGGATTCAAGAACTCTGTCTGGAATCTACCAAGTGTAGGACCTAATAGACGTTGCATTAATTCATAACGAACCTGAACCTCTGTAGCTGTCATTTGTGGACCACTCTGTAACTCTAACTGATCTGAATAGAATGCTTGTTTAATAGCACCACGTAATTCAGTCTCTTTCATATCGGATACATCAAATCTTGCACCAGTATTAAGAGGTTTGATTGCGCCATCTCTACGAACAACAGTAATACCTGCTGGTGTAGTCTTAACTCTACCGATTACACCGTCATCTTCTACTAGAAGTGGTGGATCAATAGCTTTAGCCCATGCTTTAAGACCTAACTCTACTGCTTTATTCAGAGTTTTGATGTCTGGTAGAGCGTTGTAAGCAGGTGAACGACCGTATTCTTCGCCAGAAGCCTTAGACCATCTAGTTACAAGGTATGGCATTTCGTTATAACCACCTTCTTGTACTACGTTCTTATCTTCTTTACCTATATGAATACTTATAAAAGGTAGTTTAGATTGTTTCTTGCTTTTATACTCTTCTGAAGGCATTACACAATGAATGAATGTAAACTTCTTGTCAGGGTTATTCTCAAATGCTTCTTGCACTTTAGGACCTACTGCATCACCCCACTTCTGTTTGGCTTGTCTAGCAGTGTATTCAAACTTCCTATATAAGGTATCAACCTTGCCTTGATGATTCTCTGAGATGAAATACTCTGAGATATGAAGTGTTCTGAAGTTAAAACCGTTCTCAGCTTCTTCTGTTTCAATACAAGATGTACCAATAGAACAAATATCAAGATAGAACTCATGAACCTCTGTATTGAAGTTAGATGAATTGAATGCTTTGTACATTCTATTACGACAGTCCTCTAACCACACCTGTACTTCTCTACTCTGGTTAAGACTCTCGTCTCTTACACGTAAGTGAAACCATGGCAGTGATGCTGATGTTAAAGTTCCTTGTAATGATGCAGCTAATAATGTGTTCGCATGAATTGCTGACGAATCATATAGCTTCTCGGTACGTTTAGAACCTTTAGCATACTGAACTGTAACCTCTGCTTTACGAGGCATTACATAGTCAAGAATCTCTTGCCAATGAATTTCCCATGTCTGCTTGCCTGACTCTAATCTCTCTAGTCTTTTTAATATTTGTTCGACCATCTCTACACCGCCTTTTTACCTGAGCCAAGTAAAGAACGTGTTTTGACATCTGCTTCGTCTTGAACACCTTCTCCACCTGTTAATAACAGTGAATATCTGCCTGATTGCTTTTTAGCTAATAACTTGCCTTTTTCTTCAGCTAGTGACTTTTCACCCTCTGCCTTTTCTTTCTCACGAGCCTTTGACTCTGCATTGTAATCTACAGGTGCTGGTGGCACGTAAGGTGTTGATTTCTTTCCCATTTTAGTCTCCTAACCATTTACATTCGCGGTCAAGCATACCATATATGTTGGCATCCTTCCCATTTTCTGATATTTCTCGCATTGTCCCTTCGTGAGCAAAACCGAGCTTTTTGAGTATTACGTTCGCCCTTTTGTTGTCCGTTTCAGTATATGCGGAAACTCTATGGCATTTAAGTTGTCTGAAAGGGTACTCACACAGAGTGCGTAATATTGATCGAGTTAGACACCCTCTATCTTCAAACGCTGCTGAAAATACAATGTCTTCTACACGATACTCGCTAAAAACAACTCCCCCGACAAGTTCTCCGTCTTTATACATACCAAAGTTGACGCTTGCGCCAAAATTAGTAGCATTTACACGCTTTGCTACCCAGTCTGTAACCTCTTGTCCTGCATTAGGTACGAGAGTTATCATCCTTTAAGCAATGATTCCTTCTTGTCCCAGTAGTCTCTTTCTGCTAATAGTGATGCTTGAGGTGCTTTTTCACCATCTTTTACAGATGCTGATGCTTTTTTAGCTGAATCAATCTTTCTTCGTGTGATTCTGTCTAGCTCTTTTCTATCTACCGCTTCAGTTGTTTCTTCTGCTGGTTGGATAAAAGGAGCTGGTGCGCTTTTCTTGCCCATATTAACTACCTAATAGTGATTTCTTTTCAATATCTGGACTACCCAAAGTACCGCCTGCAGTAAGTACCGTACCGTATCTACCTTTTTTCTTTAAGTTCTTGAATCCAGGATCAATTTCCTTAGCTACCTTTGGCGCTGCTTCCACTTCTGGTGCTAACGCTACCTGTTCAACTTGTTTTGGCAAGTCTGGCTTACCAAATATTAGTCCTGTTGCCGCTCTTACTACTCCACCCATATTATTACTCCTTAAAAAATACTAAATTCACTATCAGCTTGATACTGTCTTTGAGATACTTCATGAATCCTCGCAAGACGAAGAGACATAACCGCATATCTCATTGATGAAATCAAGTCATCTTTAAACGGAACTATTCGACCGTCCTTTCTATGATACATTCTTAACTCCTCGAACAAACCACTTTGTGTTGAAAAAATCTTCAATCTACCTGTTTTCATCCTTTCTAACAAGTCCATTATCCCAGATTCTAGTGAAACTCCACCAGAACCTTCCCTTTGACCAGGAGTAGGAGGGTTTGTGAACCAGCCTCCCCATGATCTACCATTGCCTTTAATCATGTTTACACCTAATTCACGATACTGATCTGCTAATGGAGTGCCTGATCCTTTGTCTGCTTGTCTACCATCTCTGGGCCATACGACTGGTATCCACTTTGGTCTAGCATTAATTGCTGCTGCATGCACTGCTGGCACTTCTTGAGACTGAGAATGTGAGTCATATATATAAGCTATGTCTGCATCTCTATCCCATGCAACCCATATTGCTGTTGTCGGGTGATCCCAACCATAGTCCATGCCACAAATCCTGGGAAAGTGAGAAGGAATCTCAAATGGTTCACACTTAATAGAATCTTCTGGCACTGGAAACACTAAACCTGAGCCAAGAGAAGGAATCCCTTGTTCACGCATCTTCCTTTCATGAGGAGGCAGTGCTGCTAGAATCTGTTCTTTGACATCTTCTGTCATGTGAGGTGCATCATCCCAACCAGCTTGTTGCATATACTGGCCAGGTTTTAAATCATTAATAAATTGAGCGATGGTTTCCGTCATTCCACTCTCTGGAGTAAATGTCATATAAACCATTCCACCTTTATCCGCTGTACGAGTTACAGACTGCGAGTAGATTTCTTGTGGTGGCTCTTCATCTAGCCAGATAACATCTAGTGACTCACCCATCCACTTCTCTCTGCCCATCTCATAAGCTTTAAAACCGATCCTCGACCAACCACCACTCACATGCTTTACCATACAAGAGTTATGTGCATTAGGTACACCTGGTTTACGCGTCGCCTCACCGATAAGTTTAAGAGGTATTGCACCTGTACCACGAGAATAAGGATCGTCTGGCTGCCCGAACAATTCTTTCTGGCAAATATCACGAGTAGTTTCATTCGATGCACCACCTGCCCAAGCCCTAATAGGTCTATCCCATCTTCTACCTTTCCACCAGTCAGGGTAGAGACCAGTCAAATGAAATGCTAACTCTGCAGCACCACAAAAAGACTTACCAATACGATTACCAGCCATCAATAGTTTCTGTGACGCTATAGCGTTATGATATTTCTCCTGATATTCATACGGCTTGTAATACTTCAGCTTATTATGATCTTTCCTAAATTGCAATTCCTTAGCAATCTTTAATGCTTCTTCAACGTTCATGCTTCTTCCTGTACCAAGAGTTCGGTATGGTATTGAATCTGTTCAGCCAACATTACAATCACATGACTCTCAATATCATCTACCTTCATGCCAGCCTTAATTTGACTAGCTAACTTATGAATAGCTCTTAACTTAACTTTACAATCTTCAACCTTGTGCTTCATTACTCTCCTTTTAATAACATTAATAACAAAGTGTTTCCCTACTGTAGACTCGTCACTTATCCCTTATGCAGCAGTATTATTAGATTCTGCTAATATAGCCTCATCTTCTACACTTGTAGAACTATCTGGGGTCACATCGATGACATTGGCATTTAAAAGACGATCTAACTCTTCCTTCAACTCCTCATCTGACTTCTTATCTAACCCCGATATCTCTATCTGATTGATGGCGTTAAACCCTGCTCTATCAAGCAAATCCTTACAAGCCTGCAGTCTAACACTATCATTACTTGCATTCTTGGCTAAGTCCAAAACCCCTGCAAGCCCTAGTGTAGCGCTATCTGCAATCATTCTAACAGTCTCCTGCTGAATCTTATCAGCAAACTTCCTCTTCAGCTGATAACCCTTTTGCTTTGCAGTATCCTCGCTATATCCTGCTCCAACAGCACACTTAGAAGCGTTGCCTGCCCACTGTGAACCTACGAAAAGCCTTATAAACTCTGCCTGGCGCTCGTTTCTAACTAAATCTGTACTCATCTTGACTGGTCTCCTGTTTACTTAGGTAAATGATAATGTATTTTCCCTCCGCTGTGTGACTACTACCTTATGTATATAGCACGGGTAGCTGTTTGGTGGGCGGGGGGTCTATCTGAACGAGTCAAAAGCTGATGCCATGGCCTTTTATAGCGGTTTTGCTATGATAGGCATACTGCAGGACTGGCGCTGTGGACGTGTGAGAGTGTATGTGCAACGTTATTTTTGAAGCATTAAACGAAGCATTAAGTAAAGAGTTACATTGTGATGACTGAGATAATGCTTGGCTTGTTGCCTGATTGTATAGCGTGGCTTGATGGGATAGCTTGAACTAACTAGACTTGTATTACTCTATACAGCTATATAGATATAAGCACTATACCAGGAGCATTGTATTCCCTTTATTAGTCGTCGACGTCGCACCCCGTATTGGTCAACAATACCTAAATGATATTATCATTGCTGGCTTAGGTACAACGCACCAAGTAAGACCGTATATATAAGTAAACAGAATTAGTTAATAAATACATTACTACATATGTAGAAGTATGACTATAATGTAAGAAGCAATTACGCTAACACATGGAGAAAGACAATGAATACATATGAAACGCAAGAGATGACTAGGAGCGAGGCGCACAAGTTTATCACTTGGCATGCTGATACTATTGGAACTGAATACGAGTTAAACACGGTTGGAGATTCTGACGCTTATGTTATGGCGTTTGACATGCTACCTATTGAAATAGGACTATGCAGGGCATGGGAACAATCGCATATACCAGCACCAACGGAGAATGATATTAAACTAGGACGCATTGACGCGCAAGGCTGGGTTATATGTTAATCAATATTATTGCACTCTTAGTTGTTGCCTTGGCTTGTTCTGCTTTATACGGGCTTTGGATAATGTATAGCGCATATAAAAAGGGGTATTTTAATGACTAAGTTATTTAATGTTTTTATGGAACTACTAGCGAGCGCGTTGTTCGTGGCGCTGATTGGTGGATTGTTGTTGTTATTAATAATAGGAGAATTTTAAATGTTAAAAGATATTAAAAAAGACTTGGAGGCGTTGCGAGGCGCTGATGTAAAAATCTTTGGTCAACCAACAACGTTGGAAACCAGGAGCGACGACGATATAACGGTCGATATTCTAGACTTGGTGGAAGCGTTTGCTGATTATGAAGTTACCTATAGAAAAGCGTGTGATCTATTGGAAGTTGAAAGTGTTGACGATATTGACGGGCTGGATTATATAATCGCTGACAATTCATACAACTGGGGAGGGCATATTGACCATGATTTTGATTATCATGTTTATGAAACGCACAACGGGGAGGGTGTTGTTTTATCAGTTAAATTTCATAGATTTGGGGATATTCGAGGCAACTACACTGAAAACGCATATTTGTTATTTGATGACATTTATATATTTGATGAGATAGTCGGGGAACAAATGCATGATTTTTATAGTGTTGTGAATGGCTTAGAGTTTATGTGCACTAGTCACATAGCTGACGAGTATATCCGATGCAGTGCAAAAACTGACTCGGGATATATTGACTTGGACGTATTGGGTTCGGATAAATACGAAGTATTGACTGAGCTGGGTAATGAAATGGAGGCTATAAAATGAATAATTTAAATTGGATTAGTACACCATCACACGGGTATTTGATTGTTCCACGCGAGGACATGCAAGGTTTTAACCCGTCCACGTATTCCAGAGAGAATAATAGCTTTTACTACTTGGAAGAGGATTGCGACGCACCAGAGTATTTACAACACGTTTGGGGCGATAGTTGGAAAGCTAACTATGTGAATTGTAGAAATGTTGGGGCATCTTTTACTGATGACGATATTGACACTTTTGTAGCCAAAGAAAACTAATCATAACGAACCCGTGAAATATCGGGTTTTTTATCGTGAGTTTTTTTAATAATGTAGGTCAAAAACATGAGTACAGCAAAGGTAGGCGAAAACGTAATTAATAGTTATGCAATTATTCTCGAAGAGGTTGGGACGGTTGCATTTGAGGTTGAGGATATTTTATATCGCATATTCCAGCGCGACGACGAGTCGTGGGAAATTGGGGTATATCGTGAGGATTTAGTTTCTGCAAAGGTAGGCGAAGTTTATGCCTTTGTGGAGATTGATGGTGGTATCTGTACGGGGTCAAGTGTTGACGCTGTAGAGTTTTTTTTATAACAATAAAGGAGTAAATGCTATGGAGCAATTTTATAAGCAAGACGAGGACGTTTTAGAACGTATTGAAAGACTGGAGGATAGTTTGGCCAAGAGAGAATATGAGCTAGACATCAAAATCAAAGAGAACGAGGAATTAAGGGAAGAGTTTATTAACTTTACTGACAATCCCATTCGTTATGAATTGATACGGTTGCTACGTGATGACGTAATAGTAGAACGATCTATTAATTTAAGTATTGAGAACGAAGTTGATAATCAATGTATGGGACTAAAAGCCGAAATACTTGAGGACTTGGATTATAAGATTGACGAGCAGTTTGACGGTAATGCGTTTAAGAGTGCAGTTGATGACCATTTAAGGAGTAAATTCTCATGAGTAAGCAAGAATTTAGTTGTAAAAAGTGCGGTTCATACAACGTGCAAGTAATGACGTGGGTTCATCCAAACGACATAAAAGGTAAGGAAATATATGTAAAACATAGCGACCAAATAGGTTATTGCCTTGATTGTGAATTTACAGTTATTGAATCGAATCAGGAGAAATAAAATGAGAAAACTTGAATTAACTAATTGGGAGTATGACGATTATCGTGCTATTACTAGTCGAGATGATACAGCTAAAACACGAACTAGATGGTTGGAGATAATTGCATTAATCAATGACAAGCATTATGAAAGCATTGACAATGAAATTAGAGAAACTATTACTTGGATTGATAGCGAAATATTAAAAGAGGAGAAATAATATGAATAAGCAACACACAAAACTAGCCACATTAGTGGAAGATTTAGAGATACAACGCGACTACCT